>Ga0102934_1001972_pt1 | contig 14370 bp, 15 predicted proteins | sample SalPonR2_A_D1_MG_FD_78175 | JGI IMG/M metagenome (GOLD analysis project Ga0102934, IMG submission 78175) | Salt pond soil microbial communities from South San Francisco under conditions of wetland restoration - Salt Pond MetaG R2_A_D1_MG | ecosystem: Environmental > Aquatic > Marine > Intertidal... | reverse complement strand
TTCGGATTTCAATCTGGTATCCCTTTGCCTGCATATTCCTTATTTTCTCCTGAAGTTTAGAGGAAAGCAAGTCTATTGTAATGGGAATCCCATCAAAAGATACCTTATCCTTCAGTGGGTTCTTATCATCCAGTTTTCTGATGGAGGGATCACGGTCAAAAATATCCAGGTTCAGTTGCTCTGTAATAAAAGTAGAATTTCTGAAAATCACGTATTTTTCTACCTCAAAATAATCCAACAGCTCCTGTTCACTAATATAAGGTTCAAATGAATCATCAAACAAGAGGTTGGCTGAACCTATCGCATGAATAATGCCTGATGCCCACTGTTTTAAGTTGGTTGATTCAAAAGGTCTTGTATTCTTGCTGTAAAGCTTATTAATTAACTTTTGAGTAAGCTCTTTGTGTTCCTCATCCAGCTTCTGATCACAAAATTCTGAGGTAAGCCGGATCAGCTGATCTTTTGTTTTTTCTAAATTTTCCTGTTGACTCATATTATTTTTTAGCTAAACCTGTTTGACTTCAAAGATACAATAATATTTAAAACCAAACAACGAATGTTTGTATTTTGTTAATTAATAATGGCTTATACAATATTTCTCCTGTTTCTTCCCGTTTTGATAAAAAGTACTTTTGACAAATCACGTCAAAAAATGTACCTTTAAATAAAAATGAAAAAAATATTATCTATACTATTGTTATTATTTTGCCTTCAACCTTCAATAGCTCAGGAAGAAAAGAAAGATACCACAAAACTCTGGAAAACCGGTGGCGTTAGTTCGTTGAATTTTTCACAGGTTTCTTTTCAAAACTGGGCTGCCGGAGGTGAAAATAGCTACTCCTTAAACGGAATTTTTAGTCTGCATGCCAATTACAAAAAAGAGCGTACTTCGTGGGATAACTCATTGGATGTTGGATATGGCATAATCAAACAGGGAGAAAGAGGCGTCAGGAAAACTGATGACAAATTTGAAATCAGTTCAAAATTTGGTTATAAATCCTCTTCAAATTGGTACTATAGTGGATCATTCACTTTTAAAACCCAATTTGACAAAGGTTTTAAATATAATGAGGAAGCTGGAACAAAAACGCTTCTCTCCGAATTTATGGCTCCTGCCTACATGTTTCTTTCAGCAGGTATGGATTATAAGCCCGGAGATAATTTTACCATGCTCATCTCGCCGGTCACCGGGAAATCAACTTTTGTAATGGACGATGTCCTCTCAGCAAGAGGTGCATTCGGTGTTGAGCCCGGAGAAAATATCAGAAATGAGTTTGGTGGTTTTGTAAAAATAGCTTTCAAACAGGAAATTTGGGACAATGTTACCCTGAACACCAAACTGGATCTTTTCTCCAACTATATTGAAGAACCTGAAAATGTTGACATCAACTGGGAAATACTCATTAGCATGAAAGTAAATAAGTACCTGACTGCCAACTTCAACTCACAGCTTATCTATGATGACAACATAAAATACGTAGACAAAAGCGGACAGGAACACGGACCCCGAATCCAATTCAAAGAAGTCTTTGGCGCAGGATTGTCGCTTAAATTTTAACCTGCATCCATAAAATCTCTCTGCTAAAGCTGCCAGACTGTTGAATACCGCCTGGCAGCAATGCCAAATCTTTATCTTGGATGATTAAAACTTCATTGAAACGCCAAAATTTCCATAACCAAAAGCTCCTCTTCCTCCTTCGAAAAAAGCGCTGAACGATGGATTAAAGTAATATCTGAATCCAAGCATCGGACCAAATACTCCGGTTACATCATTGTCATAATAATCAGTAAAAAAATCATCACTGGATGAAAAATTTCGTATTTCAATACCTGCTATAATGGTAATATAAAGATCGTACTTGCTTTCATCCAGTTCTGTATCAAAAATTTCGTTGAAAAACTGGGTGTAATGAAAAGACCCCCTGGCGCCAAGAGAAATAAATGTCCATGAGTACTTATAGTCATAATATTTGTATGACCATCGCGCAAAACCAGCATAAGGACCTGCACTAATTTTATCACTAATGCCATATTCAAGAGAGGCCGTAACAGGAAGGGTAAAACCCGTTCGGCTGCCTGAATAACCATAACCGTAATAACCCAGGGAAATCCCTGCCTGTGCTAAAACATCACCCTTATTATAGGATAAATCTAAGCTTGTTTTTGTGGTGTCTTGCTGATCATCATTTGTTTCTTCCTGTGCAAAAGCTGCAGTGGACAGGAGAGTGACAAATACCACTGTTAATAAATAGATCTTTTTCATATTCTTTTCTTTTTTGATTTAAATAAAATTGCCTAAAAGAACATCTTTTATAAAAAAAAGAATAGTAAAAAACGGCCAAAATAAACAGACTCTTTATTGTTTCATCAAACAGACTAAAAAAAAGCCAGACGGGAATTGATACATACCCGCTAACTGGATTGTTCAATAAAAATAAAGAGAACCCGGAATTATAGAAACAACTTCCCCTAAACACCTTATGCAGATGCACCATAAGAGAAGTACAAAAAAAGTTAACTGGTAATTAATTCTAAATTATTTCCCCATCGAATTAATTACACACTAAATTGAATCTTTGAACCAAATTACTCCGGAGTTACAGAAACTTCCAGTTCCCCGTACAATACCTTTACGACTAAAGCTTTTTGAGGTGTCAGTCTTAGGACTACCGACTTGTGCCCGCCGGGCTGCACCTTTTTGCTCCTGAAGTCAGCAGGTCCCATTTTACCCAATGGCAAAACCTGCCCTCCTTCCTTAATTTCGTACATTGCTTTTGCTGGTTTGTCTCCTTTGTTGGTATACACTACCTTATAGTTACCTGATTCTTTTATAGCTACCTCGATACGGTCGCCTCTTTTAAATATTTCTTTGAACGGAACCTTTTTCTCCAGGGCATTCCACATTTCAGGAGGTGCCGGTTCCGGCTCAACCGGTGTCATATTTCTGTCAACCAATGAATAATCCGCCGGAATCTGAAACAATAATTTATCAGGCTTTTTCTGCCTGATATTTTTAAGTTCCATTGTATATCGATTTGGCTGTTTAATTTTAACCGGGAACTGAAGTTTTTCTGAATACCAATTCGTGTTTAACAATTGGCCTTCAGAATAGATTTCTCGCTTTTCACATTCCAATCCATTGATCTTTTCTTTCCCCAGGGTTTTCACAGTAAAGGCCTCTTCCATATACCGCATCGTCTGAACCGGATCATTGCTCAGGCTTCGTGTGGTTTGAGTACCCATTTCCTGGAACATTTTCTTTTCAGGAAACAAAATATGAGTTTTATTCTTTTGAGGATGAACAATTACAACAAGGGGAGTACCTTCTTCCTCAAATTCATACCTATAATTCGTTCCATCGTGATAAACCTGGTAAATTCCTTCTTCATCACTCTTACTAAGATGCATCTCGGCAATAAACTGAGCCTTAAGTGTATTTGAACAGCTAATAAAAATCATACTGCAGATCAATAATGTCATAAATTTTTTCATAAAGTTGTATTTTAGGATTTTACTTCTTTTTATTTATGATCATAAACCATTCGTATTGTTGCTTCTTCTGTTCATAACCATTCTCTGTCATATTGTGCTCTTCTTTTTCTCCTTTGCCGCCGAATTTCCGCTTACCATCTCCCGAAATAACAAGTAAATCTTGCTGTATTTCTCCCTTAATTTCCTTCGTCTTGGGCTGTGGAATATCTACACCTTCTGGCAGTTCTACACCATACTCTTCAAGATAATTTTTTAAATTTTGCTGATTGCTCTGAACAGTGGGATCCGGTATCGTTTTCCCCACAGGACCAAGGGCAAACTGTCCCTGTTTAGTTTGCTGGTCTGTTTTTGAATCATTCTCTTTTCCTTTTTTTGACCACTTGGACGACTCCAGCTCCACTTTGATCATCTTCTCAAAGGCAATGCTGTACCCGGCCGGGATCATCTTGACTGCTTTCCCGGGTTTCTTGTCATATACAACAATCCAGGGTTGCTGCATAAAAAATTCCTTCTGTTCAATTTTGGGTTGCTGCGCATGAATGCCGGTGGTTATTGTTGTTTTGTAACCTCCTGATCTACAGCCTAATTTCGTAATGTTTGCATAGGAATACCGAACTTCTTTGGATGTCAGATCAAAACTGGTGATTTGAATGTTCGTTGGCACATAATAAACCATTCGCTGACCAGTAAAGGGCATATCTCCAACTTCCTGCTGTTTAAGACTTACCAAAACTTTAGCACTAATTTGCTCATTCAGGTCATATTTGTTTACCTTCTTCTCATCGCAGCTACCTGTCATCTCTTCTTTTTTTGAATATACCCGTGTGTTGATGGTTTTATTCAGCGTAAGAAGGGCATCCGGACAATCAATGGTCAATTTCAGTTCTTCAATATCCCTTTCAATTATTGTTTCTTCAATGGGGTTTCGGTCTTCAGGTAGAATCTGGCAGGTTCTGAAGATGGTAATGCGGTCTTCCTCTGCATCACATTTTTCAGGACCCTGGTATTTAACAACAACAGGCAACTGGTCTAATTTGAAGACTTTATAATCCGGTCCGGTAAGGCAGGGCTCCCCATTTAAAATCTTCCCATGATAAGCATGCACCATGATGCGGTTGAACTCACGGGAGGGTTCTCCGAACACATCTATGAAATCAGAGAGGGTAATGTCGATTCTTTCCAGCTGGGCCACCGTTTTTTTCTCAGGCTTTACCTGGCAGCTGACCGGCCGTTTTTCAAAACGCGCAATGATTTCATCCAACCGTGGACCATTTTTATAGGCTGACTTCATTTTGTTCCGGTGGCCTGTCCATCTTGTACCAATTTGTGCCACTTCATCACGAATACCATTTGTTTTCCATTCATGTACCAATTCCCGCTCTTCTCCGAGAAAAAACATTTTAGCAGTCCAGTGAGAATGGATTAATGTACCTTCTTCAGTATATTCTTCCAGTCCGGAGACAAAGTCATTGTCAAAAGCATATTCGGATTCCAGGTACTTGATGAATTTTGTTGTCGGAGGCAACTCTCCTCTGGCAATTTTCTCTTTATACCAGTCTGGTAACATCTCGTATTCGCTTTTGATATAATTCTCTACAACACCTGTATTGTTAAGGAAATAAAGACATTCGAATGTGAATAGCTGCCAGAGATAAGTACGGGCGGCTGTCTCAAAAGGTTCTGTTCCTTCTCCCTCCACAATGAGTTTCAAAGGATCATCGACTGTACATTTATCAACAATGGCATGGCGTACACACTCTTCGCAATCGTAAGAGGAAGAAGCATTCAGAGGCGGGTCATCTGCCTTCACATTGAAAGACTGGAAATTCACGAACACCAACGTGAAAAGCATCCAGGCAAATAGCGCTCGTTTCATAGCTTCATGATTATATCTTTCCATTTAAAAGATTTACCTTAAAAGGTCTGCTTACATTCAATTGTATTACACGGAATTATGGCCCGTTCTGATGAGAGTGGAGCATTCTCCGGGTGCAAAACAGGATGCATAAATATCTTTATGAAAAACTGCCGCCTGATTCCCAAAACTATAAAAGTTCAAGTTATGAAAATTATCGGTTATTGTAAATACACGGGGGAAAAAAAATATGTTCCGCTTGTGAGGAGAGAAAGATGAGCAATGGGCAACGTGTATCTTCATGAACGAATTGAATAATGGGCAATGGGAAATTATATATGAGAAATGAGAAATGAACAATGTCTGTCTTCCCCGGCTGGAGATCTTTTGTAACGAGAGCCAGCCAGTAGTCTCCACCCTCACTGGCGCAAGCGCAAGCTTGTGCCTGATTTAAGAAGGCGCTTAACGGCCTGACAAATAAAAAGTACTCGCTAAAAACGAAGACCGGCAGAATTCCAGCCGTAATAGTTTTAATTGCAAAATATTCAATTATACAATACCTTTGTAATAAGTGCAACTACGAAACAAATAACAGGAAGGGACAGATTAATGGTTACAGAATCTATTCAGTTTCCGGCAGATGAAAAAATTGATTTCATGCGTGAACTGAGAAAGAGGGTAGACGAATATTTTGAAAAGACCCATCGCTCAAAAAGTGGCAATACCTCTTTGATAATCAAGACGGCAGTGATGCTGGCATTATATCTTGGCCCCTTAATTCTGATGCTTACCGGAATTGTTACTTCCACCCCGTTCATTTTCTTGTGCTGGGTACTAATGGGATTCGGAATGGCCGGCACAGGTATGAATGTGATGCACGATGCCAACCATGGCAGCTTTTCAAAAAACAACCAGGTAAACAGGATATTCGGAAATACGCTTTACCTGCTTGGTGGTTTGCCTGCCAACTGGCGCATTCAGCACAATACCATTCACCATGCATATACAAATATCGATAAATTTGATGATGACATCAATCCCACACCCATACTGAGGTTTTCACCCCATAAAAAACTTCGTAAAGTACACAAATACCAGTTTCTGTTTGGGTGGTTCTTGTACGGACTCATGACTCTTCTGTGGATTACCAGCAAAGATTTTGTGCAACTGTTCAACTATCGCAAAAGAGATATATGGAAAAAAGAGAACAAATCGTTCGGACTCCTGCTTGCCGACCTGATATTCTCAAAGATACTCTATTACGCCGTCTTCCTGGTTGCCCCGATGCTTATCCTTCCCATACCCTGGTATCTTACCCTGATCTTCTTTTTGATCATGCATTTCATTGCCGGATTTTTGCTGTCCGTTATTTTTCAAACAGCCCATATAATGCCTGAAAGTGAATACCCCCTACCCGACGAAAACGGAAGAATGCAAAAAAACTGGATTGTCCATCAATTGTCGGTTACTTCAGATTATGCCCAAAAAAATAAATTGCTTACCTGGTTTGCCGGGGGATTAAATTATCATGCCATTCATCATCTGTTCCCCAACATTTCTCATGTGCACTACAAAAAATTGTCGCCCATTGTGAAAGAGCTGACAGAAAAACATGGGGTGGTTTACCGGGTGGAACCCTCTTTTTTCAAAGCCCTGGGAAAACACGCCCAAATGCTTAAATTGCTGGGGCAGAAATAACTTTTCTTCTTCTTCCTGATTAAATTACCTGTTAAAACAATAATCAGCAGTTAGTCGATATTGGATACTGGATGTTTGAAAGAAAGCAGAATGCAGAAATCAAACCCGGCTGGCGCTCATTTGTAACAAATGCCTTTCGTTTGTCGTTCTCGTTTAAAGGATGCGTTCTTTGCGATCTTCGCGTCTGAATCTTAGCGGCCTTTGCGTGAATTAACAGGATTCACGCAGAGAACGCAAAGGTCGTCCCTTCGCGACTCCAGCTATCGCAGGAGCTGTGTTTTTATTTGAGTTCTGAAACTATTTCTACGGATTAACATTAAACATTGAACCTTAAACGTTAAACCCATTGTTCATTGTTCACTCCCAACCGCCAACCTTATTTTTTAAAAGCAAATTTATATCGGTGTTTTTTCGGGGTGGTTTCTCCAAAAAAAATGGGCCGGTTAACAAACCGAAGATCTTCTATTGTATAAAGGGCATGGGGATTAAATTTCTTAACGAGTTTTTCAATTTTAACAATGTGGGATCTTTTTATGATCACATAAATAACGCCGACTTCCCCGTTAAATCCATTTGCTTTAATCAGTGTTATTCCAAAGCCCTGCTCTTTTAAAGCTTTCACTAAATTATCAGGATTCATTTTTGTAATAATACGGACCAGCTCATGGCCTAACGTCAGCTTTTCATCTATTAACATACCCACATAATTACCGGCAGCAAAACCACCGGCATAAGCAATTGCCATAATCCAATTGTCAAGGTGTTTTAAGGTAGTTGAAATCATAAAAATCCAGATAAGAATTTCAACAAATGCCACAAGAGGAGCCCACTGTTTAAATCCTTTGGCAACAAATATAATTCGTAAGGTTCCTAATGAAACATCGCAAATTCTTGCAATGAATATAACAAAAGGCAATATAAATTCAGGAATAATCATTTTATTAAAATATTCAGTTGAAAAAATAAGATGAGGCTGTTTAAAAAGTATTTAAATAAGATTTTCAACAACTTTTACCCTTTGTCCGGCCTTTTCCGTAAAAGCTACTGAAAATATTGCTTTCCGGCCTTTTATGGGTCATTGGCTAAGCTTAATTTTATAATTACGCTTTTAAAAAACTTTTTAAACAGCCTTAAAACAACTATTCTTCATTTTCCATTTCTTCTCTAGCCTTCTTTTTCTTGAAAACAGGTTTCATCTTTTTTTGCTTTTTACCTTTTTCCGGCTTTTTAACTTTGTTTGATGCTGTTTTTTTCATAATTCACAATTTTTCTGATGTTAATAATTAATTTATCGCAATATGTTTAGGTGGCCTGGTTTTAGACTCATCTTTTTTAGGTATATTAATCTTTAGTACCCCTTCTTTATAAGTAGCCTTAATGTCTTCCTCTTTTACGGTTGTTGGCATTGAAAAGGCCCTTCTAAAATTGGTGTAGCTAAACTCTCTTCGCATATAATTCTTTTTCTTTTCCTCCTTAACCTCTTCTTTGTTAACCGAAATTGTGAGTACATTGTCATTAAGGTCAACCTCAAAATCTTTCTTTTCCAGACCAGGAGCTGCCATTTCAATAGCATAGTGATCGTTCTCTTCTACTATATTTACTGATGGCATATTCGTTTCCGACCTTGTATCGAAACCGGACCAAATATCTCTGTTGAAAAATTCATCCACCCACCCGGGGAACAAATTTGTGTTACGCAATCTTGGTAGCATTTTATTATCCTCCTCTTTTTTTATTCAATAATTAAGACGGTTATAAAATAAATGGTCACAGAAATGATGCAGTAGATTTATTCAAAATTACCTAATGCCACTATAGGTGCCCCAGGAAAGGCAAAAGAACTGTCTGAATACCCCAATAAAAAAGCATCAGACTCTGCTTTAATCGATTCCTGAAGTTTGCCAAATACGTTGTATACTTTCGCCATCACCTTCTCTTTCCGGATAATTTCACTGGGTTTAACTTTAAACCTTATTATCCCTGTGGTAGAACAGAGGGGTTTATCCGAGTAGTGCAGAATTTTCTTTTCCATTTTTTTGGAAGTTTGATATTTAAACATTCCGCCACTAAGTGCTAGCATTCCCTTGTTGCTTAAAATATTAAGAACAGAAAACAACCCGTACTGTACATTTGCTTCACTAACGACAAATGATTCACCCAGTTCAAGTGTTATAGATGGCACGTTTTGCCTGATAATTGAATGAGAAAAAGAAGAACGAAGCAGATCTCGGTCAACAACAACAGGAAGCCCTGATTGAGCAGCATAGCGGATAATTGTTTCATGAATTTCATGATCCTCTTCAACCGGATCAACTAATGCATAAGGAATTGAATTGATCCAGTCATTATGCAGATCAATAACCAAATCTGGAGAAGTATCCATGATTGTATCAAAAATACGAAAGGCGATTCGCTCTGCAAGAGAACCTGCGGGGCTCCCAGGAAATGATCGGTTCAGGTCTTCATTGCTAAAAGTTACATGCCTCGACACATTTTCGAAGCCAATCGTATTCATGATAGGAATAGCATAAATACTGCCTTTTAGAAGCCCATTCTTTTTTATATATCGCATCAATTCCTGTATAATAACTATCCCTGTGACCTCATCACCATGAGCACAGGCCGTGAGCCAAATAACAGGTCCGGGATTTTTAGATTTTAAAGTTACAATGGGTATTTTCCGCTGAGAAAGATCGGATCCGGTCATTATCTTTATAAATTGTTGCCGTATAGTGGCTGGATTATCCATAATTTAAATTCTCCATATTTAAATTTAACATGAAAACGTATTACCCGGGGGAGTTTCTTTTCCTTGCTATTCATTCGGTATATCTTTGAACAGCATGGTTAACAGGCATTAAGAACTATAAAGAAAAACCGAAGATTCCGGGTAATACGCTGCATAATCTTTTTCTCCTAAGCACAAACTCTTCTTATTCTCTAAAGAAATAAGTTAATGAAATATTAAACCCTGTGTTATTTAACTTATTATCTTTTCGGTCATTAGGAAAATCTGAAGTGTTGGTTACCAGGTTTCCAAACCCATTGGAATATCCCGTATTGATCATAAACTGACCCCGGGTAAAACCCACACCAACATTAATTCCATAATCTAACCCGTAATACGGTGATTCATCATCTTTCAGGTCGCTTTCTTTCACCTCTTTTTTCAAAAAAGGCCGCATTTGAAAATCGTCTTTCAAATCTACTTTGTTGCCTTGCATTTCATAAGAAAAATCCATTTTATTTTTCCCTCCTATCCCGGAAGACACATACGGACCAGCATACAATTGAATGTTTCGAAATTTATAAGCTAGATGCACAGGTAATTCGATATAATCAAAGTAAGTCCGGTCAAAACCTTCGAATGATTCTTCACCTTGCAGTTCTGATTCCCAATCGAGACTAAAACCCTTACGGGAATAAAATAAACCCGGTTGCAAACTGATCTTATCACTTATGCTGTAGTCCATTAAAACTCCTGCATGATAAGCAAACAGTATTCTAGTGTTAATCTCTGCACTGCTCTCTTTAAAATTCTGGCGAACATTGTTCATGTTAGCGCCGGCTTTTATTCCTATTTTCATTTGTGCTACTGCTGGCAAGCTGAATAGAATTAACAATAATCCTATTGCAAAAATTTTTATCTTTTTCATTTGATTCTAATTTTTATTATTTTTCCTACTCTTTAGTTTTTCGGAGTCCACTTTTTCACTAATGTTTCACAGAATAAGAGCACAACACGTTAATTATTAGTTATCGTTGAGTTAATTCAACCTGGAGAACACCTCTTTTTTCCTTTAATCCTATTCATAATAATCATCTTCATAACTACTTGTGTCCATTTCCTCTGTTTGAGGTTCTGCAACTTTTGACAATTCAGTTGATTCTTTACTTTTCTCCTTCTCCTCCTTTTTAGCACACGCTGCAAAGACAATCGAGAAGATTAACATTAAAATCAGCATTTTTTTCATAATTCAGTTTTAATTATTTTCATTCTTCTTTACCTTTTTTTCGTAGGATTTCACCCCATATTCAACGGATCTTGATCCGGCAATACGCTCCTCTTCAGTCCTAAGAACATTTTTCAGTAGCGTGGGATAGTTCATTTCTGCTGTTTCAGCCATTTTGGCTAAATATTTATTTAAATTATCAATCGGCCCGTAGGACTTTACATTTGGCAGGGGGTTCAGCTCCGCGTCATTTTTTTGACTTGTTGGATTTTTCATCGTAAATTTAGCTTTTGAGTACCATCTTTTAATTTTTGACTTTTATAATATTGAGACAATATCTTGTTATCAGGTCACATAAAAAAGTCAAAATTCAGGGCATCATAATCATAAAAACAGGTATATTTTGTAAGTGACTAAACCGGGTATTAACAGTCATAAGCCTGAGAGAAACTCCGAAGGCTTATGCTCCAGAAAGTATAAGAATGAGTGAAGCATTAAAAAGCGGAAAAGAATATAATTTTCTCCTGAAGATCATAGAAAACCTGCCTGTCGGAGTGGTTGGATTTGACTTGCAAGGGATCGTAAAATTTTACAACTTAAAAGCAGGCGACTTACTGAACTTTGAAAAAGATACAGAAAGTATAACCAATCGCCCTGTTCTTGACCAGATAAAAGATTTTTCAATTCTGCATGAAAAAATTAATCACAGTTTGTCTCATAATGGAGAAGCCTTTAACATTGAAGGCATACGGCATGGGAATAAATATTTAACAATCCGGGGAAGAATGGTGATGGAAACAATGGTTGTAACAATTAATGATATCTCGAGACTGAAGGAGATCGAATCGCATTCCATCTATTCCATGCTTGAGGGGCAGGAAATAGAAAGGAACAGACTTTCCAAAGAGATTCATGATGGTTTGGGTCCACTACTCTCCACCATTAAAATCAACCTGGAAGCCATAAACATTGAAATTGAGAATCACATTGACAATGAAAAAATAAAAAAAAGACTTTACTCTGTTTATAAGCTTATTGATACACTGGCACAGGATATGCGAAGTATTTCACATTCACTCATGCCTAAGGTACTTGAAGATTTTGGTGTTGGTGCAGCGCTTGAAAGCCTTTGCAACCACCTGGGCGGATCTGATAACATGGAGATTCATTACTACGACTCAGGATTTGAGGAACGGCTGGACAAATCAGTAGAACTCAATATTTATCGTATCAGTCAGGAGCTGTTGAATAATGCAATTAAACATTCCGGCGCATCCCGTATTAACATCCAGTACATCAAACACCCGGAAAGTATTGTGCTGATGGTTGAAGACAATGGCAATGGTTTTGATAAAACCCGGCAAGATCATGCCAACACAGGAATAGGGCTAAAGAATATTGAAACAAGAACAAAAATGATCGGTGGAACCTTGTATATTGACAGTAATGAAGGAGTAGGCGTAACAGCCACTCTTGAAGTTCCCCTGAAACAATAATACAAAATGAAAAAAATAAGAATACTCATAGCAGACGATCATAAAATGTTTCGCGACGGCTTAAAAGAGATCCTGAATAAGGAAAAAAATATACAAATCATCGATGAAGCCGAGAACGGTTATGAAGTTCTCGAAAAAACAGAAAATAATAATATCGATGTTGTCCTGATGGATATAGACATGGGTGGTACAAATGGCATAAAAGCCACCAAAGAACTGTTGACAAAGCTTCCCGAAACAAAAGTCCTTGTTTTGTCTATGCATTCAGACTCCAAATATATTATGAGTATGCTGGAAGCAGGAGCCAAAGGATACATCCTCAAAAATGCAGGTAAAGAAGAAGTCATTGCAGCCATCAATACAGTTGCCTCGGGAGACAGTTATTTCAGCAGCCAGGTTTCTTCAAAGATTATTGAAAAGTTATATTCAAAAAGAACAGCCATAGAAAAACTCAAAAACAGGGAAATACCCCTCACTCCAAGAGAACTGGAGGTTTTGAAATTAATTGCCCTTGAATATTCAAACCCGGAGATTGCAGAAGAGTTGTTTATTAGTATCCGGACAGTTGAAACACACAAGCGTAACCTGCTCGAAAAACTGGGTGCTAAAAATACTGCCGGACTCGTAAAATACGCATTAAGCAATAAAATCATTGATTAATTCTTACTAAAAATTACAGTTTTATAATTCATACCTTATTTCTGCACCTTTTCGGCTAAGAACCTGTTTTGATTTTATTAAAAAACCTGCTATACTAATAAACCGTTTTGATTTCTCTTACTTCAATAAAATAGTTTAATGTGATTACCAGCCCCATTTTTTTAGGGCGGTGTGTTTCAAATACCTACCCCGACTATGATTTCTATAAATTTTGTATTTTAAAATAAAATCAAAACAAGTTCTAAGTATTTCACGTAGTTTTATAGCAATCACCCATTTAAAAAAATCCGTTTTTTGCTCTTACATTTATTAACAGGAAAACCTAAATTTAGCAGGAATCATAATGCTAAAACCAAATGAAAACATCAGAGCTATACCTGACAGAAGATGAAATTCTTATTCAGGAAATTAAAAACGGGGACAAAGAGGTTTTTGGCGAACTGTATAGAAAATACTACCCAAAGGTACACCGTAAGTGTTATTCATTCACGAGAAATCCTTCAGAAGCGAGCGATCTGGCTCAGGATATTCTGTTAAAAACTTTTGAATATATCCATAGTTTCAGAGGTGAATCCAAATTCTCAACATGGCTTTATTCGATTACGAACAACCATTGCATTGAGTATATAAGAAAGAAGAATCATCACCCAGAAACTGGTCTGGACGAAGGATACGATATTCCGGATACTGAGGGGAAGGAAGAAGATGGTTCTGCACCTGAAGAGATGTTTCTCTTATTGAATAAATCATTGGAGACATTGTCTTCTGAAGAAAAGGAATTACTCTATCTGAAATATGAAAAAAACCTGTCTGTCAAAGAAATCCAGGGTTTTCTGAATCTCTCTGCAAGTGCGGTAAAAATGAGGCTAAAACGAGCCCGCGACAAGGTTGAACGAAACTGTGAGTTCAGGCAATCCGGGATCCGAAAACAGTTAAACCATGTTTCAGGTCCGGTTTCAGAGTATCTGTCTATAAAGTACCTTTCATTGCACCCGGCTGAATATTCAGATCAGTTTTGACATTTTCAGAACGTGACACCCGGCTGTTAAGCACACCATGTTTCAGTATGGTAGAATCATAGAAGTATGAGAAGAGAACCCCGCTTCAACTTCAGCGGGATTTCAAGTTTCCGCAACGGGGTTGTCCTCGTTTGCTTTGGGTTTAGCTTTTCTTCATCAACCCTAAAAACCTTTTTGGGGAATTGGTTGTATATGCT
>Ga0102934_1001970_pt1 | contig 14376 bp, 11 predicted proteins | sample SalPonR2_A_D1_MG_FD_78175 | JGI IMG/M metagenome (GOLD analysis project Ga0102934, IMG submission 78175) | Salt pond soil microbial communities from South San Francisco under conditions of wetland restoration - Salt Pond MetaG R2_A_D1_MG | ecosystem: Environmental > Aquatic > Marine > Intertidal... | reverse complement strand
TTATTTCAGGTTGGGATGAATATAAATATGATTGGAGAATGGACGTTATCAGATGTTTACTACGAAGGATATTCTGTTGATGAAATAAAATTTGAATTCGAAACTTCAAATTCGTTTGGAGTTATTTTAGGAGGGGGTATAATAATAAACAAGGTTTTTAACATAAGTGCCCGGTATTATGGATTGGGTGAAATAGAAATTGATGAAGCTACTGTGACAGTTGATGGAGATGAAATGCCCTGGAGTGATATAGAGGGAGATGAAAGAGAAGTTTCTATGTTTGTTATTACTGCAGGAATAAGTTTTTAAATCATAGCCAGGTTAGTTTCAGGAAAGCATATTTTTGTTAAATTAATTTAGTATAAACAATCCGGACAGATTTTTATATGAATCTGGCCGGATTATTTTTTGGTACTTTTTTCTTTAAAGAGAGGTTTGTTTATGAAAGAAAGACGGTGAAGGGTGAACATGTTAAATATGGGGGAAAGAATTGTTTGAAAAGATATTATAAAATATTACAACCATCAAAAAACAATACCAAAAATTGCAAAACAGTAAAATATTATATAACTTTATTTATGGAAATAATTTAAGCAGCGTTTATGAACGTTTTCTAAAATTTGCCCGATGTTTTTCATAAAAATTCGTTTTTTGAAATAATCCATTCAATTAATTTACAAAGAACTTCTGGTAATTTGTTTGTCGGGGTTTTTTGTGTGATATTGCGATGGGTGGTTGTTATAGTTTTTTACAAGCCATAGTCTCAAAACTTAATGTGATGGTATTCTTTATCGCAACCTTAACGATTCGTATCCACACTTTTTATATCATTCAATAGGTTTTGTCTCTCGTGGTTGTTCTGAATGCTGTGTATAACAGAAAGGAGAACCACATATGAAAAAAAATTGTTTAGTCGGATATGGTATTCTTTTGGTATTTGCCATTGGTCTTGTTATTGAACTATCTCTTTTTAGTTCCTGCTCCCCGGTATCGCAAGCAGGTTTATCCTCAGAGATTCCAGAGAGCGTGGCTAAAGCTCCTGGTTCGGACTGGAGAGTGCCGGTTAAAGCTGCAGAGATTGAATATGCAGAACTGCTTGATACAAATTCTCTGTTTCTTACCACATTACGTGTCTATGGGTTTATGCAATCCTGGGGATTGGCCCGGAATGAGATTATACTTACGGATATCCGTAAGGGTAACATACGGTGGAAAAAGAAATTTCGTAATCTGTCGAGCACAGCGGAACAGGTCTTGAGCGCTGATGGTTTTTTCTTCATCAGTGGTTGGGATTATAACAGTTGGGGACAACGTTTGTCAGCCCTGGATAAGCAGACCGGTAAAATTATTTGGACACAAATTTTTCCCCGCCCCTTTCTTTTCTCATATGATCCGGGGATGGATGTTATTCTGGGTGCAGGTACTGATACTCATGCCGATGAGGCCCCTTTCACCATAACTGCTGTCAATCCCTCCACGGGCGACTCAGTTTGGGAAACGACAATGCCGGGGAGCTTTTGTCGGGAATCGCCCCGGATTTGCGATCTTTATCCCCGGGATAAAACGCTTTTAATAGTCTCAGGCGGCGCAGTTCATTTAGACGCAAAAACCGGCAATATTCTATGGAAACAGGAATTGGACCCGACGCTGCATAAGTCACCGAAAATAATTACTACGGCAAAGCATCTGTTGATCAGTTCAAACGACCGGCTTGATCTATTCAGCAGGGAATCCGGACAACCTCTGTGGACATATCGTGTAAGCAATTCCACACTCGTTGATCAGATGTTTACAGGTGATAAAGTATTTCTTGTCGCCGAAGACTCCTTGCAAAAATGTACGCTTGTATCCCTGGAGCTTTCAGATGGTAACGTTGTTTGGAAGGAACAAATCGACGGAACACTCAGAAGTTCTTTGTATCAATATGGTGATCGGATTTATATGAGCACACAGGACCGGTTGATAACCCTCCATGCAGCTACCGGTGAGTTGGGGCCGGAAACGGACCTCCCTCCGTTCATGAGGACTGAGTATGGTTTGCCGGATTATATTTTGATGGAAAATGGAACTGTTATCATTGCCCGGGAGATTGGATTAGCCGCTTTTTATAAGAATACTTTAGAACCTCGTTACTCCCATGCAATTCCGGGGACCGATATTTATACCTATCATTTTGCTTCTCAGAGATTATTAATGCGGCAGCTTGCCCGAAGGAGCGGGGGAAATGATTTCGATTTTGCAGGTCTGACAAGGGAGTTTCAGAACCAGGTGATTCGGAACAATACCGGAGTGGAACCGCAATTTGCCACGGGGGTTCCACGGACTGCGGTGCAGGCTCAGTTTGAGGTCACCATGGCCGCCGCGAATATGGCAGCTTCCGTTGCCTCTGCCGGCATCGCATTTCGAGAAGAAGCCGTAGCGGAGAACATGAATATAAACGAAAAGGAAATTGTTGCAGCCATGGGTGCACATGCACTGAGTATTCAGCATGGCTATTATATCCGTCCTTTCTATCGCAACGGATGGGGACTCACATTAGTCCTCCTGGAGGACGGAAGCCGTTCGGATCTGTTTGTCTCAGCTCCTTGCGAACCGCTGGTGATTAATAACGGTAATTTCCCCATGTTTTTCATTGATCCTGAGACGGATGAGCTACTGGTGAATGGTACAGGTCGTGAGATTCATCCGGATAATGTATATGAAAAGGTGGGTTTTGGCAAGGATGTGTTCAAGACTTGGCCAGGGATTCCTCCGAAATGGTCTGTTCCATATAGCTCGGTTTTTTGTTATAACCTTGACAAACTGCAATTTGATGCACCCCGGACCAGGGATTTTCCATCACAGCCTCCTGTTCTTGGAGAGAAAGAACAGAAGCTGCGCAGCGCAATCCTAAATCGTAACACACGCGAAGTAAAAAGTCTTATCGACGCCGGTGCCGATGTTAATGCTGTCGATCAGGCTGGTTTCAATGCGCTTTTTTATGCGGCCATGACTGATGATAAAAAGATAGCCAGAGTCTTGATTTATGCAGGAGCTGATGCGACTGTTCGCGATTATCACGGGCTTTTGCCTTATCATTATACATTTCTTAATCACGGAGATAACAGGTCGACGGGGATTTTCAGAACTGCATATCTAAAACAGATGAAAGAGAAATAGTCAGGCAATTTGATTGGATTTATAAAAACGATGAAGGAGTAGTCGAAGATTCGACAAGACTCCAAATCTTATTACCTTATTTAACTTCTGAGATTAAAGCAGAAAGTTTAAATAAATTTATAAAACATTACCAGGAAACGTTAATAAGGTAATAAGGTTGCTTTCAGGGGAGATAGCTTATTCTACTGAGGTTTGTTATAGAAAATCCGGTAGGCAAAGTCCTGCAACCATTGATTCATAAAATAATACCCAACAGGCCATGCAATTATTGTAGATATTATCATCAGAATTATTACTTCCTTCGACAGTATTTGAAAAATTTTAGGAACTGAAGCTCCAAATACTTTCCTTACTCCTATCTCTTTTGTTCTCTGCTCTGCCATAAAAGAAGCCAGCCCTAATAATCCCAGGCACCCGAATTCAATTTCTGTCAATACTATCGTGTTAAAAAATTATAGTAAGCATTCAAATTATATAGTTGTAATCAAAAGTTTTTTTGTCGCTTTAGCGTAAGCATAAATTTATAAAGATGAAAATTACTAATTTGACGATACTGCTGATGCGTTAAAAAAGCATCATGCTCATAAAAATAAAAAACCGAATCATGTATCTTGCATAAACCTTATTCAGATTGCTTCAAACCTTAGTAGCTAAAAATTCGACAACAGTCCGAACCTTATTACCTTATTTAATATTTTTTCATTTCCATTCAATAAAAAAATAAAACCGCCGGCAAATTAACCTGACCTCAGAATAATAATATATATGAAGCAAAACCAGGGATGGAGGGGCGCTTCAGAAAATCAATCGCCGAAAAATGGTTCAATCAGGATTTTGACATTTTTTTGAATACCTTAAATATCAGGAGCATTTCTGGTTTATTCAGTTACGATTACCCGCAATATTTCCTGATGCTTAATGGTTTTAATTTTTACAAAATACAATCCGGGGGCCAGGGAAGCTATATTCAGTTCTTTTGGTAAACTTTTAAGTTCTTTTTGCATGCGTATTTTGCCATCTATATCCAGTATTTTTATGGCCGTGGCTCTCCCCGGATTCCTTTTATTTTCAATTGTTATACTGCGACTTGCCGGATTGGGGAATAGGGAAAACCGGTGATCTTTACCTGTATTCCTGATATTTGAAGGGACACTGTCCTGCCGGGACAATAAGAATACCTGTGTGTTTTTGCCTGCCAGATTTCCGGATATGGGTTGCCAGTTAGAAAAACCACCATTGCTATTCAGTGAAAGGCTATCCAGGGTTGTTTGGGAAAGCAGCTCGGTAACTTTGTAGTTGTCCGCTGGTAAAGAGGAGACATTCAAAGACAGCGATGGTTGTATTTCCGTATCTCCCAGGTTGGAGAGTACAATTACAGCTTCATCCAGGTATATTCGGGCAAAGCTGAGCAGGCTATTGTTCGTATTGTCAACATTCAACAAGTATCCCCTGCGGAGGGGTGTGTTTTTATTTCGGGTATGGATTAGTCTCTGATAGTGATTCAACAATGAATTGTCATCATCCTGCATATCAGCCACATTGTTTGTTGTATAATTGTTGCCAACTGATTGCCAGGGAGTATTTGTGGAAAATCCTGCATAAACACCGTCTGTCCATTGCATGGGTCTTCGTTTGTTTTCATCAGCACCTGAACCTGTCATTCCAATTTCTTCGCCATAGTAAATGAAAGGAATCCCAGGCATTGTAAGATATATGGAAGCTGCCAGTTTCATGTCTTTAGTGTTACTGCCAAACTGACTGTAAATACGGTCTATATCATGGTTTGTCAGAAAAGTGGCATATTGCAGTTTTGGATATCCTGACTGAATGGTTTGAATCTGGTTTTCAATACCCGTGGCATCGTTGTTATGTACTCCATTAATAACAGCGCCTGCCAGGTCGAATTCAAAACAAACATCTAAGCGATCGTTTTGTATATAAGGAAGAATGGAAGATGTGCCTGACCATACTTCTCCTACTGTAAAGGCATCAGGATTGGCGTTTTTATACATTATATGGAAGTCTTCAAGTATTTGGAAAGTTTCTGGAGTATCTTCGAGGGTGTCCCCGTTTTCATCAAGATATTTGATTGCATCCAGACGAAATCCATCAATACCCTTGTTCAGCCAGTATTCTGCCGCATTGAACATTTCCGTTTTAACGGGCTCATGGCTGTAGTTGAGGTCAGGCATGCCAGACCAAAACAAGCCATAATAGTAACTACCGTTTTTGTAATGCCAAACCTCCTGTCCCCAGGGTCCATTAAAGCCGGGGTCTGTGTCAGACCAAATGAACCAGTCTCTGTAGTTGTTCTGGTTATTGGCAGACTGGGTGAACCAGGGGTGCTGATTGGAACAATGGTTCATCACGAAATCGATGATTACTTTAATACCTCTGTCATGTGCTTCGTCCAGTAATTGTTGAAAATCTGACATTGTTCCGTAGTCTGGTTCGGTAGCATAGTAATCCGTCACATCGTAACCATGATAAGAAGGCGATTCCATCATCGGCATGAGCCAGATACCCGTGATCCCTAAGTCATCATTTGTAGTAGGATCACCATCGTTTAAGTAATCAAGCTTTTCAATAATTCCCTGGAAATCTCCAATTCCATCTCCATCACTGTCATAAAAACTACGAACAAAAATTTCATAAAATACTGCATCGTTCCACCAGTAGGTATCATAATTGGTGAGGCCTGAATTCACAGTGCATGAATCGAAGTAATAGGTTGGCAGGGGAGGCATACCAACTTCTGCTTCGGTTTTCCTTACCCTTTTTCCTTCACCGTCATCTATAGTGCAGTCTTCAGGAGGCTTTTCAGAAGATAAATCTGTGTTGCCATTTACGTAAACATAATGGTAATTCCCCGGAGGCATCTGCAGTTCTGTTTTATAAATACTGTCACCGTCTGTGTCATACATCTGGTTTGATCCTGCGTTCCAGTTTCCTGTATAACCGGCTGCTTCCTGGAAGTCGCCCATAACATGTACCCCGTCGGTTGAAATATTTTCTTTGCTCATGTTTACAGAAAATTTTACAACGGAGTTACAGGAGTCAAACATCACCACAGGCAAAACTCTATCCCGGGTTCCCAACGTAACTTTTCTATTGTAATTTCCGGAACCATCATCAAAAGAGCAGGCAGGATCAGGTGTTTCAGGCTTATCGGACCAGGCATCACCATTGATAAATTTGTAATACCAGGTACCAGAAGGGATAGAAACCGTTACTTCATATATATTATCATTATCAGAATCATTGAGTGCGATTGCAGCTGGATCCCAATCGGAAGAAAACCCTGCTTCCTGCTGGAAATCTCCGGCAATATGTACTCCATCTACAGAAATTGTTTCCTTACTCATGTCAACACGAAAGGTAAGGTTAACATTTTGGGCATTTATAAGAGGCAGGTTGACAATAAATAAAGTGATAAAAAGAACAAAACCAGCGGGAACATTTTTGAGGATAGCAGTCATATAATAATCCGTTTATTTTGAAGCGCTTAATTAGAATTTATACTTAAAATTAATAAAAAAGTTACTACAATTATTTTTAAACTTTGTTGACTGAATTCCTTACAGGATTCAGTTTTAAAAGAGTTATATATATCTTTGTAAACTACCAGGACAATATTATAAAAGTATAATTAAAAATTTGATTTACCTGACTAAGTTTTCTGTAAAACCAGCTGGGCATTAGTCTGTTTAAATCTTTAAGAGAAAGTGTAATTCTACTTTTATGAGATTTCTCAGGTTGAAATTCAGATAATAATTTTGTTAATTATAAGGGAGAAGGTATTGAGTTCGTTTTTTTAATGTAAGGAGGAGCGTTATGAAAATATTACTTATTGCAGTAAGACCTAAGCATAGTTCTTACGGATTGTTTAGCATTGCACCCCTGGGATTGATTTATCCCGGGACTATTTTGAAAAATCAGGGACATGAAGTGACCGTCTTTGATGAAGCCAGAACAAGTGTGTTTAATGAAAAGAAAGCAAAATTAAGACCTGAATTGTTGAATTCGGATTTTATAGGGATTTCAGTTATATCTCCTTGTGCGAACAGAGCGTTACATTTGTTAAAGACAATCAGGGAGCAGGCACCGAAAATTCGTACAGCCGTTGGAGGACCTCATGTGCTTGCGGAAGAACAGGCAGAGGAGTTTGCCCAATACGCGCATATAGTAGTTCAGAAAGAAGCTGAAAATATCATAGAGGATATAGTAAAAGGGAATCTATCAGGAGTTGTTGAAGGAAGTATGGTAAAAAACCTTGATGAACTACCTGTTCCGGATTTTAATTTGCTCCATTATTCAAAAAGAAAATTCCTTGACTTTTTTAAACTTACTCCCATTTCAACAGCACGTGGTTGTCCGAGGAATTGTGAGTTTTGTGCTGTTAGTAATATGCACGGTAAAAAAGTAAGGACACGTTCTCTTAACCAGGTGATCAAAGAGTTGAAGCAAAGACTTGAGGAAGGTTATAAGCGAATGTTCTTTGTGGATGATAATTTTTCTGTTGTGCCGGATAATAGGAGACCTTTATTGAAGGCCATGGCCAAAAAAAGGAAGAAAGGAAAATGGTTTCAGAGCATTATTATTCAGGATGAAGTACCCGGTTTATTAAAAGGAGGCGAGGAATATATCAGTCTGTTAAAAGAAGCAGGTATTAAAACAGTAATGCTTGGGGTGGAAAGTTTTGACGACAGGAAATTGGAGGCGATGCACAAACAGCAAAAGAAAACAGACTCAGAAAAAGCCATACGGTTGCTGCGCAAGTATGGAATCATTATTTATGCTTTTGGGATGGCTAAGCCGGAGATTGATGATAAAGAAAGTATCCGGAGTCAATTCCGGAAATTAAGGGAAGAAGGAGTCTCTTATGCTGATATGACCATTGAAACTCCAGTTCCGGGAACTGAATACTGGGAAAAATATAAAGATAATCTGACAGCCATAAAGAATGGAAAACCTGACTGGGATAAATGGACGTTTTTATCCACTGTAATTCCGACAAAACATTTGAGTCAACAGGAATTTCAAAAGGAGGTTAAAAAGAGCATGCAATATTTTTATTCCCCTTTGCGCGCATTAAAAGATATTTTACGAGGTAAGATACGCCGTGGTTTGACCATTTTGTATGTATGGATGACCACGGAGAGAATGTATGTATGATCTCCTGTTATTTAATTATTAATGCGGGTTTGATGTAACAAACAATCTTATATTTAATTGAATACCTGCGTTTTATTTGTTATGCTTACATCGAACTCTCGTTAATATCAGGTACTTCTGCTTTCTATGGTTTTTTTCGAAAATTTGAGATAGAGGACGAAGGGAATGGCAAGCAATGCAATGAAAGCATCTATTTTGTATGTGTTCACCCACCCAAACCAGTCGCCCATGGCCCCATTCAGTAAAGCAGACACTGAACCGGAGACAAAAGTTATAAACATATAGATTCCGTTCATAAATGTTTGATGTTCAGTTGCCTTGTCCATTACAAAAGCTAAAATTACCGGACCAGAAGCCAGCATGAAGAATCCCATAAGAACCAGCACCGGGAAGACCCAAAATCCGGAGGAATAGACAAAGAGGAGCATCATTAAAGGAGTTGCCAGGGTAATAATCAGCAGCGTATTCATTCTTCCAAACCGATCTGACAAATTCCCGGCGAAAAAAGTTCCTGCGGCACCGGCTATTTCAAAAACAGACAGGGAAGAGCTGCCAAACCAGAGATTTTGTCCGCTGAAACGAAAGTAAGTAGGAAGGAATTGGACAATAGCAGTTTTCATAAAAGCACGGAAGAATATAATTCCACCAATAAGAATGAAAAAGGGAAGATGTTTCTTTAAGGTTCTTTTGTATTTTCCTCCTATGTCCTTATCTTTTTTTCTGCGGGTGACCCGGATGTCTTTAAAGCGGATCCAGAGAAAAAGAGAAGCAGCTACACCAAACGGGATCAGGCGGAAAGTGCCTTCCAAACCCCAGGCAGCAATAGCTGTGGCCACAATCACAGGGCCTGTGCTTCTTGCCAGTTCCCCGCCTACCATGTAAAAACTCATCCCCCTGCCTATTCTGTCTCCCGAAAAATTCTTGATTAGCACGGGAGCCGGCACATGAAAAAATGCAGCGCTGATGCCTGTGACCAGCAGGAGAATAACTGCTATGATATAAGAAGGGGAGGCCCCTAACAGGCTCATTGTTATACAGGTAATCGCCGGGGTGAATATTACAAAATACCGGATCTCTAACCTGTCGATAAACATTCCAATGAAGGGGTTAAAAATCGAGGGAATGCGCTGTACAAAGGAAAGTACGCCGGCCTGAAAATTTGATATGCCTAAAGTAACAATTAATTCGGATAAAACCGGTGCAAAAAATGCTGAGTACACATCATGCATATAATGTGCAAAAGCTATGGATGTCACATTTTTATTTTGAAAGATTTTACCCATAAAAAAGCTTTGCAGATTTTTACCTGCAAAGCTAATCAGAAAAATAACAGATTATTGATTAAATCGTGGAAATTAATTTTTCAATCAGCATGGTCATTTTGGGCTCTACTTTCTCTGCTGCTTTTTGAACAATTTCATGAGAAATTTTTTCGATTTTTCCCGGCACTCCCAGGTCTGTGATAATAGAAACAGCAAAACAAGGAATATCCATGTGCCGGGCCGCAATTACTTCAGGGACAGTAGACATTCCGACAGCATCCCCGCCAATGATTCTGAAATATTGGTATTCTTTTGGGGTTTCCAGGGTTGGTCCGGAAGTAGCCACATAACAGCCTTTCTGTACTTTTATATTGTTGTCTTTGGCTATTTTTTCAGCCTTTTCAATAAGTGCGTGATCATAAGGTTCGCTCATATCAATAATCCTGTTCCCCAGTTCATCAATATTTTTGCCTATTAACGGATTTGGAAGCAAGTTGATGTGGTCATTCATGATCATAATATCTCCCACTTCAAACCCGGGATTGACCCCGCCGCTTGCATTGGATACAATCAGTGTCTTTATACCCAGGAGTTTCATTACACGTACCGGATAGGTTACCTGCTTCATGTCATATCCTTCATAATAATGGAAGCGTCCCTGCATGGCAATAATTTTTTTATTACCAAGAGTTCCGTAAATTAATCTTCCATGATGGCCCGCGACAGTGGATACAGGAAAATCCGGAATGTCTTCGTAATCAATAGTTTGTTTAATATCAATGTCTTTTACCATACCACCCAGCCCGGTTCCTAAAATGACGCCGATTTCAGGTTCTTCCTGAATTTTATTCTGGATAAAGGAAGCTGTGTTTTTTATTTTTTCTAACATAATCCGTTATTTGTTGGTTAAAATCGTTCGTTCTGTTATTTAAAAATTCTACTTTGATTGGTATAAAGCAAAAGGCTTTGGCCAGTTCATCCGGAATATTTTTGTTTTCTCTTAATCGAATTGCATCTTTTTCCGTTGTGATGATTACCTTATCCTTTTTTTCTATCTGTTTATATCGCTTCTCAATTTTATTAATATCCGAATCCGAATAATTTCGGTGGTCGGCAAAAATAACAGAATTTATTTGTTTAGATAAATTATTTTCTAAATATTTCTTAAAAGGCTTGGGGTCTGCAATGCCCGTTACCAAAAGAATGGTGGTGTTTTCATTAATATCTTTAAATGTTTTTTCATCAGCCCAATGCGGAAAAATTGCTTGTGGATTTCCATATTGTAAAGTTGTAAAATAAATAGTTTGATAGGGGAAGGGTTTTAGCTTATTCAAAACTACCCGCCTTTGAATGGGTTGAAAATCCTGAGGGGCTTTTGTGATAATTATAATATTCGCCCTTCTTTTTTGATAGACTGGTTCTCTCAGATTACCAAGCGGAAGTAAAAAATCTTTATTAATTGGATGGTTGTAGTCGATAAGCAGGATGTTCAGGTTGGGTTTTACATAGCGATGCTGATACGCATCATCTAACAGGACGAGATCCAGGTTTTTTATATTTTCTTTTAATTTTTGTATGCCGTGCACTCTTTTCTTATCAACAGCCACTGTAATTTCAGGGTTTTTTGTCTTGATTTGCATGGGTTCATCTCCAATATCCTCAACTTTTGAATTCTCCCCGGCAAGTACAAATCCACTGGTTTTTCTTTTATAACCTCTGCTTAGTGTAGCGGTTTTAAATTCATCTTTTAATAGTTCAACCAGGTATTCAACATGGGGTGTTTTACCCGTTCCGCCAACTGTAATATTTCCAATACCGATGATTGGGATATCAAATGATTTGGAAGGCAGAATTCCAAAATCAAAAAGTTTGTTTCTCAGGTAAATCCCCATTCCATAGAGAATACTCAGGGGAAATAATATGAAACTTAATGCGATTCTTAACTTGCTCATGATGTGTATTTCAATGTTTTATCAAAGGTAATAAAAAGGATAAAAAAACTTTTATCAGTTTGTATGAATTTCAGGAGCAAATAATTTTTAATTTTTTTTTTAAGTGGAATGAAACTTGCTGAACAAAAATTCATCTTTTTTTGTTAAACGCTGGAAACATTTTTAATAAAATTTGTTTCCATAGTTTTTTATTTTATTTTTGCGCTCATATGAATAAAGAATTTAAAAATATAATAGATAAGGTTACTGAGCTATATCAGCAGTATGGTATAAAAAGTATAACAATGGATGATGTATCAAGAGAACTGGGTATTTCGAAAAAAACCCTTTACAAATATGTCAGTAACAAAGATGAGTTGGTCGGACATTTTGTCTCCTATAAGCAAAACGATTCTAAATGTGGATATGAAGAGTTAAAATCCGAAGCTTCTAATGCTATAGAAGAGTTATTGATCTTTAACGAGTATGTGATTGAGATGCTCAAAAATTATAATCCTTCCACTGAGTTTGATCTGAAAAAATATTATCCGGAACTCTATTCAGAATTTAGAAAAAAGAGGCAGGAAAACATGTATCGTGCAGTGAAAGAGAATATTGAGCGGGGCAAAAAAGAAGGATTATATCGTTCTGAGCTGGATGAAGTAATCATTGCCAAAGTACATGTTTCCCGAATAGAAAATAGTTTTGCCAATGAGATTTTTACTATTGAAGAATTGACTTCATCACGTTTTGTAAATGAAATGATGAACTATCACATCAGGGGAATGGTAAATAATGAGGGGTTAAAATTTTTAGAGAGTAAATTGAAAGAAATTAAAAATAAATGATACAAATAGAAAAAAAATAAATAAAATTATTATGCAGCGAATTTTTTATGTTTTAACCGTTTTTGTCTTTTTCACATCTTCTGCTTTTACACAGGATGGGGAAGATACATTAAAAATAACTCTTCAGGAAGCCCAGGAGTTTGCCCTTGAGCATAATACACAGGTTGAGAATGCACAACTGGAAGTAAAAGTAGCAGATAAGAAAGTCTGGGAAACCACAGCTCAGGGCTTACCCCAGGTAAGTGCAACCGGAAGCTACAACAACAATTTAAGTCTTGCAACCCAGCTTTTACCGGCTGTCATTTTTGGTGGCCCCGAAGGGGAATACGTTGAAGTACAGTTTGGGACACAGCATAATTTTACCGGAACTGTTTCTGTAAATCAGCTTGTTTTTAGTGGTCCTTATATTGTAGGTTTGCAGGCTGCTAAAGTATACAAGAGTTTATCCAGGCAACAATCCAGGCAAACTAAATTAGATGTAAAAGCCAATGTAGCCAATACCTATCATCTGATTCTTCTTTCCAGGGAGAATAAAAAAATACTGAAGAAGAACCTCAACAATCTGAATAAAACGCTGAATGATTCCAAAAAGATGTATGAGAATGGAATGATTGAAGAAACCGAGATAGACCAGGTTCAGATAAGTGTTACAAGCCTTGAGAATTCAATAAAATCAGTGCAGCGACAGCTTGAAAGTTTATATAATCTGCTTAAGATACAGCTGGGAATCCCCCTCGAACGGTCAGTTCAATTAGAGCAAAGTTTGAAAAGTGTCGTAAGCAACACAAGTCTGGATAAAACAGTTTCAAAAGATTTTAGTGTACAGAATACGATCGGTTACCAAATGGCAGATACACAAGTAAAATTGGAAGAACTTGATCTGAAAAGGCAGAAGGCAAATTTTCTTCCCAATCTTTCTTCTTTTTACAATTTTAATGAAAATGCCATGCGAAATTAATTTAATTTTTTCGATTTTAGTGAAGAATGGTACCAGTCGAGCATTTTAGGATTTCAGTTGAATATTCCGATATTCAGTAGCGGTCAAAGATATTCCAAAGTAAAACAAGCTCAGCTTCAGATGAAGAAAGCAATAAACAACCGGGAGCTGGCAAAGAAAAATCTTAAAAACGGATATATACAGGCCAGGAATAATTATATGAATGCTTATGAAACCTATATTAGCGATCAGAAAAACAAAGAGCTGGCAAAAAAAGTGTTGGATCGTACGAATAAAAAGTATAAAGAAGGTATGGTCACTAGCATGGAATTAACCCAGGCCAATGATAAATATTTAGAAACGCAATCCAGCTATATTAATTCTTTGGTGCAGTTATTAAATGCGAAAGTTGAATTGTTAAAAATTTTAAATGCATTGTAAAACAAGATAAAATAAAACAAGATAAGATGAAAAAGATTATTATTTCTTTAGCAATGGTTTTAGCTTTGGCTTCCTGTAAAAAGGAGCAAAGCGAAACAGAAATACGCAAACAGATCAATGAACATAAGCAGGAAATTAAACTGATAGAAAATAAGATTTCTTCTTTACAGGAGAAATTGAAACAAAAGGACACAGAGCAAGGCAACCAGTTTAAAATACCTGTTTTTGTCAAAAAATTAACTCCTGAAAATTTCAGTCATTTCATAAAGGCAAATGGTTCTGTTGAAGCAAGGAAGGAAGCTTTTATAAGTCCCGAAACAAACGGACAGATTAAAATTATTCATGTGGAAGAGGGTGATAAGGTTAAAAAAGGGCAGTTGCTGGTTAGCCTGAGCACCAGCGTTATCAGGAGTAATATAAAAGAAGTGAAGACCAATCTCGAGCTTGCCAGTGAAACATACGAAAAGCAAAAAAGACTCTGGGAGGAAAAGGTAGGATCGGAAATGCAATACCTTCAGGCGAAAAATAACAAAGAATCGCTTGAAAGTCGCCTTGAAACCTTAAAAGAACAGTTGGAAATGGCAAAGATCAAAGCTCCTTACAGCGGTATTGTTGAGAAAATC
>Ga0102934_1001969_pt1 | contig 14377 bp, 22 predicted proteins | sample SalPonR2_A_D1_MG_FD_78175 | JGI IMG/M metagenome (GOLD analysis project Ga0102934, IMG submission 78175) | Salt pond soil microbial communities from South San Francisco under conditions of wetland restoration - Salt Pond MetaG R2_A_D1_MG | ecosystem: Environmental > Aquatic > Marine > Intertidal... | reverse complement strand
GTTGCTTCTTCTCCAAAGAAGGAGTTGTTTTCTGGAGTTAGTAAAGTTATATCTTCTCCGTTGTAAAGTTGTGTTATTTCTGTGCTTGATAATGCTCTTTCCCATATTACTACTTCGTCTATTATTCCGTTCACTTCTCTTCCACTTAATATGGATGATTTTCCTAATAATAAATTATCAGTTGTTTTAATGTTTTGAGGATTTGTTGCACTTCCAACTTCTATATTATTAATATATAATTTATGTGAGTCTCCATTCTGAACATAAGTCAGCATATACCAAGTTCCAGTAGATAATTGAGTGTCTGAAGTTAAAACTAAACTGGTTGAGCCTCTGATAAAAAGTTCAGGATAACCACTACCTTCACTTGCTTTAAAATCAAAATCTCCAGTTACCCCCTCATTATTACTTAAAACAAAAGCATCTCCTAAATCATCTAAATTAATCCAATAATTCATAGTAACATCACCACCTAAATTAAAATTAGAAGAAGAACCTAAATCTACATAATCATTACTTCCATCAAAATCAAAAGCATCATTAATCTTTCCAGTTACTCCTCTTGTTGCTCCGTTGTTTGTTCCGTCGTTAGAACCGTGAGCATCAATTACATCTCCCGAGGTTTCGTCTAGTTTATAATAACTAACTAAATCTGTGTTTAAATCAGCAGTCCATTCAGCGTGTTTAGAAATTGCTTTACCCTGAATATTCCAAATTCCATCAATGTATTCTCCGTTCCTTGATTGAACTTCAATACCTAAAGTTATTTGTCCTTTTGGAATATCCCTTGAAGTGTAAGGTTTCCAAACTTCTTGAGTATAACTTTCTTTAGTCCATTCAACACATTCTTCATAAGTTGTTGCATTCTTTGAAGTTGAATTAGTTAAAGTTTCATATTGAGAACAAACATCTCTAGTTTTATCTTCTGTAGTTAAATAAACAAAACGGTATTCTCTTTGAACTTCATTTCCATTTCTCATATTAATAAAAGTAACATCGTCTAAAGCTCCAGAGTGCAATTCTCCAAAGTTAGTTTCATAAACCATACTAACAGCACAAGAAGTAACTTCCCCTTTCCAATTTATTTCATTAATACAAATATCTTTAACTTCTGTTGGACTTTTATGACTTTTTAATTCTAAAGTTCCTTGCTCTCCAACTTTAAATAATCCGAAAAGAATTGTATCTTTAATGTGTGCTTTCATATTCTCGACACCTTTTTCATTTGGAGAATAATCTACTTTAACTGCAAGAACTGTTGGTATAACTAATAAGAATGCAAATAGGAAGATTAGGAATATTTTTTTGTTCATTTTAATAGTATCTCTCCTCCTTTCTCCCCATCCGACTAAACATTATAATTCCTCCTGCAATTCCAACAATAGTGATCCATATTGGTAAGTTTAACATAATCCAATTTGCACCTGTGAATCCTGCAAAGGTACTTGATAAAGTTGCATTTTCCATTAATGTCTCATAAGTGTTTGAAATTGGCACACTTACAACAATTGCAATTATCGTAATAAATAAATATGGCACAAAGAAAATTGGTTTTGTTGTAACTAAATAAGATCCAATGAAAATACTAATGATCATTCCTACAATCAAGAAAACAGTTATCCAATGAAGTGATTGAAAACTTGCATTTGTAGAACCCATAGTATTATCTATAACTTGAGATGCATTATTTCCATCTGTATCATGGAGGCCATCCATATTTCCCAATGTATCTTGTAATTGATCCTGTGTTTCTCCTCCAATATATATCATCAAAACAGAAATAAATATTATAACTAAGGCAAAGATCATAAATATAAATAAGTCAGAAAATCCTCCTTTCTTGTCTTTTCTAAACTTTTCAAAATTCATTTTGTAATCCTCCTATCCATAGTAACTTTTAAGTCAAATGATTTATTTAGGATTGTTTTTTCAAGATCCTCAAAATTAACTGTTTTGATGATCTTCTCTGTTAAATCCCTTAAACTTATATTTTCTCCATCTTTTTTTCTTATCTCTTGCTGTAATTTCTTTAACCTGCTTTCAAATTCCGGAGATACTTGCATTGGCACTCTTCCCTTTGCCATTTAATATCTCCTCCTCTTTGCTTTCTTCTTGGCCATACTAAAAGCAGTTTCAGGATCTTCTCCCTTTTCCATCAATCTTTTTGTATGATCATTAACTGTGTGGATATAGAAAACCCATGCTATTGATAATAACAACATTGGAAATGCACTAATTGTGAAGATCCAAAACATAATTCTAAATATTCCGGTTAAAGCCATTCCTCCCAATACTCCCTCAACTCCAATTTGCCATCCTACAAAAAAGATTAAAATTAATAAAACATGACTTACCCAATACAATGCAAACTTCCCTTTGTAATCTTCAATACTAAACAATGAATATAAACTTATGAATAAAAGAAAAACAAGAATTGCCATAAGGCCAATTGTTAAAATAGATCTTCCCTCTGTGATTTCAACTCCACTTTCTGTTACTTGAAAAAATCCTGTTAATGCACCTCCATAATCATCTTGACAACTAACTCCATAAGGATAACCTCCTGAATAAGAAAAATTACCTCCTAAAATATCAATTCCCCAATGACCATCACTAAAATAATCTGCCTCTTGGCTTAAAATTATTTCTCCTGAAATGTTTGCTAAAAAGAAAGTACATGTGATTGAAGTATTATCCATTAAAATCCCATTACTATAATTATAAACAAAAAAGTTATATTGATAATCCTCATTTAGTTTTAAAAAATAATGAGGGCTTTCTACAAGATTAAATCCCTCTTGAAATTGTTGAACTTTTGTAACAGGAGGTGCAGATGATCCAAAATTTAATATAATTACAAATAAGAAAATCGTGCAAATTAGTAGTGTTAGTTTTTTATTATACATATTTTCCCTCAATATATCTCATTGGATTTAATAGGCCTCTTGTTCTTGATGATGGGTTGGAGTTCATTCCATTTCCTTGTCCGTATCCTTGTGATGTATGTTGCTGTGACACACTTATCATTTCTCTTAATGATCTTCTTTCTCCTCCATCCTTTGCTCTTGAATAAGATCCATAAACCAAATTAACTATATTTTCTACAATATTTCTGTACTCTTGCCTTTTCTCTTCTGTATCCATTCCCATCTCTTCGTATTTCATAAAGAAAAAATCTGTTAATTTCTTTCCATAATCTTTCATAATCACTCTTATATCATCTTCATCATAATCTCCTAAAATTATGTGACGATTAATATAATTCTGTAACTCTAACATAATTTTTCTTATTCCTTCTTCGTTCAATGGATTTTTTTCAGGGTGTGGATTATCTTTCCACATTTTCTTGCCGTTTTCTAAAACTAAAATATCTCCCTTTAAGATATGCTCTGTTTGTTCAAGAAGATCATTTAATTCTAATTGATATCTTGCAATATCATCCATCTGTCTTGAATTAAAGGAGGATGTTCTTTGCGCAGTTTGATTTCCTTGAGATGATCCTGTACTTTCTTCAAGATCTTCTTTCTCTATCTCATTAACTGCCTTTTGGATTTCCTCATCACTATAACCCTGTTTTTTAAGATCAGAAATATCTTGTTGGCTTAACTTAACACTCATTTTTGCACCTCCATTATGCTACTTACACACACACTATATTTAAATAACTTTCTCATTTTAGAATAATCTCCCTTGTTCATACTTTTTTGATCCATACAAAATTACTTCATATTTCCTGTATTCTATTGGAGTTAATGCAACTTTATAAAAAAAATTCTCTGCTAATAAAACATTATTTTTTCTTGATTTAATTTTAAATTCATTCTCTTTCAATGTTTTTTCATCAATTGTGTTCATTTTATCCTTACCCCTCTTCTAACTTCAAATCCTGTCATAATCTTTTTTAATCTTGCCTGTGCTTGTTTTTCTGTTATTGTCTCGGCCTGTAATCCTAATGCTCTTGATGTAAAATCTGGGAGATATGCTTTTTCAAAGTCTTGTTTTTTCTTTTTCTTTTTAACAATCCTTTCTATTCTTGGTTTAAGTTTTGGAATTATTGGGATTATTGGCCTTATAGGTTTTCGTATTCTTGGAGTTATTGGAGTTCTCAATAAAGGTATTTGTACAGTTGTAATTTTTTGTTTTTGTAATTGCTTTGTTAATTGTGCAGTTGTTAATCTATTTTTTGTTAATTGTGCAGGAGAATATTCTTGCAATTGTTTTAACTGTGTTTTTAATTTCTGTTGAGATTTTTGTTCTTGTTTAGATCTTTGAAGTGTCTTTGTTTTTATTCTTGGTTGTTGTGCCTCTTTTACGGCATTTCTTTCAACAACTGTTGTTTTCAAAATTTCTTGTTGTTTTATTTTTGGGAGTTGAGTTTGTGTTGTCTTTGTTTGAATTGGAAATGTTTTTGGAGTTTTAACTTTTGGAATTAATTTGCTCATAACCTGTTCAACTGCCTCTTGTTGATAACCTGTTGGTTGAATTGTTGTTTGTTTTTCAATTTGTTTAACAACTTGATTAACATCACTTGTTTTTGTTGGAGTTGTTTTTCTAAAATTCTTTAATGCTAATTTATTTATTTCAGAAAGATCATCAACATCAAATTGAGTTTTAGTTTTTAGATCTCTTAAATTTATTTTCCTTATTCTTCCAACATTTTCAATATTAACTTTCAATCTTTTATTAAGTATATTTCCCAAAATTTTATCATATTTTATTCTTAAATTTTTTACACGACCTCCAACAACACTAATTATTCCGTCTTGCTCTTTTCCAATTCCTCCAAAAGTACTCCTTACTGTTTCAGGAGATTTAATTCTCTTATATTTTGCAATAACATCAACTCTTGGCCTTGCTCTTGGAAATTCCCATCCTTTTCTTATTTTTAAAATACCTTTTAATCTTTCAGTTGTTAATATTCTTCCATACCCTGCTTGAAAACCTTTTAATTGTTGAGAGATTTTTCTTGGTTGTCTAAATAAATAAGGAGTTTCTAAAATGCTCTTTGTGTATTTTGGAGAAATTGGAGAGATTGTTCCTCTTCCTGTAATGTCCGAATAACTAAATTTAATCTTTTTTAAAGATCCTTTTAGAGATCTTAAAGCAAAAGATTTTCCTTTTTCTAAAACAAAACCTCCCTTTGTTAAAGAATAAGGTTGAGTTATCTTTGAGATATATTTTGTCTTTCCAATATCCTTTAATCCATAAATAATATCAATTCCTCCTTTTGTTCCCTCAACTCTTGTCCCACCAACTGTTGTTGGAGTTTTTTCAAATAATCTTTGTTCCTTTGATGCTTTAAATCCTTTATATCCTTGTCTTAATCCTAACAATCCCACTCCAATCTCTAATGCAGGTTTTCCATAAGCCAATGTTTTTGATACAATCTTGTTATATTCTTTTTCATCAAAATAATATTCTTCTTCTGCTTTAATCCTTTCTCTTCCTGCTTTTGTCACAACGGCCTCTGTTCCTGATCCTAACAATAAAGGTATTCCCACAGGAGTAAAATAAGGCAATGTTTCAACACTAAACCTTGCCAATCTCCCTGTTGCATAAGGTTGATACAATTCATAATCAGGATCTTTCATTGCTCTTTTAAATTGACTTGATAAAACTTTACTCTCAAACTTTCCTGCTAAATAAGAAAGTGTTCCTTTAACATATCCTTTTTCTCCAATCTCCCTTTGATAAATCTCTTTATTTGTTGGTGCAATATCAACAAAGCCATAAGGTTTGCCTGTTCTCTCATCAATAAGATTTGATTTTTTTTGAGTTATTTCAAAAATATCTCCTTTTGAAGATCTAAATGTACCTCCTGTTTGGAGTTTTCCCTCTTCAATTCCTTTTAATAAATTTTCTTCTGTTATTGACATTCCTTGCCCTTTCGCATTTACATAAGATCCTTTTGGTTGGAGTGTAATTCCTGTATCTCCATATCTCGTCGATAACTTTCCTCCCTTATCTTCATACAATTGTAAATTACTTGTAAAGTCATATTCTTTTCCTGCAAATTGTAATTTTCTTCCAACAGGCACTCTTCCAAATTGAGATTTTTCTAAGTCTCCAACATCAATTTGTTTTGATGGTTTAAATTTTGCAACTTGTTCAGATTTTCCTAATTCCGTACTTAAATAAGTTAAATATGCCTCATCTACTTTTCCGCCACTGCTTTTCTCAACAACAATTGGTTTATATCCTTTTTCTTCAAGATCTTCAATTTTTTGTCTTTGTTTTCTTTCAAACTCTTTCTGTTTGATCTTGGCCTCTGTCTCTCTTTCTTCCTGTCTTGCAAGATCAGACGCATAACCTTTAATATCAGAGTAACTCACTTCTTTTCCTTTTTCTAATTCAGATATTCCCTCTCTTAATCCTTTTTTATATTCATCCCAATATGCTTGTTTTTCTTCAAATCTATCTTCTGCTTTCCATAAACTTTCCTTTAATCTATCAACTCTTTTTGAATACCAATCCGATCCTCTTTTAGATCTTTTTTCTCTTGCTCTTTCTCTTGCTCTTTCATAATACTCTTCTGATCTTTCTAATCTCTTTTTTTCTTTTTCAAGTCTTTCATCTGCATATTGTTGTCTTTCTTGTAACTTTGATTTTGTCTCTTCAATCCTCTGTTGTTTTTCTGCTCTTACTGTTTTTGGAGTTTGAAAGAATTGTCTTAATTCAGGTTTAAGAGAAGTATATTTTTTCTCGTATTCATCCACACTTTTAACATCTGCAAAATCTGTTTCTTGTAAATTTTTGGCTTGTTTTTTTAAATTTTCAAATCTTTTTTTCTCTCTTTCAATTTTTTGTTGTTGTGCAACTCTCTGTGTTCTTGTTATTCTTTCAGGAGGTTTATCACTTCTTATTTGTTCAGATAACTTGGCCATGTATAATTTATGTATAACTATTATATAAATTTATCCATTTTAGTTTAAAACAATAGATTTATAAAATTACACACACTATTTTATTTATGGCAAAAAAAGGAGGAGAAATGGGAGATGTAACTCTTGGCACAGATGCTTGGAATGTAGCAGATGGATACACTAAATTAAAAATTCTTCGTCAATTAATACAACTTGATCGTTGGGAGATCATTGCACAATATGGAACAGAAGAAGTTGATGAAGATACTAATTATTCTCCACAACAAATTAAAAAGAGAAGAGTTGAGGCATTGGAGAGATATATTTCTACAATGAGGCAGTTAATAGGAAATACCCTTTTTGCCATAAAAAAAGAAGATGCAAAAGATCTTGAGAATTATCTTGAAAGATTAAAATTAATTTCTACTTATATTCCGAAAGTTTATTCTCAAGAAGAGGGAGACAGTATTAATGAGGATCAATTTGATATAAAAGAAGAATTATTTAAAAAAATGATTGAAAAATTACAAGAGATAAAAGATGGCATAAACACTCCTTTAAATAAAGCAGGATTAATTTTCAGACCAACAGAGGAGGTTGATCTCGATAAGATTATGAGTGATATTATCGAGGGAGGTTAAGTATGGCAAAAAAAGTAATTACTTGGAGTATGAAAAAAATGGTTTGGATGATTATGCAAATTCTCCAAAACAAATTTGATTGTGTTATTATCATTGAGGGTAACAGAGGATTAGGAAAATCTACACTTGCAATTCATCTTGCTCGTGCTGTTGCTCGTGAGTTTAAAAAATTAGGACAAGATAAATATAAATTCAATTGGAGAAATAGTTTTATCTATACTAAAAAAGAGACAAAAAGATTTCTTCATAAATGGGATGCGTCAGGAATTGCAGATGAAATGATTAATGTAACTTTTAACAGAGATTTTTATGATGAGGGGCAAAAAGATATTATTAAAATGCTTAACATGAATAGGGATCACAGAAATTTATTTATTGCATGTGTTCCACAATTTCAGACTTTAGATAATCAAATTAAGAATTTATGTAAATTAAGATTAACCGTCGTGAGAAGAGGACTTGTTGTAATTCAAACACCTAATCGTACAATTTATGTAAAGGATAAATGGGATCAGGCCACAAATGAAAAGATTGAGAGAGAGTGGATTAAGAAAGGAATTAGAAATCCACACTATACAAGACTAACAACATTTAGAGGTTTAATGAAATTCCCTGCTCTAACAGAAAAACAAGAAGAGTTATATCAAAACACCAAAGATGGCAAAAGAAATCTTATTGCACAAGAAGAGATGGGGATTGATGAACAAGAGGAAGAATCTGATCCATATAAAGAAATGATTGAGATGCTTAAAGAGGGTAAAGTTAAGAATGGTACATTTGTTAATGGGTTTGCAATGGCCAATGGTATTAAACCGGACAGTTTCCAAAGTGGATTGAGGACAAAATTGAAAGATCAAGGCCTAAATCATAAGTTATCGGACTATTATTGGGAGAAAACTGCACAGAAAAAGGAGAGTGGAACATTATAAAGTTCGCACAATCACAAAAAAGGTTCGCACAATCACAAAAAAAGTTCGCACAATCAGGGGATGAGGTATAGTGTGTGTTAATGTATTAATACTATTACTAATAAGGAGTAATTTTTTCCCCATCAGAGAGATAATCCTCTAATAACTATTAGAGGCACACCTTAAAAAAATTCCGGCAAACAAAAATGAAAAAATGACAGACAAAAAAAATAAAGATCCAATCACAAAATTTTATGAATATCTTTCTAAAGTTAAAGGTATTTCAGATCGAACTATTTATCATTACCTTACTTACCATAGGCATTTCATGGATCAAGAGATCACACAGAAATCAATAAATAACTTTCTACAATCTAAAAATAATAATACTGTTTGCAGAAGTTATCTCAAAGCATATCTTGAATTTAAAGGACTTCATAAACAATTTGAAATTCCAAAGGCAAGATCAGGCACAACAAAGAAAAGAATGATAAGATATATCACAAGGCATGAGATCAAAAAAGTCATCTCACAGGCCTATGAAAGAGGCTTAAAACAAGGAATTATGATTGATCTTCTATATTATGGTGCATTGAGAAGATCAGAGGTCTTAACAATTCGTACTAATTCTTTTAAGTGGGATGATCTTTCAAAAGATTATGTAAAATTGAAAATAACCGGAAAAGGCAAAAAAGATAGAAATGTTTTAATTCCAACCCAAACAGTTAGAAAAATACTATTTATTTATATGAAGAGAGGAATGATTAATGATCACATGGAAAGAGATGATATTATTACAAAATTAAGTTTTATAGATGATCCATTAATAAAATATACAGAAAAAGGAATTTGGAGAATAATAAGAGATATCTCAAAAAAAGCATTAGGAGGAAAAACCATAAGGCCTCATGAAATAAGACATGCTCGTGCAACTCACATGTTAGAGGATGGGATTCCAGAGAGAACAATTCAAAGATATCTTGGCCATTCTTCTCTTGCAGTCACAGAGATTTATTTGCACACAACAGAAAAAAAGGCATTGGATGATGTTATTTCACTATCAAAAAATTTATAAAAGAATGTCTTTTAAATATATAATCACCTCTTTTTTTAAGAAAATTGTTTCTTAATAAACCTCGTGGAGATGCCTGTACTTTACAATAAGGAAAGAGTGCATCTCCACGCCCAAAAATCACAATTAATTGATCATCTTTTTGGAATTTTATCTTTTGAGTTGATAAATAAATTAAAATAAAGAAGTTAATAAAGATTTGGATAAAAATATTTATTCAATCTTTGCAATCCTCAATGTTGGTACATCCTTTTTTGCTTTCGGAGAAAAGGCCATTGATTTTCTAAAATAGATTTTCTTTCCAATCAATTCCTTTGGAGATTTTAATCCCTGATCCTTAACAAAATTTGCGTTTGTAACATTTAAAGAAAGTTTTTGTTTCATCTCATTTCTTTCCAAAGTAAGCATTGGCCTATAATTTTCTGAATCTAACTCCACTCCAATACAAACAAAAGCATCATCTTCTGATTTAACATCATCAACACTTAACCAATTAGATCCAACAAAACCATCCCAATTATCTAAATCGCTGTTTGTTTCATTTCCTGTCATTTTTTTTACCTCCTTTCATTGATTTTCTTTTCCTGTGCTATGCACTTAATTATCACACACTATTTATTTATATAGTTATGGGTTTGCCCACCCATTACCTGAATTACAATAACAAATTTGATTTGTTTGTTCTGAAAAGAATTGGATTGGATCTTTTAAACACGCTGCACTTTCCGTTGTAAGCCAAATATAAAGGCCTACGCATGTTGCTATCACTACAAAAATTAAAACTACATATAAAATTGTGAATAACTTTTTTTTATCCATTTGAATACATCTGTGACATTTCCTTTCTTTCTTGATTTTTTCTGATCTCTGCACTCTTAATTCTTTGTCTTTCCATTTCGTTTTCATGATGAATTTGCTCACTCTCTCTTTGATACTTCAATCCTTTCATCCACCTCTCGTGTCTTTTTTCATCCAATTCATCTTGAAGTTCAAATAAGAGTTTCTTCTCTTCAAATTCCTCACTCCTCTTTTTCTTCGCCATCTGCCTCATCAAATTTCTTTCTTATATCAATCAAGGTTTGTGTATTCACTTTATGAACATCAATAAGTTCTCTTAAAGTGATTAATAACTCTCTTCTAAAAATTCCATCATTTTGCAAAACTTCAACTTCATGTCCTACAACATTTTCTTTGGAATTTTCTTTCTTGTCTTGATCCTTTAAATCATTTGTCTTAACAGATCTTGCAGGAGATTTATCGACTGTTTTAGATTCAGTTTCATCCTGACCATCATCTGTATCATCTCCAAAATCATCATCTCCCATGTCATCTTCAAATTCTTCTTCTGCCTTTATTTCTTCTTTCGGCTCTTCTTTCTTTTTTAATTTTCCCATTATCTTATCAAGATCTTTACTTACCATTTTTTTTACCTCCTTTCAATTGTATTTGTCTATAAATATAACATAACTCTTTTGTTCTTTCAGGATCTATCTTTCCATTCAATAAAAGGAATTTTTCAACATCTTGAACACTTAATCCTGCTTTATGATAATCCAATAACATTTCAACATCCTTCTCATTATATTTTTTCTTAAATAATTTATATCTTATATCATATTTTAAGTTCGGTGCAGTCTTTTTAATAAAGAATCTAATCCAATAAACAAAACCCATAATCAAACTTAAAATTAAGATTGTTATAATTAGTGCTTGGAAAAAACCCATTGCCTTACACCTCCAACAATTAACATAAATGCAGGAACAACACCACTATTACCTGATACTTTCCTTTGTTCTTCTAATTCAATAATACGATCTAATAATGTACCTGTTTTATCCACAATATCACTCCATTGATAGAATATAACCACCATTGCAATTGCAATGACAAGATAAAAGATAACATTCATGATCATTGCACCATATTTATCCCAAAAACTCTTTTTTGAAAATCTCTGCTCTAAAAGATTACTAATTGCAATTCTGTTTGCCCTCATATCCTGATGAACATATTTAACTCCTGCCGTTTTTAATTGACTATCAATATCTCCTAATCCAAAATTAACCCATTCTCCATCCTCTCTCTCAAAATGAGGATATTCATTTGGTGCAGTCTGAACAGTTGCAGGAGGGATAAATTTCTTTATTTTTCTAACATACCAAAGTTTATCTCCGGCATTTCCAATTTTATAATCTTTGACCTTATAAGTACCAACTCTTATTGGCATAGATCCAATTTTTTTATAAAGAGGAATTGAATATTTGTATTTTTTGTTATTCACATACATAAAAATAGAAATTGCAATTAGTCCAATAATTAAAATTGCTAAAAAGAAGATCAATAAAGCATTTCCAATCGTTCCTATCCCAATATTAAATCCTCCAAACATATTGCCCAAACTTACACTTGATGGATCAACTGCCATTATTTAACCTCTTCTTTTTTTTATTTGTATAATAATTTAAAATTGTCATATAAATTGATCCCACAGACATAAAAAACAAATATCCCATTCCAAGAGATAGATCAATTGCCATTATTAAAAATGTAAATCCAAACACAAATACAAATATTATATCAACAAATTTTAAATGAAAATCATCTATTTTCATTCTTTATCCTCCAATTTTTCAATATGGCCACAGTTCCTGCACACCAATTCATCATCCTTTATTCTAACATAAGTAAATGAAGATCCACATTTCTTGCATCTCTTCTTTTCGTCTTTTTTCACACTCTCTTTTTCATCCATAGTTCTTACACACACTATTTATTTATAAATGTTTTGTTAAATTAATTTAAATTAACAACTTCATCTCCGGATGATCCTATTGCATTTTTTAATTTATCTGTCATCTGTTTTGCAATTGGTGTCATCCTCTCTTCCATTCCTTTCACAACGGCCTCTGCTTTTTGTCTTGCCTTTTCTTCAAAATGCAATCGCCAACAATTGAAATGAAAATATTTTATATCTGTTGTGGTTTTACCTTTGTGAGTTCCTAAACTTACATAAAGATCTTTATCAAGATCTATTTCTCCTTTACATCTCTCACACTCTGCTTTTCCCATTTTTCTCTCTTCTTTTAACTGCATCCTCCTTTATAAATTTGATAGTGTTTGCATGTATTCTTGCATTCTCTTTTTTTAACCACTCTTTTTTTGCCATTTTAAAAAAAACTTATTATTTTCCACATTCCTAAAAGACATAATCCCACAAGGATTAATTTTTCATACCATAGTTCAAAATACCATGCCTGATTAAGATTATAACCAAATTGTTCTGCAATATTTTTTTTATTATGTTCTTTTATACTTTTCATCTTCTTTTTCTCATGGTTTTGGAGCAAAATCCAAAATTTCGTTTAATATTGTTGTTTAAAGAAGTTGCGTAGCAATTAGGGGATTTCTGAAAGAAATCCTCTCTTATGCATATTATGTGAAGTTTCATTTTTTACGATTAGTTTCCCCACGATTTAGTTCAACAAACATAATATCTTTTGGTAAATTCAATCCCCAAGTAAACCAAGCAACTTGAAACCATGCACCACTTCCTTTTCCTGAAGGAGTTATAAAGTTTATACGACGATTTGGGATAATCAACTGCAAACCATATTTTTTAAATAAAGCCCCTCGTTTGATTCCTTCTAAAGTTGTTAGGGGCATAAGAAAAGCAAATGGTTTGCCAAATTGATATGCGTGTTCAAGAAACTCATCTTTTTTTGAATAAGGAGGATTTGTAATCATAATATCGGAATTATTCATAACTACAACATCAAAAAAATCAATATTATCTTTTCCGATAACTTTAAATCCTTCCTCTTTAAGATGAGTTACTAACGCACCACTTCCGTAAGCACATTCCCAAATCGTCCATTCTTTTTTCAGGAAAGGGAGTAAAGGTTTCAAAGCATACTTGGGAGTAAAAAACTCGTCACTTCTTCCATTCATTTGTATTTTGAGTTTTTTTGAATTTACCATCTTATTGTTGAACCTCACTTTTGGAGTAAAAAATGAAATTTGGGCAACGCCACATAATATTGTTGTTTAGGATAGTTTCTGCTACGCAGAAATTAGGGTGGAGAAAATCTTTGATTTTCGGAACTCCTAAACTGATATTATGTGAAGTAAATAAATTTACGATTGTCATTCAAAATTATTCTCCATTTTAATCCTGTAATAAAAAGCTCTTGAAACATTAGAGGGTTTCACAATTTTCTCAACAACACCAATTCTTTTTAGAAATAATAAAGCATCTTTAACATAAAAACTTTTAATCATTGTTTCTCTACTTATTCCAGTTTCACAATCTTCTGAAACAATATTAAGATAATTAATTATCTTTTTAAGATGTGTTGTGTCTGCGTGAGAAAATTGTCCGCAACCAGTTCTTAAACCTCTACCTACTCGCTTTTTATTACGCAATGTATCTTTTTTTTGTATCATTTTAAACGCTTGGGCTTGAGTTTTTCCTTTGTCCGATACACTTTGAAATGCGTAGTTGTTGAAAATCATTGTTTCATCTCCAATTGAATTTTAACTTTTAAATCATTCAATCTATGAATATAAATCTCATAATCTTCAATCAATTCTTTTTTATGAGATTCATATTTCTTATACCATTCTAATTGTTTTTTGTATGATTCTATTTCCTTATCTACGAAAAACATTAAAAGTTTAAATTCATCTCTTTTTATCATTTTCAACAATTTCCTTTAACTTCTGTTAAGGGAAGCATTTTAATTGAGTGTGAGGATTGCACCCGACTTGGGAGGGCAAAGGGAAAATTTTGGTGAATATGTATTAAACGAACTTTCCATTGGAAGTCTAGGTTATTTTGTTTATTCATTTTAACCCCACCCATTTTATGCAATGCCTCCTATAAGCATTAAGGC
>Ga0102934_1001963_pt1 | contig 14386 bp, 12 predicted proteins | sample SalPonR2_A_D1_MG_FD_78175 | JGI IMG/M metagenome (GOLD analysis project Ga0102934, IMG submission 78175) | Salt pond soil microbial communities from South San Francisco under conditions of wetland restoration - Salt Pond MetaG R2_A_D1_MG | ecosystem: Environmental > Aquatic > Marine > Intertidal... | reverse complement strand
TTTTTGACTACAGAAAGAAAAAATTCTGTTTAATACCAATACTTGGTATATAATAATATCCGGAAAATGAATAATTATATAAGGGGGATCTATTATGGAAAAACTTGCCCGCCTGTTCTTTGTTCTCACATTGGTGTTTGCGGGAGCATTTATTGCTTTTTTTCTGCTTTTTGCTCAGAAGAATAATGAGCTGAATGAATCCAAGGTTCAAAGGGCGAATCTGCAGCAGCAGGTCAGTACTTTACAAAATCAGCTGAATAGAAGAGATGTGGAGTATGAAGAAGCGCAGAGAAAGCTCGAAGAAGCTCAAAGCAACCTGGAGGGTATGTCGGATGAGAATCTGGCTGACCTCAGAGAACAGTTGAATGAGAAAGAGAGCTCACTTGAGGCGAAAGACGAGAAGATCGCTGAATTGAATGAACGCATAAATCAACTGGAAACAGACTCAGGAACGGGGACAGTAACAGCGGAGACTAATCAGGAGGAACTGATAAAACTCAAGAAAGAATATGAAAACGAGATTGAAAAATACCAGAAACAAGTCTCAGCACAACAAGAAGAGATTGAACGATTGAATGAGATACTGGCCTCTCAGGATAGTGAGGATCAACGGATTCAGGATCTTCGTGAAAGAGTTGCCTCGCTCCAACAGAGTCTGGATGAAGCGATTAGCCATTCAACAGAACTGGAAGACAAACTGGAATCAAAAAATAATGAGATGGCTGAATTAAGAGATCAGTTAGCCCGGGCGGATAACAGTGTTGAGGTTATTAATGAAAAGCAAACGGAAATAGATGAAAAAGATCAGGAGATCCAGTCTTTAAAGGACAGGTTGGAAGAGAAGAACAATGAAATGGCCAAGAAAGATGAGAAGATTAGCCAGTTAGAGGATCAACTGAATGAAAGACTTTCAGAGATTGAGAATCTCAAGGCCAAACTCGACAGAGAAAAGAAATACGATTCGATACCTGAGGGGGAAGCGGACGCCGTTAAGTACAAATACCTCCTATTGGGAGAAGACGCTCTGTCGTCGGGAAAGGTTATTGAAAGTGCCTCATACTTCCAGAAAGCTAAGCTGGACAATCTGTCTCTGGGAGACTTGCATCAAGTCTACGATAGAAAGCGGACATTGGCCTATCAAAAGGCGATAGCGCTTTATTATAATCAGGGTTATTCGGATTACAAAGAAGAGCAATTCGAACAATCGCTGCAACAGTTGAATGAGGCCATGATCCTTTCTAATGAGGTTTCAACCAGTTACTCGGATGACATTCTATACTACAAAGCGCTTTCAGAATACAATCTGAACGATTATAATGCAGCTGAGAATGACTTTAAGAGATTGATCAGCCGGGAACAGGACAGCAACTATGTTCCCCATTCGCTTTACTATCTGACCAAGATATATCAGAAACGGGGCATGAATGAATCCCTTTTGGATGCCCTGGACAGTCTTGAAAAATATTCCCGGTATGAGACGTATGCGAAAAATCTTAGGGAGACGATTCAACAATAAAATTCACGGAGGTCTTTCGATGAGAAAACTATTTGGAACAGATGGAATAAGAGGGGTTGCAGGCAAGGAACTATCCGCCGACCTGGCCATTCATCTTGGCAACGCCGTTGCTCAAACGGTTATAAAGGATGGTATCAAGAGCCTGTTGATTGCTAAGGACACGAGGGTGTCTTGTGACATGCTGGAAGCTGCTGTTGCATCGGGCGCTTCATCAGGCGGAATGAACGTGATGTGTTGCGGTATTATGCCGACCCCGGCACTGGCGAAGGTAACAGATCTGTTTGATGCGGCAGGGGTCATGATCTCGGCATCGCATAATTCATTTGAATATAACGGATTGAAAGTCATCAAGAAAGGCTTTAAACTGCCGGATCACGAAGAGGAGGAGATTGAGAACATCATCCTCTCCGGTTCGCTCAGAGCCGGCACTCGTCATGAAATCGGTAATATAAGAATGTTCCCGGAAGCAAGGGGAAATTATCTAAGATGGATCTTCAAGCACTTTGAAACACTTGATCTCGGGAATTACTCAAAAGAAAAACCATTTCATATCGTCTTTGATGCCTCAAATGGGGCTTCTTTTTCCATTGCCCCGGAAGTTTACCGAACACTCGGGGCCAGGGTGACGGTCATCAACGATTCTCCTGATGGTTTTAATATCAATCTTGAATGCGGCTCACAGCATACTGAGGGCCTTGCCAAAAAGGTGAAGGAATATGCCGCTGATATCGGGATTGCCCACGACGGTGACGCGGATCGATGTATCATCATTGATGAAAAGGGCAGAGAAGTTGACGGGGATAAGATAATGGCGATCACATCGGGCTATTATAAGGATTGCGGTAAGTTGGAAAAGAATATGGTTATTTCGACCGTCATGAGTAATCTCGGGTTTGAGACTTATCTCAAAAAGAACGGGATAGAACTCAAGCGGACCAGGGTCGGAGACCGGTATGTCCTCGAGGAAATGAGACGATCCGGAGCTGTTATCGGCGGCGAACAGTCGGGACATGTCATTTATTACGACAAGAACACAACGGGAGACGGCCTGATCACTTCTCTGACGGTCCTGGAAACGATGGAATACTATAAAAAGGCGCTTTCGGAGCTGATTAATGAGATCCCGAGATTCCCTCAGGTTCTTAAGAACGTCATTGTCAAAGATAAGGATTATGTCATGGAATCCGAAGAATTACGGGCGATTAACGATAAAGTCAAAGATGAACTGGGCAATGAAGGCCGAGTGCTGATCAGACAATCCGGAACGGAACCGCTTATCCGGATCATGCTGGAGGGAAAGGATCAGAACGAGATTGAAAAGACCAGTGAATATCTTGCAGAACAGGTGAAAAGGATAGATGCTGAATAAAATAATCGTTAAAGGCGCTAAAGAACATAATCTCAAGAACATTGACGTGGATATACCAAGAAATTCTTTTACGGTCATCACCGGTCTTTCGGGATCGGGAAAATCATCACTGGCCTTTGACACCATATATGCCGAAGGGCAGAGGCGATATCTTGAATCCCTTTCATCCTATGCCAGGCAGTTTCTTGGGGATTTAAAGAAACCGGAAGTTGAATCGATCGACGGGTTATCACCGTCAGTGGCCATCGATCAGAAGACGGTGAGTCATAATCCCCGATCAACGGTCGGGACGGTTACGGAAATATATGACTATATGCGACTCCTTTATGCGCATCTGGGGATTCCACACTGCCCGAAATGCGGTGAGGAGCTTAACCGTATGAGTGTTGACGAGATCGTTGACATCCTTTACAGCGATCTGCCCACAGAGGCACGGATCATCATATATGCCCCCATAGCACGCGAAAAACGCGGTGAATATAAGAAAGAACTGGAGCGTTTCAAGCGGAAGGGCTATTCGAGGATTAAGATTGACGGAACGGTCTACAATCTCGATGATGAGATATCCCTCGAGAAAAATAAGCGGCATACCATCATGCTCATGATAGACCGCATGAAGTTGAAAAAAGACAGGGATCACATGCAGCGGCTCGCTGATTCTCTCGAACTGGCACTCGATGAAGGGGATGGCTTCGTTGAGATTGAAGATTACAACACTTCGAAGACACAGATATTCAGCGAGGATTTTTCATGTCCCGTCTGCGGTATTAGTATTCCGGAGATAACACCCAAGATCTTTTCGTTCAACACACCGTATGGCGCATGCCCGGAATGCACCGGCCTCGGGTACAAACAGGAGGTTATTCCGGAACTGCTCGTGGATGAGGAGAAATCTTTGAGTGAAGGCGCCATTGCCTTTTTCAAGGACGGTTACATGTATCGGCTTCTGGAAAAGGTCTGTCAAGAATACGGCGGCGATCCGAATACACCCTGGAGAGAGCTTTCGGAAAACACAAGAAACGCGCTGATGTATGGAACAGATAAAAAGATTAAGAGGCGTTTTGAATTCGACTCAGGCCATTATGAAACCTCCAAACGGTTTGAGGGGATATACAACAACATAACACGACGATACCATCAGACCCATTCACGCGGCATAAAGGACTGGATAGAATCCCATTTTATGCAGAAAAGAACCTGTGAGGCCTGTGGGGGCGAAAAATTAAGAAAGGAAGCCCTTGCTGTGACGGTTAACGGGTTGAATATATCCGGGTTGACAAATCTGTCAATAGAGAACTCCTATCATTTTATTGAGAACCTGCCTTTGTCTGAAAGAGATACTAAGATCGCGGGAGAGGTCTTAAAAGAGATCAGAAGGAGACTGCATTTCTTACTCGATGTCGGACTCGAATACCTGACATTGGGAAGAAGGGCTTCAACGCTATCAGGCGGCGAATCTCAACGGATCAGGCTTGCCACACAGATCGGCTCGAAACTACAGGGGGTTCTTTATGTACTGGATGAACCAACAATCGGGCTTCATCAGAGGGATAACTCAAGACTGATCAAAACGCTGACGGAACTTCGGGATGTCGGAAACACAATATTGGTGGTTGAACATGACGAACAGGTGATCAGGAGCTCCGATTATCTGGTCGATCTCGGACCGGCAGCCGGTGTCAACGGAGGAGAAGTTGTCTTTCAGGGGAATGTTAGTGAGATCTTCAAAAATGAGATTAAAAATTCCCAGACCTCGGATTATCTGAAGGGAATATTTAAAATACCACTGAAAGGGGAAAGAAGATCATCGGGCGACAAATATTTAAGACTCAAGGGAGCCAGGCAGAACAATCTAAAGGATATCGATGTGAGTTTCCCGCTCGGTTCATTTATCTGTGTAACCGGTGTCTCCGGCTCCGGAAAGTCTTCTCTCATCAATGAGACCCTGTACCCGCTTCTCAAAAGACATGTTTACAGATCAAAGGATGTGATCGGAGAACATCGCTCCATTGAAGGGATGGAACATATCGACAAGGTTATCGATCTGGATCAGTCCCCGATCGGAAGAACACCGAGAAGTAACGCCGCCACATATACCAAGGTCTTCGATCATATACGGGATCTGTTCGCCAAGACCCCTGAAGCCCGCTCAAGAGGGTATAAAAAGGGCCGATTCAGCTTTAATGTAAAGGGCGGAAGATGCGAAGCCTGCGATGGACAGGGACAGGTCAAGATTGAGATGCATTTTCTTCCGGATGTTTATGTCGATTGCGAGGTCTGTAAGGGGAAGCGTTTCAACCGGGAGACCCTTGAAGTGAAATACAGGGACAGGAATATCTCCGACGTACTTGAAATGACGGTTGACGAGGCACAGGCATTCTTCAAGAACATCAGTAAGATAAACGACACATTAACGATTCTTCAGGATGTGGGGCTTGGTTACATCAAGCTCGGACAACCCGCCACAACACTATCAGGGGGGGAGGCCCAGAGAATCAAGATCGCCTCTGAATTGAGGAAACGGTCAACGGGGGAAACAGTTTACATCCTTGATGAACCGACAACCGGCCTTCATTTTGAGGATGTCAGAAAACTCCTGGAAGTCCTTGAAAGACTCGTTGAAAGGGGAAATACCTGCATCGTCATCGAACACAATCTTGATGTCATTAAAAACGCGGACTGGATCATCGATCTCGGTCCCGAAGGTGGAAACAAAGGAGGCAATCTATTGTTTGCCGGTCCTGCGGAAGGCATTTTTAAAGTGGAAAATTCGTATACGGGAAAATATCTCAGGGATTATTTTCCTGAACTGACGAACCAATAGGCTTGAAAAAAAGGGGAGGCTAATTGATGCAATTTTTTGGAAAAAAGGAAATCAAGATCATCAACATGTTCGAGGTCCATATGAAAGCCGTTGAAGGGGCAGTTGAAACGTTGATAGAGATGATCCGGGAGTATGAAAGAGACCGTTCCACGGTCGAAGAGATGGCTGATAAGCTCAGGAAGGCGGAGAGTGAAGCAGACAGCAAGAGACGTGAAATGGAGACAGAGATGTACCTCGGGGCCTTCCTGCCGAATTTCAGAGGAGATCTCCTGGGTATTGCGGAATCGATCGACATCGTTGCGAATAAGGCTGAGTCAACGGGGGACCTCATAGAACTGGAGAATATCGATATCCCAAAGGAATTTATCTCGGATCTGGTTGTACTCGCCAGGAAATCACTGGAGACCTATAAAGCTGTAGCAGAAGCGGCCAAGGCCATGTTTGATGATTTGGATATTGCCAATGAAGAGATTAAAAAGACTGAAAGACTCGAAAACGAGGGCGATACACTTGAAAAGGATCTTGTCAGAAAACTCTTCCGTAATGAAAAGATTGAACTGGCCCATAAACTTCAGCTGCAAAAACTCGTCAAGAAGATTGCCGATATTGCCGATCAGGCGGAAAATGTCTCCGACAGGATTCAGATTGTGTTGTTCAAGAGGAGAGTCTAAGCGTGCACAGTAAAAAGATGACAAAGAACGAGTTTGAAAGACTGCTCGATATCATGGAGGCCTTACGGGGCGAAGGGGGATGTGAATGGGACAAAAAACAGACCCACAAGTCTCTGAAGGCTTATGCGATCGAAGAGGCCTATGAAGTTGCAGAAGCGATTGATAACAACGACACAGAGGAGTTGAAAGGCGAATTGGGCGATCTGCTGCTTCAAACAATCTTTCACAGCCAGATCGGCTCTGAAAACGACGCATTCGATATCTACGATGTCCTGAAGATGATCAACGACAAGATGATCCGGCGACATCCCCACGTCTTCAAGGATAAGAACAAGTACACGTACTCCTATAAACAATGGGAGGATATCAAGGCAGCTGAAAAGGGAAAAAAAGCGGAGTCGAGAATCGGTAAGATCAACAAGGCCCTGCCATCATTGAGCATGGCGAGACGTGTGCAGGAAAACGCAGCAGAGGTCGGATTTGACTGGGAAAAGACGGAACAGGCAATGGAAAAGATCGAAGAGGAACTCAGCGAACTCAAGGCGGAGATCGAGATCGGAAAATCGGTTACTGCCCAAAAAAGAGAAAAGATACCGGGCGACAGTAAAAAGTCAGAATCAGATTCAGCCATTGAAGAAGAGTTTGGTGATCTGCTCTTTGCGGTTGTCAACGTGGCGAGGTTTTTGAAGATTGACCCGGAGATGGCCCTGAGAAAGGCCACCGATAAGTTTATCAGACGGTTCCGACAGATGGAGAAGCGGATCGAGGACGATTCTGCTGAGTTTGAACAACTGGCGTTAAAAGAGCTGGACAAATACTGGGAGTTGATTAAAAAAAGTGGAGTATAAGCTGCATAGCAATTACGAACCCTCGGGCGATCAGCCCCAGGCCATTGATAATCTGGTCAAATCCATACAGGAAGGCAACCGTCATCAGACCCTCCTGGGCGTGACGGGTTCGGGCAAGACCTTTACCATGGCCCATGTGATACAACGTCTGCAGCGACAGGCGTTGATTATGTCCCCCAATAAAACACTTGCGGCTCAGCTTTATCGAGAGTTTAAAGAGTTCTTTCCGGAAAACAGAGTTGAATTCTTCATCAGTTATTACGACTACTATCAACCGGAGGCGTATATCCCCAAAAGGGATGTCTATGTCGAGAAAGAAACCCAGATCAACGAGATCATTGAAAGAATGAGACTCTCCGTTCTTAAAACCGTCAGCACCCGGCGGGATGTCATCGTGGTGGCCAGTGTGTCCTGCATCTATGCATCAGGGAACCCGGAGGACTTCAAGAAAACCAACCTTGTCATTGAAAAAGGGGCGATACTGCCAAGAAGAAAACTCTCAATGCGGCTGGCTGAATTACAGTACGAGCGATCGGAAGAGATGTTCAAAGGGGGGGCGTTCAGAATCAAGGGAGAGATCCTTGAGGTCTTCCCCGGTTATGATGATATTGGCATACGAGTGGAGTTCTTTGATGACGAGGTCGATCGAATATACACCTTCGATCCGGTTACCCGAAACACGATCGAGAACCTGGACAAGATCACCATCTATCCGGCAACAGAATATATCACAACAGAAGACAAGATCAAACAGGCCATTCATACCATCGAAGAAGAGCTGGATCAGCAGCTGAGAAAATTCAAGAGCGAGAATAAACTGCTCGAGGCACAGCGACTTGAACAGCGGACCAAACAGGACCTTGAGATGCTTCAGGAAGTGGGGTATTGCCAGGGAATTGAGAACTATTCCAGACACTTTGATATGAGACGCGAAGGTGAACCGCCGTGGACCCTTCTGAACTACTTTGACAACGATTTTGTCACGATAGTGGATGAATCCCACATTGCCATCCCGCAGATCCGATCCATGTACCGGGGCGACATCTCCAGAAAGAAGAACCTCGTTGAATACGGTTTCCGACTCCCCTCCGCATTTGACAACAGACCGCTCCGATTTGAGGAATTTGAGCGGCAGATTAACCAGTTCGTTTACACCTCCGCGACACCCGGAGATTATGAAAAAGAACACTCGAATCAGATCATACAGCAGATCATCAGACCCACTGGTCTGGTTGACCCGGAGATTGAGGTTCGGAAGGCAGAGAATCAGGTGGACAACCTCCTCGATGAGATCCAGAAGAGGAAAGAGAACAACGAGCGGGTGATTGTCTTAACCCTTACCAAATCCATGGCTGAAAGACTGAGTGATTATCTTCAGGAACTCGGTGTCCGATCCCTTTATCTCCACTCTGAACTCGGAACGGTCGACCGGGTGGATGTATTAAAAAAACTGAGAGGCGGGGAGATTGAGGTTGTTGTCGGCATCAACCTGCTCAGAGAAGGTCTCGACCTGCCGGAGGTATCGCTGGTGGCCATCCTGGACGCCGACCGGGAGGGATTTTTGAGAACGGATACAACACTCATCCAGATTGTCGGCCGGGCGGCGAGAAATGTTCACGGGAAAGTCCTCATGTACGCTGATAAGGTCACCCCAGCCATGAAACGGACGATCGAGGAGACCAACAGACGGCGGGCCATTCAACTTGAATACAACAAAAAGCACGGCATTACCCCGCAGACCATTAAAAAGGCGCTGGATCAGGATATGTTTGCTCAGTTCAGACAGGAAGAAGAGGAAGCGTACGAGGGGATCAGCGAAAAGACCCAGAACCTGCTTAAAGTCGCTGAAGATATGGAAACGGAAACCTATATGGAGTTGCTTGAAGAAGAGATGAAAAAGGCAGCCAGAGATCTGCGTTTTGAAGATGCTGCCAAACTTCGTGATGAGTTATCCAAGATGAAGCACAAACAAGACTAAAGCACCTTGTTTGAAAAGATCGTTGATCCTTTTTCAACCCCGATATACTTCGAGATCGTATCGCATTTGACCATCAGGCAGAAGAAGATTTTTTCAGAGGCATTGGCGGACAGACCTTCGAAATTGCCCTGCCCCTTTGATACGATGAGATCGGTTTCTTCGAAGACCTTCTTCATCTGGTCATTTGACTTTTCAAGGACAATGCCGGGATAGGGGCTGCCGGAATTGATAACGTTGACCAACCTATCAAGGCCGACGTACGCTGCATCCTCTGTTGTGACATCGTTCAGGATCTTTCGGCCTCTCACCGCCGCAAAGATCTTTTTACCGGGATATTCCTTTAAGATCTGCTCCATAAAGAGTTTATCAAACACGATCTCTCCGGCATTATCCAAAATATAGAGAATGCTCCCTGCATCATTCATCCTGTCTTTGAAATCGTTAAACGAATCCAGTTTGAAATCGAGTTTAAAGGCGTTGTTGATAATATCTTTTTCGAAATTCCCGAGATCAACATCATGAGCTCCCAGATCGATCTGATTACCGAGTGAAGAAAGCTTTGCATAGAGTTTTAAGGGCCAGGTAGCGCTTCTCGGGTCCTGTTTGATCAGGTCAACCACATTAAGGGCCATATCGTTGGCCTGCTTCTTTTCCTTCTTAAAAACATCCGCAACACCTGTTTTTTCCTCCACCGTTGTGTACAGAAGATCGGCCATCTCAACCGGTGTGATATCGGTATCCATCTCTGCATATTTGGCACATACTTCTCTGTAGAGTTCAAAGGCCTCCTCGTTTGCGATATTCAAAGAATCTAAAACTCTCTTCGTCTGCTGCAGATGGCACGGTATACAATCCGGAAAAACTTTCATATCAGTTCAACACCTTTGCTTAAATGATTACGGACGATTATAACATAAAAAAAGGCGGTGATTTTTCATCATCCGCCTTCTATCTGAATCCGTTACCACTCATCTTTTTAACTCCTTTTTTTTATCGAATATCTTTAAACCAATCCATATACTCTCTTGTGATGGCGCTCTTGTGATGGCTCTTTTTGTGGATTCTGATTCTGTCGTAAAACATGAATTTTTCCTCCCCTCCAAGATGTTTGTTTATATTCTGGCTGACCAGAAGAACTGACCCTTTGCATTTTCGATCTCATTGTCCAAAATCTTCTTGTCGATTTTCTCATCTTTGTCAAAGACGATCTGCGTAAACAGCTTAAACATATTTGTTCACCTCCAATAAACTAATATGATGGTGTTTCTGTAAAAGGGAACGCTTTTTATCAGCCAAAAAATCCTTTTTAGACTCAAAATATCTCTTTCTGAATTCGAACATTGAAATCATTCCTCCTAAATAGTTGTTTTGTTTTTGATATTTTCAAGTACAATGATATATTATCATAAAAAATGAGAAATGTCAAGTCCTAAATTAAAATATTTCATTCTATAATCAAAAATTATCATATTGGATTGGGAAAGAAAGGATTTATGGAGAAAAGCACAAAATATACTTTAATAATTTAATATCCTTGAATCTCATTCTGTGCTCTAAGAAGAATAGGAAAACAGCCAGGGGACTGTTTACAGGATAGACGCTCCGCCCCGGGGAGACGGAGCGAGAACAAAGGAGAAATGCAACGTCCTTATCAATCTCTGGCAACATGACCGAACGCATCCTACTGCTGGCTACATGTCCCCGGCGTGTAGCCAGAAACCCGCCATGAGTCCCCCGGCTCATGACCTATTTAGTTTTTCAGCCACTCATAAAAAACTATCCTTACAAACAAAAAAGACATCTCATCAACCCTCTTTAAAAACCCGACAGAATATGTTATTCTTCAAGGCGAAAAAAATGAGGTGAAAGAGATGGAAAAAAAGAAATTTTATCCTTCAGAGTATATTCTGATCACAATCGGGCTCTTACTCTACGCCATCGGGTGGATATTCTTCTGGGCTCCCCATCAGATCGTTGCCGGAGGAATTGCGGGTGTCTCTCTTATGTTGCGTGATGCTTTGGGCATATCCTTTGGTGTGTCGAACTTCGTGTTGAACATCGCCCTGATCGTTCTGGCTATTAAATCGATAGGGGCTCATTTCGGGATAAAGACAGTTTATGCCTCCCTGGGATTGTCGGGCATCCTGTTGGCCCTGGAACCGTTTTCCAATCAAGTGATCGTTGAGGATCCGTTGCTCTCGCTGTTTTTAGGCGGATTTATAACCGGCTTCGGAATCGGCATCGTCTTCTCACAGGGAGGCAGCACCGGCGGCACGGATATCATATCCATGTTTCTGCAGAAATTAACGCATCTTGCCGTTGGAAGGTTGTCGTTTTATGTGAATCTGTTGATCATATCCGCTTCCTTCCTCGTCTACAATTCACTTGAGGTGATCATATACGGCATCGTGGCCATGGGAATCAGTTCTTACTTTGTGGATAAGTATCTGCAGGGTAACAGACAGTCGATACAGATCACGATTATCTCAAACAAATTTGAGTTGATAGCCGATCGTGTCAACGGAGAACTCGGAAGAGGGATCACCGTCTACACCGGAACCGGTTGGTATTCAAGATCCCAAAAACAGGTGATCTCCGTGATTGTCAGAAAACGGGAGGAACACAAGGTGATGAAGATGGTCCACGAAATCGACCCGAATGCCTTTGTCTCGGTTTCAACGGTGAAAGCCGTTTACGGAGAGGGTTTTTCAAGCGCCATGTTCTAAGTCAAGAGAAGCAGCCCCCAGTCAACGAAGACCACAACGCCGAGTGCCGGAAGCAGATTTCCCGCTTTGATCTCTTTTATCTCAGTCAACCGAAATCCAAGGGCTAGCAGAATACCTCCCCCGACGCCTGAAAAATCGTTCAGATACTCCGGTTTGGAGAGGATGGTCAACTGGCTGGCGAAAGAGACGAGCAGCCCCTGAATGACATAGACGCTCAGGGCCGAGAAAGTCACACCGAGACCGTACAGAGACGTGAGGATGATGGCGGCGATGAAATCCAACGACGATTTCAAGAGCAACAGGGACATATCCCCCTGAATTCCGGCACTGAAACAACCCAGTATCGTCATGGGCCCCACAACAAAGAGGACCGTTGCCGTGACAAACCCCTTCACAAACTGCGTCTCTCCCTCGCTCTTCTCTATCCTGTTGGCCAGCCGGCCGATTCTCTCCTCGATCTGGAACCACTGTCCGATAACCCCGCCTGCTGCCAGCGAAGCCAGCACCACGATAAACTCGTTGGTCTCAAAACCCATCTTAACCCCAATGATAATCGTCACAAGCCCGACAGCCTGAAACATGATCTTTTTAAATTCGTCTTTAAGCCTGCTTTTCAGCATTAAACCAAAGACACTGCCCACCACAACGGCGAGCGTATTGACAAGAACAGCTACATTCAGCATCTTCTTCACCTCTGATTACAGTTTAAGAGATTTTACCACATGAACGGGTTCAAATCGGGATGAATTAATGGTATAATCCAGAAAATGATTTGAATACCGAACTTTATTGAGGAGCGATTGGATGAATAAACCACAAGAGGATTCTTTGAGTCTAATACCGATACTGGCGGGGGTGAGTGTCTCGATCATCTTTGGCTTTTCCTTTCTTTTCAGCAGAACGGCCCTGGAGAGAATCACCCCCTTTCAACTGCTTGGTTTCAGATTTCTGACGGCTGCCATACTGCTGCAAATTCTGAAGACCCTGCGAATCATCAGGATAAACCTCAAAGGAAAGAATATCAGTTCATTACTGGTCCTCTCCCTTGTGCAACCGGGCATGTACTTCATCTTCGAGGCTTATGGGCTAAAGTTTGCCACCTCCTCGGAAGCAGGCATCATGATCTCGCTGATCCCCATTGTCGTAACGATCTTCGCCTACTTCTTTCTGGATGAAAAAGCGAACTGGAAACAGTGGCTGTTTATCCTCTCATCGGTCGCCGGTGTCTCCCTGATCGTACTGATGAAGAGCACGGCAAGCATCTCCGGCAATATCCTCGGGCTCCTGCTCCTGCTTGGCGCCGTTACAGCCGGGGGGTTTTACAATATTCAGTCACGGAAATCCTCGCTCAATTTCAAGCCGATCGAGATCACCTATATCATGATGTGGTTCGGAACGATCCTGTTTAATTCACTGGCATTGATCGAGCAGAGTCTGAAAGGGGATGTCGTGAATTATTTTAAACCGCTCCTGTCACTTCCCACCCTGATTTCGATCCTCTATCTCGGGACGCTCTCCTCTGTTGTGGCCTTCTTCTTTGTGAATTTCATGCTCTCCAAAATCGCGGCGAGCAGGAGTTCCGTCTTTGGGAATCTCACAACGGTTGTATCGATCATTGCCGGCGTCTTCATCAAGAATGAACCGTTCCACTGGTATCATATTGCCGGATCGGCCATGATACTGCTCGGAATCTGGGGGACGAACTACTTTGCCGAACGAAAAAGACGGAATATTGCCCTGGAACAGCATGAATTCTGAGGTCTCAATGCGACTGTTTTCAACAACTTCAAACAACTGGCTGGATTGTAAATAAACGGAAATATTCATCCCTTGACAAATTGCCCCAGATATAGTAATATATACGGCGTTGAAGGAATTACAGAAAGGGCTCCCATCGTCCAGCGGTCTAGGACATCACCCTTTCAAGGTGGAGACCGGGGTTCGAACCCCCGTGGGAGCGCCAGCTCGGGAGCATAGCTCAGTGGGAGAGCATCTGCCTTACAAGCAGAGGGTCGTAGGTTCAAATCCTACTGCTCCCACCACTATGGATGGCGCGGTAGCTCAGTCGGTAGAGCAGCGGACTGAAAATTCGCGTGTCGGCAGTTCGATTCTGCCCCTCGCCACCATTTTTGTACAAGTTTTAATACATTTAAACCGCTTTCAATAAGAAAGCGGTTTTTTCTTTTTATTGAGAAGTTTACTTTAACTGTACGCTAAAAATCAATAAAATGCGAATAACTGATCTCTGCTATCTGTTCTTCGATGAAACCCTCAATCTTTTTTTTATTGTCTTCTATCATGGTGTCAGCTTTTTGTTTTAACGCTCTCTTTTTCTCTTCGAGCCTCTTTTTAATGGCCTTTTCAGCCTTATTGATAATCATTTTTTCATTGAGGAGCATTGATTTTAATAGCCAGCCCGGTATTTTAATCTTCTTTAATCCGGCGTTAAATGAC
>Ga0102934_1001962_pt1 | contig 14389 bp, 12 predicted proteins | sample SalPonR2_A_D1_MG_FD_78175 | JGI IMG/M metagenome (GOLD analysis project Ga0102934, IMG submission 78175) | Salt pond soil microbial communities from South San Francisco under conditions of wetland restoration - Salt Pond MetaG R2_A_D1_MG | ecosystem: Environmental > Aquatic > Marine > Intertidal... | reverse complement strand
TGCAAAAGCGCAAGTCGATCAAGTATATGGTGATATCTTAGCTCCCGAAGAATATGGAACTGATTCATATCTTCGACTGGTGAAAGAACGAACGAATGCATCATATTATGAATCGTTAGATGGAACGGATGGTCTTGAAGAAATTATTGGTCAGGAATGGTGGTATAGTCCAGTTATCCATGTAACGGTTATCAATCCACCAGATCATGAGATAGTAGTTAGTGATCTTACTGTCCCAGAAATCATTACGCATAATCAAGGTGTTTTTGTGAATGCAATCCTTACTAATAATGGATTGAATAATGAAACCAATATTGATATATATTTCAAAGTAAACGGGACTATTATTGATAGTACGTCTATTGCATCATTATCGATTACAGAATCAACTGATGTGAGTTTTGCTTGGAATCCAGATCTTGGAATGTATAACGTTAGCATCGAAGCTTTAGCCGTTGCAGGCGAGACTAATACAGATAATAATATAGAATCAAAAGTTGTGGAGGTTGTCTCTGCACCTGATATTTATATTGATCCAGTCACAATCTCCGTACTGAACAATGAAGGAATTATAGTAACTACTAATCTTACGATTGGTAACGAAGATTATGCTGATGAACAGTTATTATTTAATTGCGATACTACAGATACTTCTGGCTATAATTGGTTGTCAGTTGATATTGCTACTGGTTCAGTTAATCCGGGTGATACTCTTGTTAATACCGTTACTGCAGATACAAATGGAATAGATATTGGGTCATATCTTGAATACATCATAATCACCAGTAATGATCCTGATGAATCTGAAATGATGATTCCAGTTCATCTCGACATTGTGTATGCTCATGATTTACGAGTAATTTCAATAAATCAACCAACAGGTACGATTTCACCAGGGGAACACACAGTTAATGCTACCATTGAAAACTATGGTTCCTCAGATCAAACAAATGTAAATATTAATTGTTCTATTTTTGAGGGTGGTATTGGCGGCACCGTTCTTGATGAAGATTTTAGTAGTGATCCTACTGATTGGACGATTACTAATGTTGAAGGAACGGCGTGGACTTGGGATAGTGCTGCAGAGCAAATGGAGAATACGTATTCGGGTTCACCAAGTGGTTATCTTGATAGTCCAGTGTTGGATTGTTCTGGGAAGAGTGGTATGAGTTTGTCGTTTTGGCATTACTGGAAAGCAGATTACAGTGGTGGTACTCAAGATGGATATGTGCGAGGTAGCATTGATGGTGGAAACACATTTCCATATTTGATCGATGAGTTCCATCATAATGATCCTGCTGAGGAAACTGCGGTGAAGGAGTATGATATTTCAGATTGGGCTGACGGTCAAGAAAACGTCATGATCCGGTTTGATGTGGATAATCAGAATGATTGGTATTGGTATGTGGATGATGTGAATGTGACTGCTGAACTTGCTGGAGACTTAGTGTATTCTTCTGAAACTGTCGTAGATATAAATGCGTATGAAACCCAGTTTGTTGAGTTTAGTCCTGATTGGGAGGCAACTGGTGGAGTATACGCAATTCAAGTAAAAACCAATCTGGCAGGTGATCAGAATACAAGTAATGATGTCAAGGCTGAAGCGGTCACTGTAGAAGGTCCAACCTTATCAGTTGATCCAACGTCTTATGATGCTGGCGTATTAACCGTTAATGATACAGATTCAACTAGTTTTGAGATTTGGAACAGTGGTCAAAATGTATTAACGTATACACTAACAGAATCATGTGACTGGGTTGATCTTTCAACATATGCCGGAGATTCAACTGGTGAACACGACACTATCGCCATCGATATCGACACTACGAATCTAGATGTAGGCAGTTATCAATGTGAAATAGAAATTGATTCAAATGGCGGCATGGGAACATTTATGGTCGATATGTATATCGTTGAGACTAATGCAACATGGGAGATAAATCAAGAATTATACGATCGTGGATTTCCAATACGACATGCAGCTGATGGTGATTGGGCAGGAGCTCAAAACTTTACACCATTAGGAAACACGATTACTAGCGTGGAATTGTACATTCGGGTATTCGGTACTCCTGAATTTGATCTCACCGTTGAACTTCGTGAAAGTGATCCACAAGGCAATCTTATTGATACGGTCATCTTAACTCCATCTGAAGTTCCAACTTCATGGACCTGGCTTACTATTGATTTTGCTGATGTAACCATTACTCCATCTACCGATTATTTCATTGTTATTCCCCCAGCTCCTAGTGGGGTAACAACCAGTTTTGGTTATGAGTGGGCATATGCTTTTGATAACCAGTATGTTGATGGTAGTTTTTGGTTTACCCGTGATGGAGGGGGGCTCTGGCGAGATTTACCGGATTCGTATGAGTTTACTTTCAAAACATTTGGATATAATTAATTATCCATTTATTTTTCTTTTTATTTAATTTTTAATGATAAAAATAAGGTAAGTATGTAGTAAACTCATAAGTGATAGTTGAATTATTATTTTTTAATTGAATAATAATCTTCTGATTTTTGAAGTTAAGTAAGTTAACTTTTAGTAATGCTTTTTAATATTCATGATAGTGAATTAGGAATGAGTTTATTTCGAAAAAAGAAGGTGTCTTCTGATGAATCCAAGATGACCGTTGAGGATTATTTTAAGATTATTTCAAAGGAGAATCCACTTGATTTTTTATCAAAGCATATTTGTCCTTATCTTGTTGGTTCACAATGGGATATTATTAGGAAATGTGCATTGTTAATGGCGGTTACTAATGATCAGGCTCATATTCGTATGAGGCTTCATTTGTTATTGTTTGGAGAGCCAGGATCTGGAAAAACTGAGTTTTTATCTTGGTGGCAACAAAAGATGAATGGTAAATTGATAAATTCAGAATTGACCTCAAAAATCGGATTGGTCGGTGATGCACGAGGAAAAACCATTACGCCTGGCTTACTTTCTCGGTATTCGGGTCATGTTTTACTGGTTGATGAACTTGATAAAATGAAGCCTTCTGATCAAAATGGATTATTGCAAGCAATGGAGGAAGGCTCGTATACAATCACCAAAGGTAAACAAAGTCAGCAGTTTCAAGCTGAAGTTCGAATTATGGCATCGTGTAATAATTTATCTAAGATTCAACGCCCCTTACTTGATCGTTTTGATTTTCCTATTCAAGTCCTGCGTATTCAACGGGTGCAACGAGCTGAGTTTGTCTCAGATCTCCTTGATACTTTTATGGGGAAGGAGGGGAAGGATTATTCGGCAGTTGTTCGAGGTTATATTCAATGGGCTCGGAATAATGTTACCAAGGTAGATGTGTCCCAAGAAGGGTTAATTAAGGATGCGATTAAAGATTATATTTTGGAGACGGATGCAGATATTGAAGGTATTAGTTATCGTAGTCTTGAGTTTTCTATTCTTAGAATTGCTTATGCGATTGCTCTTCTTGAAAAAAGTATGATTAAACAACGACATGTGCTGGAAGCAATTAAAATGAAAGATTGGTTATTACAAAACTGTTCTTTAGATTAAAAATAGGGGCGTTAATGAAGGAAGGGTGTGGGATTGCTTCCTCCATCCATATATTTGTATTTTTTTTATCAGATGTCATTTTAGGGGACAAACCAAAAAACCCACAGTAATATGCTTAGCTTTAACTATATATAAATCTTTTTATAAATTATTGAAACATTAGTTATTTATTTTAGTTATTTAATTATTTTTATTCAATTTATTACAAAATTGATAATATATATGTCGATATTTTTTAATCAATTTATTAATTGGTATTTTTTATAAAAACTCAGGCTAATACTTATAAATCATCAAAATATTTAAAAACAAATAAACAATCAAAAATATAAAAATTAAAAATCTTTAATTATTGGGGTGAACATATGAGTGATGACATGAAAGGAATTACAAATTACGAAATGAGAAAATATTTTGAAAATATATCCAAAGATGTAAAGGATATGAAATCCATGAAAACATCATCGCCAGATACTGCTTTGTTTCTTATCGCTACTGTTGCTGCGATTACTGCTACCTTGTTGTATGTGTTGGAATCTCATCCAATATTACTGTTTTTTATCATTAGTGGATTAGCATCTATGGCCGTGGTTTTGATCAAAAAACAAATAGAACAAAAATCTAAACAATAATCATTTTATATCTTAATAATACAAAAAATGTTCTTACGCCTTTTTTTTCTCCCTACGAATTATTTCTTTTCAATGATTATGAATTCAATATATGGTAACGTTTCATTTTCGTCATCAATCATTCTTTCTTCAAATAGGATACATTTCTCTAAAGAAATATATTCTTCTTGAGACCAGATTAGGGGTTGTTGATAAAAGTGTTGTTGGGATTGATTCCATTTTAAGGAAATGTATTTATCGACTAACCGGATATTTTTGATAGGATCATTATTGGTTCCGCCACAACCTGTTTTAGCAAGCATAAATTCATGCCAATCATCAGATGATTTTAGTGTGGTATTGGTTGATACTATCCATAATCGTTGAGTAACGGGAATTGTAATCTTATCATTTGTTTTAGAGGAAGAAATGAGAATGTAATCTTGAGTTATTTTTGCAGTTAACTGAAGAGTATTATCTGGAAATAATTGAGTAGATGATTGTTCAATCCAATAACCTTCGACTTCATTATATACTGATTTAATTGTAGATGCAACAGTGTGAATTTCAGATGTTGATTGCATGGGATTTTCATAGATGATAACATAACCGGCGAGCACAAAAAAAGCAGAAACAATGGCCAATCCGATTTGAACGAAACTAAGATCCATAATCCCTAGATTATTTTTAGTGAATGCTGCCAACTGCAAACACCTCGGTGAATTGATGATATAATTGAAAAACTAAAATTTGTTTACCTGATTTACAGATTAATGGTTCACCTGTCTTATCACAGAATCCAATTGGACCATGCAATACAAAAAAATCACCATCTTTAAACTCACATGTAATCATACAATGAGAATCATATGAATGAAGGGATGTGTTATTTTCTATAGTGCTTTGATTGGCATTTTTATTTCCGAAAATGATGTTGTCAACACATTCAGGAATAGTTATCTTGGTAGAAATCCTATTCTCTTCAGTTGCATATGAGGCCATAGTAGATATTCGATCGATGAGTGAATTAAGACTAGTTTTTATTCTCTCTTTTTCAATTGTTGATTGCATGAAACCAGATGAAACTGCAAATAATGAAATAATGATTGTAGAAATAATAGTGATGATTACAAGGCTCATTGGAACACTTAGTGCTCCCTGATGTGAATGGGCAAATGCCGAATCATTATTACTTTTCATTTATATTAACGCCCTTATAATTTAAATAACGCATGTGAGATATGCATGTTGAACTATGAACTCGCATTCAACCGATTATTCAGCCACAACATCAATCAGCACTACGGATGCAGTTATAGATTTACCAATGTATCTTGTAGTTACCATCATCATAGGATTAATCGCGCTTGGAAGCATCCTTTCAATGATGGTTGTTCCTCCATTTTTCACCGAAACACCAATAGTCACCATCGAACCATTAGTAACTACTGTGAATGCATCAAATTCACCGATAACCTATTATGTGAAAGTAAACACTCCAGATCATCAACCCATCAGAAATGCTCATGTAATTCTTAGGGAATCAAACACAATTGCAGTAAATACAACTAATTCATCTGGTGAAACAAGAGTAAGCATTCAACCAGTGATCCCAGTAGGGTTACATGAGGTCTATCTAGATGTCATCGTTAAAACCAATAGATATGGATCCGTTACAAATGCTGACCTACTGAAAGTAATATTACGACGTTGAATCAGAATGATGAATCTGAGATTCAGACGATTTAGAGAACAATACACCAGTTATTTTCCTAAGAAAGATATTCCCCTTATCGGTTCTCAGAACAGAACTTCCCATAAACAGACTTCCAATACCCATTAAAAACCAAGGATTTAAAACAATATTTGAAGCATTAAATACGACTAATCCAGCCACAATGAACGTAACTACTCCACCAATAATGCCGGTTAATTCTAATGGGATCTCTTTTTTTCCAATCTTCATTATAAAAGATTGCGGTCGTATTTGATTATCTAATTGAGATGTTTCCTTCTTTGAATTCTTTTTAAAATCTTCTAATCTTTGAACTTGATGATTGATCTTTGAAAAAGACTGATTTAAGGATTGAATCTGTTTTTCAAGGCTTTTAACCTCAGAGTTAATATATTCATGAATAGTTTCTACCGATGATGTTGAATACATTAATGAGTCATCATCCATTTTCTCTTTAAGATTAATATTTGCAGCATGAGTTAATCTATTTTCAACAGCTCCTAACCGAGCACCAACACTCAATACTTGTTGTTCAAGATTACGCATCCACGTTTGCATTTCAGAAACATTTTTTTTCATTTCAAAAGCATCATCTGAACATTTTTTTGATCGTGAAAACCAAGATTTTTCCTGTTTCATCCTACCCCATCTTTCCAAATTTTTTTACTATTCCTTATTAACACTTATTTTTTTAGCTTAATCGATACACAGAAACGGCATTTTCATCAGTATATTCCTGATAACCCGCAGATTTTACGGTAAGTTTAATGCTATCTTCATTCACATTCTCATCAAGTGAGGGAGTAATGGATAACGTAATCATACCATCAGCATTCGTTGTACCTGAAGCAGCATCACCAGATCCAACAAGGGTCACCGTTGCCCCCGCAATGGGATTAGCCTGATTATCGTTTGTTGTCACTTTCACGGTTACATCATAACTGCCAAATGAATATGCACTGGCATTTCCAGGATCTTCTGCAATGACTGCGTTTTCTGTAATCTGAGCGTTCATCATTCTTGTTCCCTGAGGTATCATAAAAATCACAGCAGCAATAACGGCTACAGCAACAATCATAACAATGATTAAATACATTGGTAATCCAAGAACTTGAGCGTCATCATTCCCTTTAAATGAGGTCCAATTCATATTCTTAACACCTTCCCCATATGTACGGATGTTACAAATCATGAATACAGAAAAAACATTTAAATCTTTCTAAATTATAAAAAAATAAATAAATAAAATAAAAAATAAAAATGGGTTATAGATTCTACTCGTCAACCACTTCGCCTAAAGAAAGCAATCTCTTCTTCAACTCATCCAATGATAAATTCGTTGAAACCAACGGAATATTCTCCCGATCAGCAAGTTTAACAGCTAACGGATCAATCGAACCAGGCTTATGATAGGCAACCACAGAAGGTTTAACTGGGTGAACACGCACTGCAATCATAGGACTACGGCCATACTGGATACCAGTAAAAATAAGCGCTCGTTCAGGACTCCACCCATATAAATGAGCATAATCAACAGGAGTAATATGTTCAATAGTCTTAATACTATCAACCAACGTAAATCCTTTCACCTGATTTCTTAATCCTCTCGTCCCCTTTGTAACCACATTACCATCAATAGATTTAATGAACGTATCAGCATCACGAGCAAAAGGATACTCCATAATCTCAATGATTCCTTCTTTTGTCTTCACAATCGGATCATACTGATGAATAATACCTCCACCACGCTTTTGATCAATCGAAATAAATGCATCAATCACCCGTTTAACGGTTTGAATTCCGGGTGATTTCCGCCGACCAGACTCATAATCACTAATCACACTAGGTGAAAGAGATAATTCTTTAGCTAAATCAGTTTGACTAATCCCAAAGATATTCCGCCATTTCCGCAAGGTAAGCCCAGGTTTCGGACTCAACGTGATCTCACCAGCGATTTTCTCTGCAAGTGCGTTTTTTGTATTCATAGTCTACTTCACAGGCTTAAATTTATATCCGTAGTATATCGCACCGGTACTTCCATCTTGCTGAATCTTTCGAAACTCACTTTCCACTTTCATACCGATCTTTAACTCGTCAATATTGTAATCAACGATTTGAGCCGTAATCTTCGGCCCTTCTTCAAGTTGAATAATCGCGACAGGATAGGGAACTTGCTCCTCAAATTCCTCTGGGCCAACATGAATAATGGTGTAGGTAATAATCTCACCTTTACCACTCAGTTTGATTTTTTCCATTTTTCCCATGCTTTCCCGACGACAATAGGGACAAGACTCTCGTGGAGGAAAATACACTCGGTCACAAGACCCGCATTTGTTCCCCATCATATTGTATCGTTGCTGGATTTCTCTCCAAAAACGAGGTACATCTTTAGGCATATTTACATCCCCTCCAATATATGAACAACACAGGTCGCACCTGACCCGCCAACATTATGCGCTAGTCCAATACGAGCATCTTTTACTTGACGTTTATCAGCTTCTCCACGTAACTGTTTTGTGATTTCAACGATTTGAGCAACACCCGTTGCACCAACAGGATGACCTTTAGATTTTAATCCTCCACTAGTGTTAACTGGAAGACTTCCATCAATGGTAGTAATCTTGTTTTCAACAGCTTTTCCACCTTCGCCTTTTTTCACAAATCCTAAATCTTCAATAGCACAAATCTCAGCGATGGTAAAACAATCATGAACTTCAGCAATATTAATGTCACTTGGTTTAAGATGTGCTTGTTCATATGCCATCTTTCCAGCATGAACCGATGCATCAAGTGTAGTGATATCTCTTCGTCCATGAAGTGAAAGCGTATCCGATGCTTGACCAGATCCAATGATTTTCACTGGTTTTCCAGAGAAATCACCTATTCGATCAGCAGCACACAAAACAACTGCAGCTGCACCATCCGTGACTGGTGAACAATCCATTAATCCTAATGGTTCAGCAACGGGAGTAGCATTTAATGCAGTATTCATACTGATTTCTTTTTGATACTGCGCAAATGGATTCTTAGCTCCATTCTGATGATTCTTTACTGCAACACGGGCAAGATCTTCTTTTGTCGTTCCAAATTCATGCATATGACGTTTTGCTATCATTGCATATAACCCGGGAAATGTTACGCCAAAAAATGCTTCCCATTCTTGATCAGCTGCAGTAGCAAGTGTCTCTGTTGCTGCAGAACCACCAACATCATTCATTTTCTCAATCCCTCCAATGACTGCCACATCATTAACGCCAGATGCTATGGATAGATATCCTTCACGAAGAGCTAAACTTCCTGAGGCACATGCTCCTTCAACACGAGTTGAGGGAATATGTAAATGAGAAAATCCACTAGCATCAGCAACCAACGCTCCAACATGTTCCTGACCAACAAAACGGCCACTACTCATAGATCCAACGTACATGGCATCAATATCTTTTCCACCGACACCAGAATCAAGTATTGCTTTTGATCCAGCCTCTGCAGTGAGCTGACGAAATGATTGATCCCATAGCTCACCAAATTTTGTTAATCCAATTCCAATAACTGCTACATCTCTCATTTATGATCACTCCCAGTATAATAAATCAGTATACTTTGCATATACTCCATATGAAATGTATTGCTTATCATTAATCATATCATCAATTAATGGTGCCTTATCACGTTCATACTTACTTATTTCATCAGTCGCGGTGATATCAAAACTGTCACTTCCAGCTCCAGATCCATAACTAGTCACCAAGATTCGATCTCCAGGTTTTGCAATATCAAGAACTCCTGCAAGACCAATAAGGGAAGCTCCGGAATACGTATTTCCAATATAGGAAACTTTCAATCCTGGTTTTATTTGTTCTTTGGTAAATCCAAGGATCTTAGCTTCTTTCAATGGGAATTTCGCGTTCGGTTGGTGAAACACGGCATAATCATAATCCTTTGGTGTGGTTCCTGCTTTTTCCATAAGATTCTTTGATGCGTTAGTCACATGTTTAAAATAAGCTGGTTCACCAGTAAATCTTCCACCATGTCGCGGATATTTCTGTTCGGCCCTGCGCCAAAAATCTGGTGTATCAGTGGCATAAGAATAGGTGTGATTAATAGTGGCAATCACTTTTTCATTTCCAATGATAAAAGCAGCGCCACCAGCAGCAGCTGAGAATTCAAGAGCATCACCAGGAGCTGCTTGAGCTGTATCCGCTCCAATGGCTAAACCATATTTTATCAATCCTGCTTTCACATTTGAAAAACAATTTTGCACTCCAGCTGTTCCCGCTTTACACGCGAATTCATAGTCAGCTACCATTAAATCCGGTGTTGCACCAATTGCTTCACCAACGATAGTACCAGTTGGTTTCACCGCATAAGGATGAGATTCACTTCCTATGTAGATAGAACCGATGTCTTGGGGATTGATATGGCATCGTTTCAATGCGTTTCTTGCTGCTTCCACACTGATAGTTGCCGTGTCTTGGTCAATTGAAGGAACAGATTTTTCTGGGATTCCAAGTCCTTTTGCAATCCGTTTTCCGTCCTTACCCCAGACGTCGGCAAGCTCCTCAGCTTTAATGCGTAATCGAGGAATACTTCCTCCGTAACTTACGATTCCAATATCTGTCATAACTATGTCACAGAGGGCAGAAATCAACAAAAACTATTTAAAAATGCCGATTATTTTTTCGTTGATACACGATTAGTATAAAAAGGTTAGAGTGAAATTTTTTCACCCTTCTTTAATGATTCCAATGATTTATCTGCGATTTTCTTCAACTTATCCTTATCGGAAACTGCATTACGTGCTTTAAGATTCTGTTCTTTAATGATTTGTTTCCGTTCTTTCCAACGTTTCCGACGTTCATTTCTCACGGACATAATCTGAGATCGCATTTCCATTGCTTTTTCATGATTCTTCTGCGCTTCATTACGTGTTTCAATGTATTCTTCATGTTTCTTATTTGATTCAGCAATAGAAATAGATAATTCATGAACCATTTTTATGTAGGATTTATGTTTCGCCTGACTTTCATCATAATATTTCTGAACAAGTTCATGTTGCTCATCAGCTTTTTTGAATAATTCATCAATAGCTTGATCCTTTTCAGTAATATCGATTTGCAATTCTTTTTGTTTGTCCACATGTTGCTTAACATCATCGAATTCTCTTTTTTTCTCTCGGATCTTCTCAATAAGCTCATTTTCATCTTGTGGACTCAATGGAACAGTTTCCTGCCGGTATTCAAGCATTTGCACATCAGCTTTTAATTCTTCAAGTCGAAGTGGTAAATTCTTAAAAACCTCTCCTTTTTTTTGCTGACGGGCTTTTATTAATTCTTTTGCTTGTTGCTGTAATTCATTTCGCAGTTTTTTATGTTCCTTCATCTTTGCAACAATTTCATCACGTTCATTACGAGTTTTTTTCATGTCATCCTTAATTTCTTTATGTTTTGCATTAAGCATGTCTCGTTCTTCGCGCAATAACTTTGCCATATCATTAAGCTCGTTACGACGGCTAATGTATGATTGAAACTTATTTTCTGCGTTTCGAATTTGTTCCAGCTCTTCATTTTTCTGGGATTTTTCAGCCATGATAAACCCAACATTTATTGTTTTTATTTATTAATTGAATTTTAGAGGACCAGTATTCGTAAATCATTTTTACCTTTTTCTGCAATCCAAGGAAGCGTGATATCTGCGTATCCTCCTGCAGGGATAATAAGCTCCTCTACTTTATTTTTTTCCTTGTTATTAATGAATAATTTAACTGCAATATGGCGAGCCTGAACACTGCCTTTGTTTTTCAGTCTAAAAGATGTTGATACTTTTTCATCTTTGGAAAATGATTTTGGCCAGTGGAATACATCTTTGATAGAAAGTGATGTTGATCCATTTGAAATGGAGCAAAACAAGGGTATCTGTTCCTTTTTAGATTTTCCTTGTGTTTCTACAATTACATGAAACTCTTTCCAATCACCTGGATTAATTTCATCCGTTGCCTCAGCGACGACCATAATAGTTCTTTGTTGTTTTGGTGGTATAGTAATTTGATTTTGATCGATTGATACATTCCAAGGTGACGATTTTTCTGCTAGATCAGTATAGACCTGATACGTATTGGTTTTGTTTCTCCTGTTTTTCAAGGTAACTTCATAAGTAGCAGTGTTTCCTGGATCAATCTCTTTAATGCGGTCCAGAGCGATAACATCTACATATTTAGTCGTAAGAATAAATGCCACCAAGATCATAATAAAAAAGACTGCTATAAAAATTATGGCGACTAAAAAAACTGCAGCATAAGATCCAAGTACATCTTTTAACCCGAGCGATTCAGCGATATCATCAAAATAATCAAACGTAGTTTCAAATAAATTAGCACCAATAATGGTCATATTTACTTGAACTTCATATTGTTCATTACTTCTTTTTGAAATGACTGTCAAGGTAAGTGTTGCTTCTTCAATGTCTGTATCTTCAGGAATAATAACTGTCACATTCAGCGTTGTTTCGTTGTTTACTTCTAAATTATCAAAGGTTAATGGATTGATAATGACTGAGAGATTCTTGTCAACATTTGCAGAAAAGATGAAACTATTTTTCCATAAACCCGTATTATTATTTTTAATGGTAAACGTAAAGGTTTCATTTGTTCCATGAACAATCTCTCTATCAGATGGCTTTTCAATTATGGTATCATAGGTAACTGCATCATCTGAGACTTCCGCGGTTAATTGAATGGTATCATAGCCAGTGTTTCCAATGACTTCAAGCATGAGTTGTAATGGGTCTTCGTCATAAGCAGCTAAGGTGGTTCCTAGTGAAGCGAGTGTTACCGTCACAGTTTGATTTCCATCAGAATCAATTGAAAACGATGAGGGAGAAATGCTTACATCCCAGAATTCCTTTTCGGCAGGTTCAAATGAACTATCAAGAATACTTACAGAGATGCTATCCTCAAGATCACTATTGATCTCTAAATCATATGTTACGGTGTCTCCAACAATGATTTTTCCATCGGTGGGTGAACTAGATCCAGAAACTGATATATGATCGGTTTCAGAAATCGAAAAGGAAAGCATTGATGCATAATCATCAGAATCATAAAATGCATTCACACTTCTTAATAAACTATTCACATTAGATGTGTTCTTTAAAGACAATGAAAATCCAATTTCTTTTCCATAGTCTAATTCAACCCCCGATCCAAGATTTTCAAATGTGAACCGGTATGGTTTTGTAGACGTTGAAAAAAAACCTGTTGCATCAAGTGTTACACTATCTGTGGAAATAGTCTCATTTCCATAAATAAGCGAAGCTTCAACTTCCATGGGTGATGACCATCGTTGAGCATCTTTGTGACTAATATATATGATTGCTGAAGCATCTGAGATTATTTTATTTCTTGAAAACTCTTCACCGTTCCATATTCCTTCACCATTAGCAAGATTAAGTGTTTGCTGAGATGATGTGGTAGGGTGGGTTTTATCCATATTATTATTTGAGTGTAAATAGTAAGTATTACTATTCTCATCGGTTTCTCCTTCAGCTTTAAATGGGACTGTTACTGAGGAAGGATAATCTGATGAATCATATAAGAATGAAAAACTAATAATGGATTCTAAAACATCTGCGGCATCCTCTTTGCTCAAATTTACGCCAAGTTCTCCTTCTTCCAGTAGCATGGTTAATTCATCAATTATTGCCATTACATCTTCGATGGTAGTGATCTCACTGTTATTTGCAAGATTTCGAATAATTTTTAAACCTATATTTGAAATGTTTTTTAATAGTGGATATTCTTGGTCTATCATTGAAGTTAGTGTTTTGTTACCGGGGATCAGTTCAATAGAGAATAATAGGAGTTGACCAGGATTTACAGTCTGAGAAATATTTGTAAGAGTTATTGATTGTTGCATCGAATTTTGAAGTAATCCGGGGTTAAGTGTAATTGTTTCATTAGCGATTTCTGTTGGAACTATTGCAGTTTCTCCGTACGTGTAAATACTGAGTTTAACTTTATCATTGTTGTTTATTTGACTAGGTATTTTTGTCTTAAAATAAAGATCATACTCAACGTTTCCATTTAATTGAATTGATTCATTATCGGTGTTTTCATATGCTTCAACAATTCTGAGGGGATTTGGAAAAATAAGTTCCATCTGTTCGAATAATTCTTCAAATTCTTCGAAACCTTCGAAACCTTCAAAATCATCAAATAAACTAGTAACCCAGGTTGCTAACCAAGCATAAAGAGTTTCATTATCGACAAGAGTTACTCCTTCGCGAAAAGAAAACCCTCTAATAAATATAGGAGGATATGATGAAGCATTTTCTTTTGTTGGAGGAATCTCAGTAAGTAATGGAAATTGATTTGTTGAATCATACTCGAGACTATCAACATCAAGTATGTCTTTGAAGTATAGTTTTGTTTTTCCCTCAGGTTCAGCCAACGTACTTGGAACAAATAGTGTTGAAAGTACCATAGAGAGGAGTAATAGGGTGCAAAGAGTGATACTCGTTGCT
>Ga0102934_1001961_pt1 | contig 14392 bp, 8 predicted proteins | sample SalPonR2_A_D1_MG_FD_78175 | JGI IMG/M metagenome (GOLD analysis project Ga0102934, IMG submission 78175) | Salt pond soil microbial communities from South San Francisco under conditions of wetland restoration - Salt Pond MetaG R2_A_D1_MG | ecosystem: Environmental > Aquatic > Marine > Intertidal... | reverse complement strand
GACGGCGGTGGCGTAGACAAAGCGACCGCGCAGTTCTCGCGGGTCGTCGTCCTCCCACAGCCGGGCGGCCAGGTCGCGCGCAGCGGCAGCCGTTTCGATGGCGCGCTCGGCATTTCCCTGAATCACGTAGGCACCGACCAGCGCGGCCTGGGCGTCGAACAGCAGCTCACCCCGATCGACCGGCTGGGTCTGGAGACGCCCGACGATGGCGCGCAGCTCCTCGATGGTCTGGTCGAGGGGGATATCGAGCACGTTGGCGTGATTTCGAAGCTGCCGGATCCGCAGCCTCAGAATCGCGGCCTCATGGTCCCCCTCGGCCTGTTGAAACAGATCGATGGCGCGCTGATCGGCTTCGATGGCGTCGATAGCGCGCCCGGCTGAATCGAGTGCAGCGGCCATCTGGCCCTGAATCACGGCCAGTTCGAGCGCGGTCGATTCGGACGACAGGGATTGATCGGCCTGGGTCAGAAGGGGCAGCGCCTGCTCACCGAGCCCGAGCGCATTGTAGGCACTACCAAGCGCTAGATGGATCGAGCCGGTGAAGGCCGGGTTGACCGAGCCGTCGCCGCGCAGCTGATCGGCGCCCAGATCGAGAATCTCGCGAACGGTCACTTCGTTGCCGCGAGAGGGCAGGGAGTCGGCGCCGGCAAACAGCTCGTTCATGAACTCGGTCACTGCTTCGGCCCGGTCACGCTCCCAGGCGATGCGCTTGAGCTGCGCCTCGCGATCGAGCATGAAGGTTGCGATCAGGACCAGGCCGGCCAGGGCCACCGCCAGTCCGAGTCGGTGCCGACGTCCGAAACGCTGCGCACGATACAGCAGGTGCCCCCGGCGGGCGGCAATCGGTTGATGCGCGAGCAGGCGATCCAGATCCGCACTGAAGTCCCGAATCGATGGATAACGTTCGGTTGGCTCGCGCCGCAGGGCCTTGAGCACGATCGCATCCAGATCGCTCCGCATGGTGACCGGAATGGAGACGCTGGCCTGGCGAGCGGGTGACGCGATATGCCCCTCGAGGATGGCCTGTGGAATCAGATGCGCCGAATCCAGGTGGTCGAACGGGCGTTGTCCGGTGATCAGTTCATACAGGATGACGCCCAGCGAATAGACATCGGTGGCCGACGTCAGTCCGTCGCCTTCGATCTGTTCGGGGCTGGCATAGATCAACGTCATCCCCGGCTCCGAGGTATCGGTCGCGCCGGCCTTGCTCTCGCTGTCGTCGAGCAGGCGGGCAATGCCGAAGTCCAGCAGTTTGACCTCGCCCTCGCGACTGACCAGGATATTGCCGGGTTTCAGGTCGCGGTGAATGACCATATGGCGATGGGCATAGTCGACCGCTGCCAGAACGTTCTGGAACAGAACGATTCGCGCCTCGATGTCCAGGCGCTGGCTCTCGCACCAGGCGTCGATCGGCTGTCCATCCACGTACTCGGTGGCCAGGAAAGGCCGGCCTTCGGCGGTCAGGCCGCCATCGATCAGATGGGCGATGTTCGGATGATTCAGGCGCGAGAGGATCTGGCGTTCGGTCGCGAAACGGCGGGCCAGGGTGGCATCGGGTTCGGAGGTCAACTGGAGCAGTTTCAGCGCCACGGATTGGCGCAGATCACCGTCGATACGCTCGGCCAGATAGACCGTACCGCTGCCGCCGTCGTTCAGGCGTTGGATCAGCCGATAGTCGCGCGGCAGGGGAATCTTCAGCGAGACTTCACGCACCACCTCACGGGCAGCTGCCTGGAACTGTTCGGGCATGTCGTCGTCCGAGTCGTCCTCGGCAGCGGCCATCATCCACTCGACCTCCGGCCACAGCGACGGGTCATCGCTGCATTGCGCCTGCGCCCAGGCCGAGCGCTCGCCCGCCGCGCACTCGAGTGCTTCCATCGCGATCGCCTTGGCCCGGCGGTAGCGTGATTCGGAGGACGAATTTTCGTCCGGGGACTTGGTATGCTCGCCACTCATGTCCCGCGAAGTCTACCAACAATGCCCGCCAAGCCGTTGATTGACCAGCCGCGCGACCTGCGCGAGGAAGACCGCTTCGACGTCGAGGCAGTCGATGCCTGGCTCAAGGCCCGGATCGATGGGCTCGAAGGCCGCCCGGCGGTCGAACAGTTCGCGAAGGGAGCATCGAACCTGACCTATCTCCTGCGCTACGACAAGGGTGAGGCCAGCCGGGATCTGATTCTGCGCCGACCGCCGCCGGGGACCAAGGCGAAATCCGCCCACAACATGGTGCGCGAGCACGATGTCCAGAAGGCGCTCAAGCCGGTCTATCCCAAGGTGCCCGAGATGCTGGCCCTGTGCACCGATGAATCGGTGATCGGCTGCGATTTCTATGTCATGGAACGGATCGAAGGGATCATCCTGCGGGCCAACCTGCCGCCCGGACTGGATCTCGACGAGGCGCAGGCCGCGACGCTCTGCCGGCACGCCATCGACGGCCTGATCGAGCTGCACTCGGTCGACGTGGAAGCGGCCGGGCTTGACGCGCTCGGCAAGGGCGCCGGCTACAACCGCCGCCAGATCGATGGCTGGTCCGAGCGTTTCCGCCGCGTCCGCACCTGGAATGTGCTCAAGGGCGAGAAGGTCATGCACTGGCTCGATGCCAATGTGCCTGAAGAAGTCGGTATCCGGGTCATCCACGGTGACTACCGCTTCGACAACATCGTCCTGTCGCCCGATGACCCGCTCGAAATCATCGGCGTGCTGGACTGGGAGCTGGCGACCCTGGGCGATCCACTGATGGATCTCGGCAACTCCCTGGCCTACTGGGTTCAGGCCGATGATGATCGCTTTCTGAAGGGCTTTCGTCGCCAGCCCACCCACATCCCCGGAATGATGACGCGCCAGCAGGTGGTTGATCACTACTGCGCAAGGACCGGCCTCCAGCCCGATACCTGGGCCTTCTACGAGGTCTATGGCCTGTTCCGCCTGGCCGCCATCGTGCAGCAGATCTACTACCGTTATCATCACGGCCAGACCCGGAATCCGGCCTTCAAGGGCTTCTGGAAGGCGGCCAATTACCTGATCTGGCGCTGCGGGCGGATCATCAAGCGACAGTGACAAAAGGCACTGGCCCGGGGGCGGACGTCAAGCCTATGCTGTTCATCACCGATCACCCGAACATCAATGGAATGAGCTTCCACCATGAATGAACGCGCCAACCCGTTCAGTAACCGGCCGGTCGAGATAGAAGCGCTGCCGGACTTTCGCGACGCCGAACTCAATCCAGTCGTCGCATCCTATCTGAGGCACAAGGTGGCTACTACCATCGGATTCTGGGGCCTGTTCATCGTGGTGTCCCTGGCCGCGCCGTTTCTGCCCTTTGTCGATTTCAATCTGTCGAAATATCCCGCAGCGATCGCCAGTGTCATCATGCTCCTGTCGCTGTTGCACGCTCGTCTGGATGCCCGTCATCGCGGCTGGGCGCTGCGTGAGCACGATCTCATCTACCAATCCGGCGTGATCTTTCGCAAGCAGGTCATCCTGCCCTTTGCCCGCATTCAGCACGTCGAAACCCTGTCCGGACCCGTGGAGCGTTATTTCGACATCATGCGGGTCAAGTGCTTCACCGCCGGGGGGCAGTCGGCCGATCTGGTCGTGGAGGGTCTGACCACGGCCGGGGCGGGTCAGGTCCGCCGTTATCTGCTCGAACAGATTCGCGACGACGAGACTCCCGCCGAGGCAGATCCCTCCGAAAAGGTGACCAGCGGCGACGATGTCTGAGCCAGTCGAATCGCACCGCCGTGAATCGACGGGCTCGGTCGAGTGGCACCGCCTGGCGCCCATGGCACTCGTGTTCCTGCTGCTGGCCGGAATTCAGAAATTCGTGCGCGAGAACCTCTTCATGTTCGCCGGAGCCGGATTCGGCGTGGCCGTGTTCGACTTCCTCGATGCGTGGAAACTCGGATTACTGGTGATCGCACTGCTGCTGATGAGCCTGGTCGGCACCATGATCTTTCATCGCCGCTTTCGTTTCCGGATCGAAGACGATGCCGTACGCGTGCGGCGTGGCCTGCTTGAAAAAAAGGAGCTTCGGGTCCGCTTTGCCCGCGTCCAGTCGGTCCAGATCGGCCAGCCTTTCTATTTCAAGCCCTTCGAGCTGGTGCGCTTTACCCTCGAGACTCCCGGGGGGCAGGAATCGGAAGTCGAGTTGCCCGGCATCCCACGTCACCTTGCCGAAGACATGCGCGACCGCATCGTCGGCCTGCAGGGCACCTTTGCGCCGGTTGCTGACTCCGAAGTCGAGTCGGGTGAAGAGGGCAGTGAGCCCGATCGCAGTCACGCCGGAATCGGGCTCTACAAGGCGTCGACCCGGCGGCTGTTCCGCCACGGCCTGAGCAGCAACCAGATCTGGCTGCTGGCGGGCATTGCCGCCTGGTTTTTCGGCAGCTTCTCGGAGCGAATCGGCGAATGGGCCGATTCTCAGGGCTGGTTTCGATATCTGGACCCGATTCCCTACGAATTCCTGCTGCTCGCTTTTGTGGCTATCGCCATAACGGTGCTGGGCACGCTGTTGCTGCTGTCGGGCGTGCTGTCCATCATCCGTTTCCATGGTTTCGTCCTGAGCGATCGCGGCGATCGCCTGGTCGGTATCGGCGGATTGCTCGACCAGCGCGAGCAGACCGTCAAGCGCGAAAAGATCACCGGCCTGACCGTCAAGCAGTCCGCCCTGGGTCGCCTGCTCAACTGCTGGCATATCGTGGTCCGCCAGACCAGCAGCGCGGAAGAGGAGATGCCGGGCAGGAAGAAGGCCTTCATCGTGCCCGGTCTGGATAATCAAGACCTGGCCCTCACCGAGCAAATCGTCTCGGGCTGTCGATTCCCTGATGGATTCCAGCGGGTGGACTCGCGCTTTCGTCGCGTCTTCTGCGTCCGCATCACCACTATCGCACTGGTGCTGATCGGGGTTTGGATGCACTTAAGCGGCAATGGCCTGCTCGAAGCGCTGGTGCCGCTGAGCCTGTTGGGCCTGGTTCTCGGCGCGGTGCACCTGCGCTGGTCCCAATGGGGCTGGACGCTCAACGGACGCCAGCTCTGGGTCCGGCAGGGATTTCTTGGGCGCCATCAGGACGTGTTCGATCTGGATCGTGTCCAGCAGGTCCAGCTTCGTCGTAGCCGCTACCAGCGTAAGCATGACCTGGCCAATCTGGTGCTCGTCCTGCCCCAGGGACCGGTGACCGTACCGTATCTGCCCCTGGAAGACGCAGCCGAACTCGCCAACCAAGCGCTGTACACGGCCGAGACCTCGACTCTCCACCGGATCTGATCGAGCGGATCCTCTCAATCTGTTCTCGAGCGGGCAGCGGCTGGATCTCGTGAGCGCCGCGCAGCGACTCTGCGGATCGACTTTGGTTGATTTCTGATCGGGTCGCCGTTACTCCGGAAATTTTCAAGTTAATTTCATCGTAACTTCAAGCAAGAATCCTGGCGATTGGGAAAACTAGGCCTACCGATTCAGGTCGAGCTGAGTGCTGCCCAATAATTTTTTGCACAGCTCCAGCTTCGCCTGAAGACCACTCAATGAGGACTCTGCGATGAAACTGAACTACCGCGATACCGGTTTTTTGTTCACCTTTCTTTTCACGATGGGCTTGCCCATTTCAGCCCTTTCGCAGGACAGCGCCATTTCCTATCAGGGGCAATTGCGGCAGACTGGTGAACCCTTCACCGGCACGGCGAATCTTGAATTTCGCTTGTTTGACCAGTTGGTTTCAGGCACCGAAGTAGCCAGCGCACAAACCCTCGATGACTGGCCGGTTGAAGATGGCCTGTTTCAGGTCGAGCTGGATTTCGGCACCGCGGCCTTTGACGGCAGCGAAAGGTTTCTTGAAATCCGCGTCGACGGCGCCGCGCTGAACCCACGGCAAAAAATTACGGCGACGCCTTATGCATTGTTTGCGAGCGGCGTGGCGGCAGGCTCGGTTGATGACGATTCGATTGACCCCACTGCGATTCAATTGCGCGTGGTTGGCTCCTGTCCACAGGGTGAGTACGTGCGTGTTATCAACCAAAATGGCTCGGTAGTTTGCGGTGAAGACGAGAGCGGCAGCGGTGAAACGGGTTGGTCATTGTCTGGCAATGCCGGTACTGACTCGTCGACAGACTTTATCGGCACCACCGATGCCACTCCTTTGGAACTGCGCACCGCCAGCGTTAGAAGCCTGCGAATTGAACCGAGCAGTATTTTGTCTGACGGTATACCCATTACCACTAACATCATTGCGGGTTCATCGGCCAATCAAGTGTCAGACGGGGTTCGCGGAGCAACCATAGCTGGAGGCGGAGCACCAGAAAATAATAGTGATCCGGACTTTTTTACTGAGAATCCCAATCGAGTATTGGGTCATTATGGGACCGTAAGCGGTGGATATGGCAATGTAATTGGGGACTTTATCGGCAATCCACTTATTGGCGCTTTGGGGACGATTGGCGGAGGGGCAAACAATCGCGCGACTGGGGAAGCCAGTACCGTTAGTGGAGGATCTCAGAACGACGCAGAAGCACCAAACAGCGTTGTTGGTGGAGGAAGATTGAATGATGCTCTTAGCGCAGATAGCACTATCAGCGGCGGTCGTAGCAACTCAACCAGCGAATTAGCACCGGGAAGTACAATTAGCGGCGGTGTTCGCAACGCCACGAGCGGAGCAAGAAGCACTGTTGGGGGTGGTGAAAACAATATAGCGGCTGGTGCGCATAGTTTTGTTGGCGGTGGAGAGCGCAACTCAACCGAGAGTCAACACAGCGCAATTAGCGGTGGAGAAGGAAATATTGCGAGGGGTAATGCGAGCAGCATCAACGGCGGGTTTTTGAACATTGCCGAAGAATCCGTGAGTTCGGTAGGTGGTGGTTCAAGGAACGCTGCAAATGGTGTTGGCAGCTCAATAGGCGGCGGTCGATCAAATACCGCGAGCGGAGAAAACAGCACCGTAGGGGGCGGGTTTAATCATGAAGCGAGCGGAGAAAACAGCACCATTGGGGGGGGATTTGAGAATCAAGCGATCGGACTAAACAGCGCCGTTGGGGGCGGACGTAGAAATCAAGCAAACAGCAACACTTCCGTGGTGAGTGGTGGAATTAACAATACAGCCAGCGGCCTATCCAGCACAGTCAGTGGAGGCGAACTAAATTGTGCTGGTGGACACGTATCCTGGGCAGGTGGTTCTCGAGCCAAAGTTCGTCCAGGTGCGGATTCAGGGGATATGGGTACAGGATGCCTACAAGTTCCTGTATCCAGTAACCCCAATGGTGACGAAGGCACGTTTATCTGGGCCGACAGCCAGCAGGAAAATTTTGTATCCACGGGTTCCGATCAATTTTTAGTTCGTGCACAAGGCGGCGTTGGTTTCGGTCGTGCACCAACGGACTATTTTGAGATTCAAACTCCATTCGGCTTTGAAGCCGGCAACGGCGTAGGCCCGCGGGGTGTGCTTCGGGTGCGATTGAACGGCAACACTCAGCTCCGCATGTTTGCCAACGGCGGCTTGGGTATTGGCAGCAGTTTTAATACAACTGGCGTTCCCGAAAGAGGTCTGCGAATCAGCGGCATCACGCGGCTGGGCACGCTGGGCAGCGCTGGAACGACTCAGCTATGTAGAAACGGCGACGGGGAAATTGCCTCTTGCTCCTCTAGTGGGCGCTACAAGACCGACATTGAGGATTTGGACCTCGGGCTCGACACCATTCTGGCACTGGCACCGGTGAGCTACCGCTGGACCAGCGATAACAGCGCCGATATCGGCTTTGTCGCCGAAGAGGTCGCCAAACTCGATGAGCGATTGATTACCCGCAATGCCGAGGGCGAGATCGAAGGCGTGCGTTATGACCGCATCAGCGCCGTGCTGGCGAACGCGGCCAAAGAGATGACCGAACGCGATCAGCGCAATGAGCTGGCCCTTCAGCAGCTCGAAGCAGAAAACGCGCGCTTGCGAGATCGACTGGCGCATGTTGAGTCCGTGCAGGTGACCGAGATGGCCAGCATCAAAGCGATACAGGACGAACAGCTCAGCAGCCTGCGTGAAGAGCTGGCTTTGCTGCGCCAGCTGATTGCACCCCGGGTGGCACAGGAAGCGCCATGAAGTTTGTAGAGGCAGATCGCACTTACTCGCGGTCTAAGCAGGCGTCAACAATGGGACTAATGCTCGCAGGCTTGGTTGCCGCAGGCGCTGCTTCGGCCCAGGATTGGGACGTTGACTGGTCCACCCTAGATGGTGGCGGCGTGATCGAATCAGAAACCGCGGATCAGCAGTGGCAGCTGTCCGGCACCATCGGGCAGTGGGACGGTCAGTCAAACCCGTCACCATCCGGCGGCGGATTTCAGTTGACCGGCGGCTTCTGGTCCCTGCTCTTCGATCCCTCGGACGGATTGTTCCGCGATCGTTTTGAGTGGGTGTCGCCGCCCGTATCGACGAACGGATCCGATTCTGAAGAGAATCCCTGAAGCATCGAGGTGAGGACGACGCCCGTGGGCCGATGTTTCAGCCCGCGCCGGGATTTCAGGGCATTACGTCCTGTGCACTCGCAAGCCGCGACCGGGCAGCAGCCTCTTGTTCCACGCGTCGGCGCAGGGGATGGTCCGGTCCGAGTAAACGCTGCGACTCGCTGCGCAGCGCCTGCCACAGCTCGGCGGTCGAGGATTCGACGGCCTGGGCGCTGGCTGCGAGTGCAGCAATCAGATGGACGTAGACGCGTTCGGAGTTTGCAACGGGAGCGCCCGAGCCAGTGAGCAAGGCATTCATGGCTTCGGAGTGCTGAAGCGCCAAGGACGTATCATCGTTGTCGAGGGCGAGTTCGGCGGCCAGCATGTGGATCCAGAGGGCGCCGCGCGGATAGGCCTCGGTCATCCTGGGTAATTCGCGCAGCAGCGCGGGGAGGGTGGCGAGCGCCGCCTCGCTGTTGCTCGCCCGCCTCTGCGACCAGGCCAGCTGCGTCACCATGAACACAGAATAGGGGTCGTCCCCCGATGTGTCTGCTTCGTGGATAGCGACGGCGCGTCGAAGGTTGGGCAGGGCGCGCTGCCAATCCCCCTGCCAGGTCTGGATCATCGCGAGATTCCGGCGATAGCGCGCGCTGGCAGCACTGGCGGGCCCGTAATAGGCTTCGGCGAGGTTTAGCGCCTCGGTCTGCAAGGATTCGGCTTCGACGAGATGGCCGAGCGTTTCAAGCAGAAGTGCCAGATTATTGGCGGCGGCGGGATTCGGCTGTCCGTAATTTCGGACACCGATGTCATAGGCTTCGCGAAGCATGAGTTCCGCGCGGTCAAGCTCGCCTGCTACGCGCAACATGCCGCCCACGGTACTCAAAGCACTCGCCGTCCGGTCGTGATCCGGTCCGAAGCGATCTCGGGCGCCGGCAACGGCTCGCTGCCCCGTGAGTAGAGCGGCTTGCGTTTGCCCTGCGCGATTGAGCGTCAGCGCCGCAAGCAGTTCGATCCGTGGCACCAGCAGCCTGGTGTCCTCGGATTGATCGGCCAGTCGGGCCGCCTCGTTCAGCGTCGCCAGGGCCGCCTGGTACTGGCGCGACGCGCTCTGAGCGCGCCCCAGTTGAAAGAGAATGGCCGCGCGCTCGACGGGTGACTGACCGGCCTCTGTCGCCAGGGCGTCGGCGCGTTGAAGGGCTTCGCCTGCCGGGACCATGCGCTCCTCCAGGCTTTCGATCTGTCCCAGTTCGAACCAGGCCTCAATGAGTTCGGGTCGGGACGCGCCGGACCCGCCGGCCTCGGCGGCGTTGATTGCCCGCTCCAGCAGGGGCCTGGCCTGGTCTGTCAGTCCGACCCTGCGTAGCACCCTTGCAACCGCAATCGACAGTCGCAGAGCGTCCTCCTGGCTATTGTCGAAGTTCAGTTCAAGCTGAACGGCCGCCCGCTCGGCGAGATCGCGTCGAGTCGTTTGCAGCGGCGACTCGAAGTCGCTGGGATTGTCGGCCTCGAAGACCGAGAGAAGAAATGCGGTTGTCGCCTCGGCTCGTTGAGCGCTTTCATTGGCCAGCTGGGTCTGCTGGATGGAGACCGTCAGTCCGGCCAGCAGACTGAGCAGCAGCATGAAACCGAGGCTGGCTCCGAGGCGATGGCGATAGAGCCAGCGAGAGAGCAGATAGGGCTTGCTCTGGGCCCGCGCGCTGACCGGGACGTGCCGCAGGTGATCCCTGAGATCCTGCTGCAGCGGGTCGATGGATGCGTAGCGCATTGCAGGATCACCGGCCAGCGCGCGGCGGCAGATCGCATCGATATCGCCGCGCAGTCGATTGATCGGCACCAGGGGCGAGGGATGTTCAGAGGGAGGAACAATGGGCTCGGAATCGGCCGGGTCGAGTAGTAATCTGGTCAAGGTCTGCCCACTTCGTATCGGTGTGCCGACCAGCAGTTGATAGAGCAGAGCCCCGACGCCGAACACATCGGTGGCCGTGTTGACGGCAAGGCCACGGAGCTGCTCCGGTGCGGCGTAGGCCGGTGAACAGCGAAGGAGCATCGCGCGATCATCGCCTGCTGCTTCGCGTTCCTCACGCAGGAGGCCTGCAATGCCGAAATCCACCAGTTTGGGTTCCCCCGAGCGGCTGACCAGCACGTTGGATGGCTTTATGTCGGCGTGAACGACCAGTTTGCCGTGGGCATAGCGAACAGCGTCGCAGACCTTGATCACGAGCTCGATTCGCTGGCGCCAGTCCAGGTCCTGCTCCGCGCACCATTGGTCGATGTGAGCACCATCGACGTACTCCATCACCAGATACGGCCAACCCTGATCACTGAGTCCGCCGTCGATCAGACGTGCGATCCCTGGGTGCTCGAGCCGAGCCAGTACGCGGAGTTCCTCCTGCAGTCGATCTCGATCGCCCGATTGATCAGCGCCCGGTTGCAGTAGCTTGATGGCAACGTGCTGCTCATAGGCGCCGTCCGCGCGCTGAGCGTGGAAGACGGTTGCCATTGCGCCGTGCCCGATCGGTTCTCCAATCAGCCAGTTGCCGAGCCGCTGTCCCGCGAACTCGGCAGTGAGCTCGCCGAAATCGGGGGTGTCGACGCCGGCGAGGTTGGCGGCAAAGCGATCCACGGTCTGGTCCAGCACGTGGGCGTCGGCGCTGTCGTGCGCCGCAAGCAGCTGTTTCAGCCAGGTGCTGGTGGGCGGGTCAAGCTTGAGCTGAGCCAGCTGTTTTTGGCGTTGCGCCTCATCCAGGTCGACAAGCTCGTCGAACAGGGTGCTGACCGTTTTCCAGTGGGCGGCGTCGATCCGCATGGCTGCGCGAACTCAGGTCGCCATGACCGTCTTGATGAATGCCCTGGCCTTGCTCCACTCACGACTGGCACTGCGTGGCGAAATCCCGAGGCAGTCTGCTGTCTCGGCTATCGTCAGTCCAGCAAAGAAGCGTAATTCGACCAGGCGGGCCAGGGCCGGTTCGAGCTTGTCGAGCGATTGCAGTGCCTCATCTAGCGCCAGAATCGTGCTGCCGGTCTTGTCCAGCTCGCAGTCATTTTCGAACAGCGGGCAGTCATCAACCGGCGTACGCTTCTCCGAGCTCCGGCGCCGCGCATAGTCGACCAGCAGCTGACGCATGGCCAGGGCGGCGGTGGCCAGATAGTGCTTGTGATCGCGCCACTGCATCGAACTGCGCTCGAGCTTGAGCCAGGCCTCGTTGACCACGACCGTTGTACTCAGGGTGTCGGAAGGATTACGACGGCGCTCGCGGCGGGCGATATGGCGGAGCATTCGATACAGCTCGGGGAAATCGGCCAGAGGGTCCTGGCTGTTGCCCGAGTCTGGATCATTCAATCTTGCGGTGCTTGATCTGCTCATTCGCCGTCTCAATCCGCCAACGACTGTCAGTATAGCGGACCTTTTTTGTGGCTCAAGGAGTTGGAGCAGGGTTTATCCCGCCCGTCCTTCCATTGGCCTCTCCGACGAGTTGTCGCTATCATCAAGTCTGTGGCGTTAGGGCAAGATGCTTTCGATGAGCGACACGATCAGGCTGCTGAAGGAAGTGAATCCGGACCGTCCTGAAGAGATCCAGATTCTGTTCTCCTCCCTGCAACATGAGCTGAAGGGGATGGCGCGGCGCGAGCTGGCTCGACATTCGGCGTCGACCCTGAGCCCGACGGCACTGATCAACGAGGTCTGGCTCAAGTTGGACGGCGCCCAGTCCTTGAGTATCGAGAATCGGAGGCATTTCTTTGCCTGTGCCGCCAACGCCATGCGGCAGATCGCCATCGATGCGGCGCGTGCGGCGCTGGCGCAGAAGCGCGGTCGCGATGTCGTCTTCGTGACGCTCACCGAAGGCGGCCAGGAGCAGACCAGCGAAGAGCTGCTCGCTCTCAATGACGCCATGGAAGAACTCGATGCGGTCGACAGACAGCTCCGGGAATTGGTTGAACTCCGGTTCTTTGCGGGACTGAGCCTGAACGATATCGGTGAACTGACGGGGCGATCGGTCCGTAGCCTGCAACGCGATTGGGCGCGAGCTCGCGCCTTCCTTCACGCGCGTCTGGCGGAGGTCTGAACCTTGGCTTTTTCCGCAGAGACCTGGCGAGAAGCAGATACTCATTTTTCCGCGCTACTCGAGCATCCGGAATCGTCCTGGCAGGAGCGCGTCGAGGCGCTGAGTCTGTCATCGGAGGTGCGCGAGTGCCTGGAGCGTCTGATTGCGGCAACCGGTGGTCAGGGGCCGCTGGATCAGTCCATCGAAATCGGTACCGAGCAATACGAACTTCCAGTGGATCAACTCACCGGGCAGAATTTCGGTCCCTGGCGTCTGGGCAAGGAGATCGGACGGGGCGGCATGGCGGTGGTCTATGAAGCGCGCCGCCTGAAGGTCGACTGGGATCAGCTTGACGCCGTCAAGCTCCTGCCTCGGGGCAGCACGGGGCAGGATCAGTTTCGGCGAGAGCAGATCTTGCTCGCCCGGCTCGAACACCCATTCATCGCGAGTTTTCTGGACGCGGGTGTCGGCGATGACGGCACGCCATGGATTGCGATGGAACGCGTCATCGGCGCGCCGCTGGAACAGGTGACGGAAGGCTGGGACGAGAAATCGATCGTCGCGTTGATGCGGCGAGTGATCGAAGCCGTGGCCTTCGCCCACCGGCACCTGATCATTCATCGTGACCTGAAGCCCGGCAATGTGTTAGTGGATGAAGGCGGGCGACCCCGCCTGTTGGATTTCGGGATTGCCAAGCTGCTATCGACAGAAGCGATGGAGAGAGGTACCCGGGTGCTGACGCCGGAATATGCCGCGCCCGAACAATTCAATGGTCAAGCTGTCAGCACAGCGACCGATGTCTATGGGCTGGGTGCGATTCTCTACCGATTGCTGACCGGTGAAGCACCACGTCAGCGCAATGGTCAAGACGTGTCCGATCTGCGGGCGATCGAGGATGCTGACCTGCGGGCCATTGTTGAAAAGGCCCTGCGCGATGATCCGACTCGTCGCTACGAGACTGCTGAAGCGCTGAATGCCGATCTCGGCCGTTGGCAGCGCATGGAGCCGGTCCTGGCCCGCCCCGACAGCCGTCGCTACCGGCTCGAGCGATGGGTCATCCGTCATCGCAGTGCGGCCATTGGCGCCTTGCTCGTGCTCTTTGCACTGGTGCTGGGTAGCGTCGCTGTCGCGTGGCAGTCTCATCAGACTGCGAAACAAGCGCGCATGGTGGCTGCCCAGAACAATGTGCTCGAGGACCTGCTGGCAGCGCCTCGTCGGACGGCCATGGGGCGTCAAGTGGCGATGGCCGATGTGCTGGAAGAGGCGATCGACAGCATCAATGCGCACATGCCCGAACCGACTCGCGAACGTTCGATACTGACTTCCAGTATCGGGCTGACACTGGAACACCTAGGCCGCCCGGAATCTGCTCTGGCCCTATGGCGATACGCAGAAGCCGATGTCGAACAGGTTTCGCGCAATAACTACCGACGCCTCGCGACCGTGCGATTGGGCGTTGCGCGCAACCTCGTTGCGATTGGCGATTTCGAGCGTGCTCGGGCCATTCTGGACGCGCTTCATTCAATGGCCGTTGATCATTTGGAACCCCATGATGAGATGCGAGCACTGATTGCTGTTCAGCGCTACCAAGCCGTCAGTCAGCAGGGGGGCGTTCAGGCTTCGGACCCCTTGGTTGAAAATGTAATGGAGGCGGGCAGGTCGGTTCGTTGGGAGCGTGATGAAGCGCAGGAATCCTTCCGATGTGGGCAACTCAAGTTGCTGATCGACATAGGACGCTTCGATGAGGCAGCAGAAGAGGCTGCAGCGTTTCGGTCCTGGGTCAGCGATATCTGGGGAGCGGACAGTGGCCGCGCACTGTGCGCCTACGAAGGCGCCATCGTTGCCTTGTCCCGAATTGGAAGGCTGGCCGAAGCCGAGCAGCTGGCCAATGAGGCCGTGTCGCGCGTAACGGAGTGGCTGGGTGATCAAGATCGAG
>Ga0102934_1001958_pt1 | contig 14413 bp, 8 predicted proteins | sample SalPonR2_A_D1_MG_FD_78175 | JGI IMG/M metagenome (GOLD analysis project Ga0102934, IMG submission 78175) | Salt pond soil microbial communities from South San Francisco under conditions of wetland restoration - Salt Pond MetaG R2_A_D1_MG | ecosystem: Environmental > Aquatic > Marine > Intertidal... | reverse complement strand
TGCCACGACCTCCAATCCGACCGATCTGGCCGTGAGCGGTCGCGGCTTCCTGCCCGTCGCGCAAGCAACCGAGGTGATGGCCGGGTCCGAGACACCGCAAATGTTCTTGTCCTCAACCGGGTCATTCCGAACGGATGCAAACGGGTATTTGCGCACGGAATCCGGCCAGATGCTCTTGGGTTGGCCCGCCAATCTTGACGGCAGCATCCCCAATTATCCGCGCGCCACCAGCGAAGCGCTCGAACCTGTGAGGGTCAACGTCAACCAGTTCAGTGGCGAACCAACTACACGGATCGAACTCGGGATCAATCTTCCAGCAACTGAAACCGAAGCAGGTGCGGGAGGGGACCCGCTTACCCAGTCTGTTGAATACTATGACAATCTGGGCCGGTCCGAGTCGCTTGAAATTACATTCACCCCGGCTGTGCCAGGCGCCGGCACGTCCAACGCATGGTCCATGGAAATTGTCGATAGTGCTGATCCGGGGACCGTCATTGGCCAGTATGATCTGGAATTCGATGATGCGCGAACCTTGGGCGGCACGCTTCGCGATGTGGTCGATGTTTCTGGCGGCCCATACGATCCGGCCACCGGGGTGCTGACCGTGGCCGCACCGAGCGGACCCATCGATATCAATATCGGGCGCTATGGTCAGAACGAGGGCCTTTCGCAGCTCTCCGATATCTTTGCGCCCTTCAATATCGGCCGCGACGGTGCCCCGGTTGGCAAGGTCACCTCTGTTGAAGTTGATGAAACAGGTATGGTCAATGCCTTCTACGACACCGGTACGACCCGAACCTTATACCAGGTGCCGCTGGCCGATATCCCCAACCCGAATGGCATGGCTGCGGCAGGCAGTCAGCTTTACATGCCAACCCCCGAAAGCGGCAGTTTATTTCTTTGGGACGCGGGCAACGGATCAACCGGCGACATCCTGTCCTTCGCGCTGGAAGAATCCGCGACCGACATCGCCAACGAACTCACCGAATTGATCCGCACGCAACGGGCCTATTCCTCCAACGCCAAGGTCATCCAAACCGTGGACGAAATGTTGCAGGAAGCGACCAATATCAAACGATGACACGCCTTGAACCAGGAAGGATACCGCCATGAACCTATCTGGCGCACTCTCCAACGCGATGAGCGGCCTGACCGCCAACGCCCGCGGGACCAGCGTGATATCGTCAAATATCGCGAACGCCTTGAACGAAGGCTACGGTCGCCGCGAAGTAAATCTTGTATCGAACGCAACCCAGTCGTCTGGAGGCGTCACCGTGGCGCAGGTCACACGCCATGCGAACCCGATCCTGTCGCATCAAAAACGGCTGGCACTGGCGGATCAGTCTGCACAATCCACAACCTCCACCTTCCACGCCGGGCTTGAGAAATTGGTGGGCAGCATCGATACGCTAGGGTCCGTCGCGGACAAGTTGACGAAATTCGAAACCGCTTTGCTGTCGGCAGCATCCGATCCGTCCTCCGAAACCCGGTTGCGAAATATCTCCGTTGCGGCAGAGGGGGTGGCCTCAGCCCTGCGCAAAGCAAGCACCGGCATTTCGGATCTGCGCACCCGCGCTGACCAACAGATTTCCGCGACCATTGACCAGATGAGTTCCGGGCTATCACAGCTTGAAAAACTCAACGGGCAAATCATGACAGCCAATCATGATGGGCGAGACGTTCATGCGCTGATGGACCAGCGCGATGGCGTTCTGGACAACCTTTCGGAATATGTTCCCCTGCACGTCATTGAACGTGACAGCGGCGAAGTCGCAGTGTTTACCACGCAAGGACGAACACTCCTTGACGGGCGGGCCGCGACACTGTCCTTTGAGTCGCCCAGTGCCGTCCTGCCACATATGACTGTTGGAAACGGCCTCCTGTCCCGGATCGAAGTGAACGGCCAAACGGTCGATATTCCCGGCTCTGGCATGATGGAAGGCGGCGCGCTTGCCGCACAGTTCGACCTTCGCGACGGCCTGGGCGTCGAAGCGCAAGCACGGCTCGATGCAATCGCACGCGACACGATCGAACGCTTTGGCCCGGGCGGCCCTGATGCAACACTATTGCCAGGTGACCCAGGTGTGTTCACCGATTCCGGCATGGCTTTCAATGCATTGAACGAAACCGGAATCGCGACCCGGATCTCACTCAACGCGTCATTGTCAGCATCAAACGACGAAACATGGCGATGGCGCGAGGGAGTGAATGCGGTCACCCAAGGGGACGCTGGAAAGACAAGCCTGCTCCTTGACCTGAATTCCCAATTCTCAAGCGCAACAATGCCTGGATCGTCTGTTCTGGGAACCGTCCCTCAATCGCTTGTCGGACATATTCAATCTCTGACAAGCGATGTTTCTTCGAACCGGGTACGGGCAAGCGACGCACTCGAATTTGCCTCGTCCCACTTCGACAGCGTCCGGCAGTCCGTAGCCGAAGGCGGAGTCAACTCCGACCAAGAATTGCAGCAACTCATCGAGCTGGAAAAGTCCTACGCGGCAAACGCGCGGGTCGTGCAGGTCGTCGACGACATGCTGTCCGAACTTCTCAGAATTTGAAGGAATCTCTCATGCGCGCGATTGGTGATCTTGCATCATATATGCTGTCGAGCCGGTTTCAGACCCAGCTGCGCAACAGCGCTGATGCCGCTGCACAGGCTGCAACGACGGGGTTGGCACCAGACAAGGCACGCCACCTTGGCGGTTCAACGCTGGCCGTATCCCTTATTGATCGCAAGAGCGAGCTTCTGGAGCAACATCAACGCGGAGTTGCCGAAGCTGCCTTGTTGGCGGGCGCCACGCAATCCGCATTTGGCCATATCCAGGATCAAGCGTCCGAGTTGAGTGGCGATTTGGCGCTGACTCCACAGCTCCAGAACCGATCGGAACTGAAGGCAGTGTCAGACAAGGCGGCCGAAGTGTTTATCGACACGGTCAATGCGCTGAATTCCGAAGTCGCTGGACGTAGGCTTTTCTCTGGGACCGCTACGCAGACGCGACCATTGCCGGACGGACAGACCATGTTGAACATGCTGCGATCCGATGTGGCCGGGGGTGTCACAGCCAGCGATGTTCGAACTGCGCTGGATACCTGGTTCAACTCGGCTGGCGCTGGATTTGAAACCATGGCCTATCAGGGGTCCGATACCGGGTTCATAAGCCTTCCGCTATCCTCGGATGAAACCGCGACCTTTGGCGTGCGGGCGGATTCCGATACCATGCGTCACCATTTGGAGGCATTGGCGCAGGCTGCCTTGGCCTCTGATCCTAGCATAGCCCTTGGAATACCGGATCAGAAGGACCTATTGAGCCAGTCACGCGCAGCTCTGCTCCAATCTGACAATATCTTGACGGAAGAGCGAAGCAGCCTTGGCCTGACCGAAGCAAGCATCGAACGTGCCCGCACCGGAACCGAAGCGGAGCTGTCCCGCCTCGCCTCTGATCGCGTGTCGCTGGTCGGGATCGATCGATACGAAGCAGCATCAGATTTTGAAGCGGCGCAGCAGCAGCTGGAGATCTTTTACAGGGTTGCTGCGCGCCAAAGCCGAACCTCGTTGGCGGAGTACCTGAGATGAGATCATTCCTGATAGCAAGCATCCTGATACTTCTACCGGTCCTAGCCACAGCCCAGGGAGTCCGGCTCAAGGACATGGCCGATTTCGAAGGCGTGCGCGGGAACGACCTTGTCGGGTACGGATTGGTTGTCGGGCTGGACGGAACAGGGGATGGCCTGCGCAACTCACCCTTTACCGAGGATATGATGTCAAACATCCTCGAACGCCTTGGCGTGAACGTAACGGGCGAACAATTCCGGGCCAAAAACGTGGCCGCCGTGATTGTGACAAGCCAGTTGAAACCTTTTTCGCGCGCAGGCAGCAAGATTGACGTGACAGTCTCGGCCATTGGCGATGCCTCCAGCCTACGCGGCGGAACACTGGTTATGACACCGCTGAACGCTGCGGATGGCAAGATATACGCTGTTGCCCAAGGGTCGATCATCGCCGGCGGAGTCGTTGCAGAGGGGGACGCGGCAAAAACCGTTCAGGGCGTTCCCACGGCAGGAAGCATCCCGTCCGGGGCCATTGTCGAACGCGAGGTGGACTTCGATTTCGATGGGTTAAAGACTCTCACGATAGCTCTGAAAAGCCCGGATTTTTCCACTGCGTTCCGCGTCGAGCGCGCGATCAACCTGGCAACTGGTTCTGCCATTGCGAAGATGTCCGATTCAGGGACCGTGTCGGTCAATCTGACTGCCTCCGGCAAACGGTCGCCGGCGCACCTGATGGCCCAGATCGAAAATCTGCGAATCGAGCCAGATACGCTCGCAAGGGTTGTGGTTGACCAACGTTCCGGGACCATCGTGATAAGTGAAAACGTCCGCGTATCGCGCGTTGCTGTTTCCAAGGGCAACCTGACATTGACTGTTCAGGAACAGCCAATAGCAGTGCAGCCAAACCCGTTCGCCGAAGGCGAAACCGTTGTCGTTCCGCGGACCGGGGCACAGATCGACAATGAACCCGCTGTATCGCTTGCCGAGGTGCCGGGCGGAACGTCATTGTCTGATGTCGTCACCGGCCTGAACGCCTTGGGGATCACGCCCAATGATCTGATCGATATCCTCAAGACGATCAAGGCAGCTGGCGCGCTCCATGCCGAATTCGTCGTGATGTAACAGCGCTTTGCGCACAAGAAAGGATTACGCGACATGATCGCTCTGGCAGGGATCGCCTTTACATTCGCGATGGTTTTCGGCGGCTATCTATTGGCGGGCGGAAAGCTTGGAATCATCCTCAAATCCCTTCCGTTCGAAATGATGATGATCGGTGGGGCTGCGATCGGATCATTCGCCTTGGGCAACACGTTTTCCTCCGTGAAACAGACGGCAAAGGATACTCTCAAGGTGTTCAAGGCAGCCAATGGAGGGCCGAGGATTACAACATGCTGCTTCAGGTGCTGTATCAGTTGATCAGCGTCGCACGCAAAAATCCCGTCGGTCTTGAAGCGCATATTGATAACCCGCAAGATTCTGACATTTTCGCGCAATTTCCGAAGCTGCAAAAAGATCACGCTGCACTGGATATCATCTGCGATACATTGCGGTCCGCCTCCATGAACTATGACGACCCCATTCAAGTCGAAGAGCTTTTGGACAAGAAGATCGACGAGACACGGCATCACCTCGAACACTCGGTGCACGGGCTCCAATCGGTTGCCGACGGCCTGCCGGCCCTCGGAATTGTTGCGGCGGTTTTAGGGGTTATCAAGACTATGGGATCGATCGATCAGCCACCCGAAGTCCTGGGAAAACTGATCGGAGGGGCGCTTGTCGGCACGTTTCTCGGTGTCTTTCTCGCCTACTGCCTCGTCGCCCCTTTCGCACTCAAGGTGAAAGCGGCGGCAGACGACGATATCAACTTCTACAAGACCATCAAGGAAGTATTTGTTTCGCACATGCAGCAACACCCCCCCAAAATCTGCCTTGAGGTCGCACGGCAAAACATTCCCCATCATTTTCGTCCCGGCTTTGGCGCTTTGGACGAGGCATTGCGGTCTTTGAAAAGCCATGCGTGAATTTCTTTCAGCCCTGCTCTTGCTTGCGGTCTGTGTCGTGGCTGGAGTCGCGCAAGCAAACACCGGGATCGTTCGCGGCGGAGAACACGGGAGTTTTACCCGGCTTACAATCGCTTCGGAACAAACAGTAGAGAGTTTTGAAAACACGCCCATGGGTGATGCCAAGTTCCACCTGATATTGACACCGCCCTTCTCGAAACTGAACACAGATATGATGTTTGATAGATTAAGCGCAGATCGGGTTGGCGCAATAAGGGTGCTGAAAACTACCCTTGAATTGCAAGTGACCTGCAACTGCGATATCAAAACCCGGATCGAAGCAAACAATCTGCTCGTTATCGACATTTTCGAGAGCACTGAGAAAGAGACAGTCACTCTCCCCTTGTTGCCTTTCAAACCAGGCGCTTTCCCTGAATTACCTGAGGCACCACCCCAACCAAGCCCAACCATGGATGCCTTGGCGCTCGATTTTTCTGCCGTGGATCGATTGTCAAACTCAATTGCCGCGCAGATCAGTCAAAATTCACATATCGTCGGATTTTCTGACGTTCCGAAGGGACTTCGCAACGGCGAACATCAGGCGGTTGAACGGGATATCACTCGAGGTAATTCGATCAAAGGAATTGACCGGCTGTGCCAGTGGTCCGAAGCCCTTTGGTCTGTGATCGGCACAGAAACACCTGAGCTTACTGGTCAGACCAACGGTAGCAATTATGCCCGGTCAATCAATGACGGCGCAATGTCTGATAACAAAGCAATCACCAGGGAATTGGTCGTTCACCTCTTGTCAAACGGGCTATTGGAAGAGGCAAAAGCCACATTTCAACTTATCTCGGATTCCCCCGATGATGCCGCAGGCTTTTCCAAGTTTGTTTCTGCTATTTCCGATCCTGCGCCTTCAGTCTCAGGACGGTTCGGTAACTGTGGTCCCCTTTTTGATATTCTGCTCGCGACCGCAACCAGCGAAGCGGATATTCCGGGAAACATCAAGTTACAAATATTGCAGGATTTTCAACTTTTGTCACCCGGGCTTCAAATTCAGCTCTATCCAAGATTAAATTCAATACTCGGAGGTGATGAAAAATCCCTTTTCCCACAGCTTGTGACCCATGCAACATTGGAAGAGTCGCTGGCAAAAAGGAAGACAGGCCTTGCAGGCAAGGAGGGCGACAAGACAGGTGACCCCGACAGCTTGGCTGCTGTCACCACGGAGTTGCGTGGTACCGAAAGAGAGATGGAAAGCTGGGAAGCGGCATTTGATGCCTATCTTGATCACAACAGGTTTTTTGACGCCTTGGCCGCCTTGAAAAAGACCAGCTCGTTACCGCCACTGGTGCAAGAGATTGCTGTTTCACAGCTTATAGAGGCGCTGGTTGATCATGCGGACAGCGCGACATTCGTGCAGGTCGCGCTGACGTCGTTACCTGATCTGGACCCAAGCATTGACGCGGCTGATGCCAGAAAAGTCGTTGATCGCCTGATTGAAGAGGGTTTCTCGGACGAAGCCCGTAGAACCGCGGATCTGCTCGAACCGGCGCCTGTTGCCGCAACAAATGATACAAGGTTCGATGCTGGGTCTTCGATGCGGATGGATGATGCGACGCTCCTGAATTCACAAGACGCCTTGGCCGGTTCTTCCGGGAGCCCAGAGCAATTGAGCGTTGCGATAGCACAGGATCAGTTGGATCAGAGTAGCCGGGCGCGAGAGGCGTTGGAGGAAAGATATGCGGATTAGGAGGATTGGCGAGCCACGAGAGTTTCATTCTTATCTTGCTGACTGTTGGTACGCGTAACGCGTCAACTCCGCCCACCGGGGCACAAAAGTTGTAAAATCTCGAACAACCTTAAAATTGACATGATCCTGTGAAAGACCCCTAGCACCCCTGAACGTAGCGTCGCTTCCAAGGAATGGCCGATTATGCCGCATCCGCCTCGCGGTCCCATGACTGAGCCCTTGCCTGTTCTCAGCATCCTGATCCCTGCCTCGAACGAAGAGGCATTGATCGGAGCATGCCTGAGCGCCGTTTTGCAAAGTGACTGGGTCCATGAAGGGGGTGTGGAAACAGTCGTGATTTCCAACGGCAGCCAAGACCGGACAGCGCAGACCGCATTGCGGCATCAGGAGGAATTCGCGCGCAAAAGCTGGTGTCTCCGTGTTCTGGAGCGCGAGGAAGGCAGCAAGCTTGGTGCATTGAACGCCGGCGATCGAGTCGCACGAGGTGCGATACGGGTCTACCTGGATGCAGATGTTGAAATATCTGAGCGCTTGCTCGGTAATTTGTACGAAGCACTCGATACGCCCAGACCGCGATATGCGAGTGGCCAGTTGAATCTGTTCGCACCGCGAACATGGGCGACACGTGCCTATGCCAGGATTTATGCGCAAGTGCCTTTCATGACGCAGGGCGTGCCGGGTGCCGGACTGTTCGCGGTGAACGCGGCGGGCCGAAGGCGATGGGGCGCCTTTCCTGACATCATCTCGGACGACACCTTCGTGCGGTTGAGTTTCCGCCCGGAAGAACGTGTGCGCGTGAATGCTCCGTACTCGTGGCCGTTGGTCGAAGGGTGGCGCAACCTGGTCCGCGTGCGCAGACGGCAAAACGCGGGTGTGGACGAGATCAAGACCAGGTATCCAGAATTGCTCGAAAATGATGACAAACCACCCTATCCGGCGATCGAAAAGGTGAAGCAAGCGTTTCGGGACCCGGTTGGATTTGCCGTCTACGCGAGCGTCGCGCTTGCTGTGCGCATCAAGGGAAGCGGTCGCTCGGGCTGGAGCCGGGGCCGGTGATCATGGCAATGTCGTCCCGGTTTCGCGGAGCATCGCTGAACGCGCGTTTCATGCGGAGTTCGGTCTTCACCCTCGCCGGATACGGTGCGGCGCAGACGTTGCGTCTTGCGTCGAACCTCATCCTGACACGCCTGCTCTTCCCGGAAGCCTTCGGTCTCATGGCGCTGGTTGCAGTGATCATGCAAGGGCTGGCCATGTTTTCCGATGTCGGGGTCAACCCCGCTATCATGCAATCGAAACGCGGCGATGATCAAAAATTCCTTGATACCGCTTGGACCATTCAGGTCATTCGCGGCGTGCTCTTGTGGCTTTTCGCATGCGCCATCGCGGTGCCTGTGGCGGCAATTTACGGTGAGCCATTGCTGGCATGGCTGCTGCCCTTTTCGGGGCTTTCCCTGCTGATCGCCGGATTCAATCCGACACGGATGGTGACAGCGAACAGGCACCTGTTGCTGGGCCGCCTGACCGCATTAAACCTTGGGTCACAGGTGATCGGCCTCGTGATCGCGATCGTAGTCGCATGGTACCTGCAGTCGGTCTGGGCGCTGGTGATCAGCGGCGTCTCGTCGGCGCTGGTGTTGCTGGTCTTCTACAATGTCTTCCTGCCCGGAGAACGCAACCGCTTCCACTGGGAACGCGCAGCGGCGGATGAGCTGATCAAATTCGGAAAGTGGATCTTCCTCAGCACGATCTGCGGGTTTCTTTATCTGCAAGGTGACAAGCTCATTCTGGGGACGTACCTGCCACTCGATCAATTCGGCATTTACAACATCGGCTTTTTCCTCGCCAGCTTCCCGATTCTCATGGGCGGAGAGATGACCCGCAAGGTCCTGATCCCCGTCTACAGGGAACGTCCCCCTGCCAAAAGCGCGGAGAATTTTCGAAAATTGCAGAAGATGCGCTTTTTGCTGACAGGCGCGTTGATTTGCCTGACCGGCACCGTGTCGGTTGCCGGGGTGCTTTTGATCGACCTGATGTACGATCCACGATATTTGATGGCTGGCGCGGTCGTTGTCCTGATCTCGGCAATGCAGATACCCCACATCATCGTCCTGACGTATGAACAGGCGGCGCTGGCCGCTGGTGATTCCCACCGCTTCTTTGTACTGTCAGCCGCGCGGGCGGTTCTGACATTGGGATTCCTGTTTGCGGGCCTGATGCAAGGCGGGCTGTTCGGTGCGCTTGTTGGACAGGGCTTGGCGGGGCTGGCCGCTTATCCCTTTGTTGTCTGGATGTCGCGCCATGTCGGGGCGTGGGACCCCAAACATGATGCGTTATACGCTGTCGTCGGCGCCTTGACGATCCTGCTCGCATTCTGGATCAATGCCGACGCGTTAACCAATCTGGCCGCGCTGTAAACGGCGGGTTCGACCGGTCGACCAAAGCGCCTGTGACAACGCTGACTGCCCTAGTTTCATCATATTCATGCGATAACCGTTCACGCGAGAGACCGAGGTACGCGCATGACGCATAGAAAAACCGATCCGATTTCTGTCCCGGACGGGGATGTTGCAATCGTCGGCATGTCCGCCCATTTGCCGGGCGCGGCATCGCTGTCGGAATATTGGCGGAACCTGCGGGACGGCGTATGCTCGATCCGCCAGCTGTTCGAGCAGGAGTTGACCGACGCAGGCGTATCGCCGGGCCTGTTGCGGCACCGGGATTACGTGCCCTACGCTGCCAATCTGGAAAACTTCGACCACTTCGATGCAGAGTTCTTTGGCCTGTCGCCCAAGGACGCGGCCATCATGGATCCACAGCATCGCCAGTTCCTTGAATGCGCGTGGGAGGCTCTGGAAAACGCGGGCCACATGCCAGAGAGGCATGACGGACGTATCGGTGTCTTCGGTGGCTGTGGCATGGGCAGCTATTTCTATTTCAACCTGTGTTCCAATCCCGATCTGGTCGATGGCACCGGGATGTTCCTGCTGCGCCATACCGGCAACGACAAGGATTTCCTGACCACCCGCGTTAGCCATATCTTCGATCTCGATGGCCCGTCCGTCAACGTGCAGACCGCCTGTTCCACCTCGTTGGTGGCAACGCATTACGCCTGTCAATCGCTGCTCAACGGCGAATGCGACATGGCGCTGGCGGGCGGCGTAACGATCGAACTGCCGCAGGGGCAAGGGTATCTCTACAAGGAGAACGAGATCCTGTCGCCGGATGGGCAATGCCATGCGTTTGACCACCGCGCACAGGGAACGGTGTTCGGATCGGGTGCCGGGATGGTCGTGTTGCGCCGCCTGTCCGATGCCTTGGCAGATGGCGATCATATCTGGGCCGTCATCAAGGGCAGCGCGGTCAACAACGATGGGGCGGCCAAAGCAGGCTATCTGGCCCCGTCCGTCGATGGACAAGCTGACGCGATTGCAGAGGCGCATGCCATGGCCGGCGTTTCGGCCGAAAGCATAGATTATGTCGAATGTCATGGCACCGGAACCTATCTCGGCGATCCGATCGAGGTTGCGGCACTGACGCAAGCCTTCGAGTGCACAAGCGACAAGACAGGCCATTGCCGGATCGGGTCGGTCAAGACCAATATCGGGCATCTCGATACCGCGGCGGGCGTGGCCAGCCTGATCAAGGCGTCGATGGCCCTGCACCATCACCAGATGCCGCCGAGCTTGGGATTCGAAGAGCCCAACCCAACCATCCAATTCAAAACCACGCCATTTTGCGTGAACGACCGGCTGACCGATTGGCCAAGGACCAGCCATCCCCGCCGCGCCGGGGTCAATTCGCTGGGCGTCGGGGGAACGAATGCCCATCTCGTGCTCGAGGAGGCGCCAACACCGGAACCGTCCGAAGACAGTGACTGGCCGTTCCAGATCCTGACGCTGTCGGCGCGGAATACCCCGGCGCTGGATGCCAACGCGGCCCGGCTTGCCACCCATCTTCGCGCGAACCCCGATCAACCGCTGGCGGATGTGGCCTGGACGCTGAACACTGGGCGCCGCGCCTTCGAAAAGCGCCGTGTCGTGGTCGCGACCGACCCTCTCGACGCGGCTCAACAGCTCGAACGCGGCGACCCGCGCCGCGTCCATACCCATGACGCGCTGTCTTTGCCGGACATCGCGTTCCTCTTCCCCGGCGGCGGCGCGCAATATGTCGGCATGGCCCGCGACCTCTACGAGACCGAACCGGTCTTTGCCGAATGGATGGACCGCGGACTGGCGCATCTCGAAACGCTGGAAAATCGGGACATTCGCGCGCTCTGGCTACCCCGGCACGGCGAAGAGGATCAAGCTGCCGAGACGTTGCGCAAGCCGTCGCTGCAACTGCCGCTCATCATGATCGTTGAATACGCGCTGGCGCAGCTCTGGATCAGCTGGGGTATCCAGCCAACCGCGCTGGCAGGCCATTCCATGGGCGAAAACACCGCCGCCTGCGTTGCGGGCGTGATGTCTTTTGACGATTGTATCGGCCTTGTTCACCTGCGTGGCACGCTGTTTGACACGGTTGATCCCGGCGGCATGATCTCGGTCGCCCTGCCGGCGGAAGAGCTGGAGCCGCTGCTGGGCAACCACCTCGATCTTGGGGCGGTGAACAGTCCGGGCCTCAGCGTGGCATCCGGGCCGACCGCGGCGCTGGAGGCGCTGGAGCAGACCCTGCAAGAACTGGAGATCGAGTTCCAGCGCATCCCGATCGACATCGCCGCCCATTCGCGCATGCTCGATCCGATCCTCGACCGGTTCCGTGCCTATCTCGAAGCGATACCGCTGCACCCACCGCAGATCCCGATCACATCGAATCGCACCGGAACCAGGATGACTGCCGACCAGGCGACCAGCCCGGAATACTGGGTGGCCCACCTGCGCGGAACGGTACAGTTTAACCAGGGCCTCCAAGCTCTGGCTGAACGGCCAAACCGAATCTTCCTCGAAGTCGGCCCCGGCAAGGCGCTGTCCGGGCTTGCCCGCCAAGCCCCCGGCATCGCCGCGAACCAGGTTCTGTCCAGTCTGCGCCACCCCGACGAAACCGTCGAGGATGACCGCCACATGCTCGAAGTTCTGGGCCGTATCTGGGCGCTTGGCGGTGATTTCGACTGGGATCAGATCTGGGGCGATGCCCGCCGCAACCGCGTGCCGCTGCCAACCTATGCCTTTCAGCGGTCCCGCTATTTCATCGCACCCGGAGAAGCGCAAACCCCGTCGGTATCGCATTTCCTGACGCGGATCGACGGTCTCGAACACTGGGGCTGGACGCCCATCTGGCGGCCACAATACGCCGCGACCGCCGTTGACGTGCGCGACGACCTGGCAAGCGCCGAGGTGCAAAGCTGGCTGATCTTCATGGATGATGCCGGTGTCGCCAGCGCCGCCGCCAAACGCTTGCGTGATGCAAACCACGCCATCATCGAGGTGTGGCCCGGCGACAGCTTTGCGCGCGTGGACGACACGACCTATGTTCTGGCCCCCGAACGCGGGCGCGAAGGGTATGACATGCTCTTTGCCGACATGCTTTCGCGCGGGCTGGTCCCCGGCCGCATCGCGCATTTCTGGGGTGTGACCAAGGATCAAAGCCATCGTCCCGGGTCCAGTTTTTTCCACAGGATGCAGGAACACGGGTTTTATTCGCTCATGTTCATCGCGCAGGCGATCGCGGACGACTCCCTGCCCAAACCGGCGCAGATGACCGTGTTCACGAATGGAGCGGCGGCGCTGGGTGCGGAAACCGTTGTCATGCCGGAAAAGGCCATTCTTGCCGGCCCGGTCCGTGTCATTCCACGCGAGGTTCAAGAGCTGAACGTCGCTTCTGTCGATCTGGCCCTGCCCGACCCCCCTGCCAGGCGGATCCTCGGCGGTCGGGGCGATCAGACTGTCCATGCACAGGCGTGGAAAACTCTCACGGATCAGGTTCTCGAGGACATGATCGCGACCCCGGCATCAACCGTTGCCGCCCTGCGCGCGGGACGGCGCTATGAACAAGACCTGCGCCAGACCGTGCTACAACCTGCGCAGGACACCCTGATAAAGCAGGGTCGGACCTATCTTGTCACGGGTGGATTTGGTGGTATCGGGCTGACCATCGCGAAATCGCTGGCGGCGCAGGGCTGCACGCTGGTCCTGACAGCCCGTGATGCCCTGCCCGACCGTGATCTTTGGACCCGTTACCTCGAGCGCCACGCGCCGCAGGACAAACTGGCCCGACGCATCCGCGCGGTGCAACAGCTTGAAGCGCTCGGCGCAACCGTTCACAGCCATGCGGCGGACGTGTGCAACCTGACCGACATGACGCGGGTCGTTGATGAAACAACCACCCGCGAGGGCCGAATCGACGGCGTGATCCACGCCGCAGGGGTCATGGACGACGCGCCATTGCTGGCGAAATCCACCGGGTCGGTCGAACAGGTTTTCTCGGCCAAGATCCACGGCACCAAGGTGTTGGATCAGCTTTTCCCTGATGGCAGCACCGATTTCATCGCGCTTTTCGCATCATCCTCGACCCGGACAGCCCCGGCAGGCCAGATCGACTATGTCGCAGCGAACGAATACCTGAATGCCTATGCCCATGCGCGCAAAAATGACAAGACGCGGGTCGTTGCCATAAATTGGGGCATCTGGTCCGAGGTTGGGATGGCTGCAAACGCCTTGTCAGACCGGCTTGGCGATTCCGGATCAGCCGCATTGACGGAGATCGCGCTGCCACTGCTCGACAAGACCGGCTTCGACCCGTCTGGCCACCGGATTTTCGAATCGCGCTACACCGCAGGGGACTGGTTCATTGACGAGCACAGGACCAAACAGGGTGACGCCCTGTTCCCCGGAGCGGGGTATCTGTCGCTGGCAGCCAAGGCGCTGCGCGCACAAGGGGAAACCGGGTGCTTTGCCATCCGCAACATGACCTTCCTGCGCCCCTTGCATGTTCCCGACACGGGCCACCGCGACATCCGGCTCCGTCTGTCCCGCCGCGATCACGGGTACCATATGGATGTGCTTGGCAGCCACACGCTGGGCGGGCGCGCAGGGTTTGCCCCCACCGTGGCGGCCGATCTGGTGCTGAGCCCGGAGGCGCAGCCTAAACCGGTCGATATCATGGCGATCCGCGC
>Ga0102934_1001956_pt1 | contig 14418 bp, 15 predicted proteins | sample SalPonR2_A_D1_MG_FD_78175 | JGI IMG/M metagenome (GOLD analysis project Ga0102934, IMG submission 78175) | Salt pond soil microbial communities from South San Francisco under conditions of wetland restoration - Salt Pond MetaG R2_A_D1_MG | ecosystem: Environmental > Aquatic > Marine > Intertidal... | reverse complement strand
GCGGAGAGGGGGGGAGGGAAGCTGGCGGTGCGTCGGGAGGACTACGTGGCCCGGCCCCAGGCAGAGGAGGTCTACGCAGCGAGGGAGGAGCACTACTTGCGCAAGTTTATCAAAGGGTGTCTTAGGGACGGAGTCTTCGCGGGCGATCCGGAGGGGAAGGCGGTCGGGGGCCGGGGGGCAAGAGAGAAAGGAGAGGTGGGAGCTGTGGTGTGGGAGGATGCGGGCCAGGGCGAGGAGGACGGGGGAGAGAGCGAGACGTGGAGGCAGCAGTGCGAGGAGATGGTGGCGCGAGGCGTCTTGATCAAGACTCGGGTGCCAGGCTGGGAGATGTCTGTGGTGTCGGAAGGGGATCTTGATGGAGGAGAGGCCGGTAAGATCGAGGATCTGGACCGCGCTCCTCCAACCACGCCCCACCTGGAAAGCCCCGGCTTCTGCCACAGCTCCTTCCCGTCGCAAGGATCTCCTGCAAAGACACCTCTCGGGGTGGGAGACGGGCGTCTAGCGCGAACGATGGAGAGGTCATCTGCCGCCCCCTTCTCAGCCCACGCGACACACCAGCCGTCCTCCATATCTCGCCTCCCTTGCGCTCGCCCTCCCTGTACTTCCTTGAAACGAATGAGCTGCACCCGCTACAGCCTACATCTTCCGAGCACGCTCAAAGATATAGAGTTCTGGGATTTCTCGCACCCCTGCCTGGCTCTTGTCCTCCGATACATCGATCGACTCGGTCCCCCCATCCCTGAGACCTCTGTCTTCTCAGGAGAGCCTTCTCCTTCCCCTGCTTCTCCTTTTCCCGGGGCCCCGTCCTCCCCTCCTCTCTCCCACCCCCGGCACCTTTTCAATTCTGCCCTCAGCCTTTACACGGCTCTTGTCATGGAGAAACACGCCAAGGACGCTGAGCTGAAGCCGGAGCACTCGCGCCGGGGTCGCTTCGATCGTCTCTTGTCCCACCGGTCGGACTTCTCCCTCGCTTGCGCCCAGGCCATCGCCGCCTCTCCCTCCGCCCTTCAAACCCGGCAACGGATTCTGGTGCCTGAGAATGCTGGGAAGGCCCGTCGGGAGCAGCAGAGCCAGCAACGGTGTAGTTGTGATCCCCAGGGGGGGGAAGCCGTGACAGGGAACAGGGGGGTGGGCGCATGGTCGGCAGGCAAGGTCGGGGGAGAAGCGGGAAGCTGGAGGCATGGAGCCGCAGCCGCCGGTCGGGTCCTGGACCCAGAGAAGACCGTGTCACAGCGCAATAAAGACAGGCCAAAGGCAGGGGGCCAGGGGGAGGCGAAGGAGGGGGCGGCGAGCGTGGAGGACGGCATGAGGTTCCTGCCCGTCGCTGTGGCGCGGGAGGGAGGCGAGTCGCGCCAAGCAAGGCACAAGGGGACCCTGAGAGGGAAGACTGAGCCGATCATCGTGGATGGAAGCTGCTCTGGCCCTTCTGCCTCCCTGCCCAAGCCCTCCCATGGGAGTGCGGGCATCGCCTGTGCCCCCGAGGGGGGGGCGGAGGGCGCAGCTGAGGCGACCGGCAGCCAGAAGGCCCGGGCAGACGAGTCAATCATCACACATGACATCCTAATTAATGGAGACAAGACTAGGAAAGATGGCAGCAGCACAGGTAGCTGCGGCAGTATCGGGGCAGTGACGCAAGGCAATGGCGGCAAGGGCAAGCGTGCAAGGACATTGTCCAAGGCCAAGAGAAAAAAAGAGGAGCCTGGAGCAAACAAGGGAATTGTATGGCGTGTGCTGCTTGATCCACATCTGTCGCTACTGCCCGCCGGCGCCGTCCCTTTCCTCTCGCACCTTCAAATTCGCGGCTCCCAGCATACCCGGGATGCCAGTGAGCTCCCTCAAGTCGTCAGCAGGCCTCCCTCAAGAAGTACTGAAATGGACTATGCCACAAACAGAGTCCTCGATATTCATGGATTTTCAATACCAGAGCATACGCATACCGTGGAGGCCTCCCTGGAACAGGAGCAGCGTCAGTGTACAAGGAGAAAATTGACGAATGATGATGGGGACAAGAAGGTGCTGAGGATGAGCTTTCAAACCGATCCGAATCAGGACAAACGCATCGATAAGGTCAGCGCTCAAAACGACAGAGCTCTGAATAATACTGTTAACATCATATTTGCTGTATAAAGGTAGAGCTTTAGCCTGCACTGCCAGAGTGGAGATAAAGTCGTAATTTTAGACTTGACGGCAATAATGGACCCGCACACTGGCTGCAGTGCAGCCTGCAGAAGATGTATATTCGTGCACAGGTAGTGCACACGCCTGCATTTTTTAATCAATAAGCAACCATGCCGAAAATCAACCTATGAAACAAAGGCACTGAGAAAACGCTGCTTATTTCTTTGGGGGGGAAGATCGTGACGGAACGCAATCCCACCCTGCCTGGCTGGCAATCGGACTCTTCGGTCGCCCCCTGGCCTTGGGAGCTTGATGATGCTTTCAACCCTCTTCAAAGCTGTGCACGACCTCGAATTTCCAAGCGGTCATACCGTCGGCTTTTCAAAGCCAGTGATGATAACCTCCATTACTCAAGGGCGGGGAGCCCAAGGCCGTGCTCGTACGTTTCCTTCACCCGCCCTTTTCTAACGCATGCATCCTTGTCCCCGAAATCGTGCACAAGCCAGAGCGAAGCTATGGGAAATTTCGCAGGCAAGGATGATAGCGGCGAGATGCGGGAAGGACGGGGAGGGAGCGGTTTGGACGAAAGCCAAGCAAAGATTCCACCGCCCACCGAATTTCACCATCGCCGGGAACTAGGGGGGCGTCCGGGAGGACGAGAAGGTGGATATGGTGGGGAGGAAGGAGGTTCTGGGATCGGAGGAGCGCACACACCGACGAGCGGAGGTCCTGGACCGCCGTCTTCAGGGGCGCTGGTACTGACGGGGGCGGAGAGGGGCGCTGAGGGGGCCGGGGACGAGATGGCAGTGGACGGAGACGATAGAGAGGACGATGTAGTGCCCACTGTCTTTCGGTGGGAGCATGGGGGCCGCCAGGTGCGTTGGATGATAGAAGAAGAAACCTGGGACAGTGATGGGCTTAAAACTGTACAACCAGGAAGGGGGAGGCGCATTCATCGAGGAGAAGTAAGACGTTTCCATCTTTCCTTTACTTGGTAGGTATATATTCAAGGGACATTTAACAACTGGGAGCGGCAGATTCCCATGCATCGGAGCGGAAATGACTTCATGTACATCCATAACCTGAAGCGCGGCAAGCATGTAGGTTGGAGCGCTTGGATGGGAGAAAGAGGTTGGGGTTCTGAGTGAGAGCGTGAAAGGGGAGCTGCCGGAGAAATAGGAGCCCATGCAACGTCCCGCAGTCCTCATAAGAACTGCTAACCCCCATCACTCAGGCCTTCAAGTTCATTGTCGATGATGAGTGGCGCTTCGCCCCCGATCAGCTCACGGTGGCTGACGTGGAGGGTCGCATCAACAACTTCATCGACGTCACGCACTTCAAGCCCTTCAACGAGGACTCCTCTACCCTCGACATCGCACGCAAAGAGGAGGAGCTCTACGGCACAAGCTATCCGGATATAGAGGAGTACAGTGTGAAGGAGCCCCCTCCACTGCCGCCCCACCTGCGCCACATCATCCTCAATAAGGTACGGAGAGAAAAGAAACGTCGCAGTCCTACTGCCCGATTTCACTTCCCGCTTGTTTTGCAGGGATGAAGATTATATTTTTAAGTTTTGGACATGATCACTATTGATCAATCTCCTCTGCGGGTAATTCGTCCTAATTTTTTTCCATTAGGTGCCAAATGAGAAGCATCCGCTTATCCTCCCTGTGCCGCAGCACGTCGCCGTTGACCATCTTTACTGTACTGCCATCAAAGACGGGATGATGGTTTTGGGGGTCACGCAGCGTTTTCGCATGAAGTTTGTCACAACTGTCTATTATTCGATGATGCCTTGAGAAGAAATTTTGTCTAGAGCAAAGGAACAGACCACCACATAGCAACTTCGAATGCATGTCTCTTTGCCGCCTTTCCTTCACTGGCACCATCGCTTCCGATCAGCAGATCCATTTACTTTCCGGCCTCACTCTAAGTTATATGTTTAAAAGCTTCACGGTGCACTGCAAGAGAGAAAGGGTAGCTTGTCCGGCCCTCGCCAAGTCATGTAACACGCAACCGTTGACGGCGTCCTTCTCTCTTCTGATTCAAGTATGACGAACTCTTTTGCTTCTATGCCTTCTTGATCACAAGCACCCAAGTATGCAGCTCTAACTTTCTCTCGCCGTCGATGTACATCTTATGAATTTCGCGGGCATCATCATAAACTTGTCTTCGTCGCTGTCTTGGAAGAGGCGCAAGCAGCGAGCAAGGAGACAAGCGACGAGGATGGTGACACGTCTTTTTGCTGTCTGAATCGATGCACAAAATGTTAAATTTCCCATGAATTAAGGCATATAGTGACGAACTCATTAGACATTTTGTCAAAGAAGTCTCCGTGCTTGTCTTTCGCGGGTATGGTGCTTTTGCAGCCATATTTGTGGCGCCCGGGGCCTTTGTTAGTTGTTTAGTTGGTTTGTAGTAACGGTCTCCCCGTTCTGGGTTCAAGACTTGATATCACTCTCAATTTCCTTTTTTCTCGCAGTGCTCCACACAGAGTACAGAGTGAAATATCTAGACTGTGGCGTTTACTCCGCCGCATATGAGAAGACGGCCGGAAGACAACTTTAGCAGCAGCAGCTACATGCCAAGCAACAGTAACAGCAGGGGGGCATATGGTGGCGGGATGCCTCAAGCGGGTCCTGGGAGACAGGTAGGGAGCTGTTGCATTGAGAAGACTAATAAAAATATTGCATTCCTTTCTTTAATGTCTATGGGAAAGGTTGTAGAGATATGGCGGGTCGAGCATGGAAAGTTACAGTGCTTTGCCACTGGAGGAGAATCTCCAAGCGGTCTTACATAGCTTGGACACGCACAAGGCGTCCTTGAGTCACTCTCATACAACTTATGATCTATTTGAGTGTTAAGCGCTTTCATTGTCATTGCTTATGCGATCCACTCTCCCGATATCACTCGATCTAAAGTCGAACTACTACTCGACGCCTGAAGACCGGGTGCGCGAGTCGAGCCGGAACATGTTCGAGGAGGAAAACAACAGGCGAATTGGTGACTTAGCGGGGCAGGTTTCCATGCTGAAAGAGGTAGGTGATGTAGGTTGCGAGTGTAGGCCCTAACTTTAGGGTGATGAATAGGCTTTCAGGTGGCGATCGCTAGAAATCACGAGCATCGGTGGGGAGGAGGCAGTGTCGCGCGTCCGACACGATTTGAAGAAGGCATGTCATGCTTACTTCTTTTTAAATGCGGAAAATCTGGTCCTCATCACGTTGCTATCTCTATCCTGCTATTCCAGCTGACAATCGACATAGGGACTGAGGTCCGCTCTCAAAATCACCTCCTTGATGACATGGTGGGTGGAAAAACAAGAGGATGAAGGACTATCAGATCGTTTATCTAGAGCATAGAAGAGGATGGGTTGCATTTTCTGGTCTGTGTTCTGATTTCAAGCCTCGTCACTGTGCCAACGCGGTCCCTTGTACACTTTCAAACGCACTCGCTTCCTCGCTAAATAAAATTTCTACAACAGGGCAGCGGTTTCTTACGGACGGATGGATTGATGGGATCGACTATGCGGCGCCTAAACAAAATGCTGACTACCTCGTCGAGCCGGCACATGCTCTGGCTGGTGGCCTTCGTGGTCTTCGTTTTCATTTTTGTCTACTACATCATCCGGCACAAAGGGTGAAAAGTGTGACTTGATTACATCGACACCGACTTGAAGAACGTGCGTATATCTGCATGCACCGTTGTCGTCAATTAAACAAGCAGAGAGTGTGTATAAGCGGATGAAGAAACAACTGAACAAGGATAAAAAAATGGGCGATTTGTCGTGTACGATGTACCGAACCCAAATAATAGCTTTTACATATTTTTTATTTTTTGAAATACTTTGCATGTGGAGATAGCTATATACATAGTGGCAAAAAGGGACCCATTGCGTGCTGCGAGTTTGTCCCCTCCACCTCCCCGGATGCAGCTCATGCAAGATTAAATTGCTACTAGCTACTTTGCCACTTTCGACGCGACATATTGTGTCCCAGTTCTCGCTATAATATGTAGTACACTCTTGGGTATAGCATATAATCAAATTGTTGCTTTTGAACGCCTCGAGTGTTCGTGTCAAATTTCTGAGAATCAGACATGTGAAACTAGAAAGAAGGAAGCCTGGAAATGTAACGGAGAAAAAAACATCGAGCGAACCAAGTTGACATAAGTGTCTTTTTCCTTCCCCCGTTATGCCTTCACATATTAACGGGTACTCGATATCTCATCGCGTAATATTTCACATAGGCGAAAGCTCAGGAAAGCCAAGGCGCGGCCGACAATCTATTTCTACTCTTGCTCCTTTGCTTCGCGCCCAAGACCACTGCCGCAATTCGTCTGGCCTTGCAAAAAAGTGCCCCTCCCGGACTCATCACAAAATATAATGCCTCGCCAGTCCACCAACACTACCTCAATCTTCTCTGGAAAACACCATCTTGCAAGCTTGCGTCGAGAACGCCCTGCGTCGAACAAGCCTTCTACCTCGGGGTCCCCACGTTACCACAATCTCCTCAGCCGCCTAGTGGACCTCGAAGCTGCGCTAGAGGTTGCCGCCCGAGAGCGTGCACGGGAAGAGAGCAGCTATAGCTCCCTGAAAGATAAATATGCCTCGACAAAAGCCGCTCTTGCGGAGCTTAAGGCAGAGAAAAAGGAGCTGGAAAAGCAGTCTGAGGCCACGATGGCGATATGGCGAGCACATCATGATCGACAAGTGAAGGAGCTTGCCATTTTCCAGGTGATACACATATTGGTTTAGAATCCGGTGGAACTTGATAAGTGTTTCTCAGCGTGAAGATTTGGCGTATCGTGCCCCTCCGATTTTCCCCCTATTCCCTTCTACCCGCACATCCTTCCCAAACGCAGCAACAAGCCGAAGAGCTTGCCAAGCTCTCCTCTCTCCGCACGCAATGGGCTCAAGAGGCTGAAGACTTGAAGGCTGAATGCGAGACATTCCGTTCCCTCTACGACTCAGCGCGTGCAGAGGCTGAAAAAAGCAAGGAGGAGTTCATCGCCGTCGTGGAGGACCAGGCCCGGAGCCAGAAGGAAATGACTAATGCTGCCCGCTTAGAGGCTGAGCAGATGCAGGCGCGTGTCCGAGAGCTTGAAGAGGAAGTAGAGCAAGGTCGAAGCCGTGAGGAGGTCCGTCGCCAGCTGGAAAGCGACCTGGATGTGGCGCATGCCGCCCTCCGCCAGAGCCAGGCGGTGGTACAAGCCACCGAAGAAGCACGAGAGCGCGTGGAAGCGCAGTCGCAGCGGGAAGGTGTCATTCATGAGGCGCAGCTGGCAGAGTGGATGGCCAAGGCCGCAGCAGTGACGAGTGAGCGGAAGGGCCTGGAGGCACGCATCGAGGGCTTGGAAAAGGAACTGGCTCAGGCGGTGGAAGAGCGGCGCGGGAAAAGATTAGAGCTGGAAGAGGCAGCAGAGGAAATTGGCCGGCTGCGAGAAGCATTGGAGATATCAGAACGTGCAGTGAAGAAGGGGCGGAGGAAAGCAACGCGGGAGGGGGAAGAGTTACGCCGGGCTTGGCGAGAGGAAAAATCTGAGTGGGATGAAAAAATTGAAAGGCTAGAGCGGCAAGTGCAGAGAACAGAGACGGAAATGAAGGAATTGAGACGAGAGAGGCTTGTGGCGGACGAGCGTCTCGCCGCGAGTGAGGAAAACACTCGACACGGGGCCGGGGAGGAGGCACGGCGACTGCAAGAGCGGGTAGCTGATTTGGAGGAAGCATTAGAGGAAGAGCGCGTGCGAGGCATCAAAGTCGAGAACGACTGGAAATTTGTGGTCAGGGATCTGCACAGACAGCTTCGGGGACCGACACCACCTGAAAGGTGCCCGCATGCGGACTCGATGGCGCCGGGCATAGGTGCAGAAGCAGAGGAGATGGCAGCGACTGCGCGCGACCAGAGTTTACTGCGGGAGGAAAGGCAAGAGGAGGATCTACGGGCGATGACCTTATTGAGAGAAGAGTTGGAAAAGGTCAAATTGAGGAGCATGCTGGCGATCCAAAAGGCAGAGCGGCGCGCCGATGCATACAAGAGCAAATGCCTGGAGTTGCATGAGCGACGGAAGGAGGGCAGTGTGGTCGGAGGGTTGTAAGAGGGCTGTAAATATGAAGAAGGGAGAAATCGTATAGATAAATGCTGGTTAGATCAAGCAATACCAGGCGACACCAATTTCTTTCCTTCTCCGAGGGAGGCATTAAGAACGACACGAACTACCTCACTTTCTTTTTATTCTACGGGTGGACTATTAGCGTGGTCCCGTCGAGCTCTGCCATATTGCTGGTACTAGTGGAACTCACAGATATCGAACTTAAAGATGAGAAGAAATGCGACTATTCGTCCTCTGCGACTGAGGTGAGACGGAGAAAGTTTGCTGTCTTCGGCATCGCATGCATGTGTATTGCTGGCCCGGACGCCAATTCTGTTCGCGTGTAAGCTTGAGCGGAAGAAGCGTTTTGGCTTCAGCCTGGGCATGAAGGAGACGAGCCAGTCTTCTCCATTTTAGGCAGGGAAACCACTCGGGGGGATCTAGTTGATGAGATTTACAGCTCGGCCTAGCATTTATTTCCAACGAGAGTACCGTAGTAATTGCTCTAACTCTCACCACCAAAATGAGATATTTCACTATCCCCGCTTTAATTTAATTCTGTTAAATGGCCACGTCACTGGTATTCTAAAATGTCCAAGGGCCTGCCATCTCGGCCCCTCCCACACCTTGTAGCTTGCGCAATGCAACGTACCTTCGAACTCGACGAAAGCCGGTGCTGCGGCAGGCACCATCTAACTACTCCGTTATCCATTTCCCTCTGCTAGAGCGAAGTGTATTTCGTGAAAATGCTTAGGCATGTGGTCCCTATACAGTTGCCTTGCCTGTTGAGGAGGTTATTTATGGGCCGCAGGCGACTCGCCCTCTCCAGCCCTTTGACCGTGGCCGAGCGAGTCCCAGACCGCCTGGGCGCCATGATAAAATCTGAATGGCCGCACATTCTTCTTATACCATATACACACGTCATTTCCTCTCTTTGGATCGATCGTTAGGTCCCCAAGATGCGGAGGCACGACGTTTTTGACTTCCTCGATGCTGGAGGGGAGGTAGAGCCCAAACAGACTTGCCCCCACATTCACAGCTCAAGTCATTTGAGCCTGACACCTGATGATCTACTCTTCTCCATCCAAGCTGGTCAATGTGGTGTCTGCAAGAGTAGGATGGAGCCATGGGTTTGTCTCGGCTGCAACGCTGTACATTGCTCTCGCTACGTGAACGCTGATGCTGAGGCGCACTTTTTTGCTTCCCTCACAGCAACGTCAGAAAAGAGAAGCCTTCATTTTGAGCGCCGTGGAAAGCAGTCGACTGGTTTTGTGGATTCATTTATCTCAATCCACAAGGAGTTGACAAATCGAAAAGCAGGGGTGGGCGACGTCAAAGCGGAAGTGATGGAGAACGTAGAAAGCGAGAATGCGAGTGAGGGTCATGGGTTAGCTTTGTCGCTGAGTGACTTGTCTGTCTGGTGTTATATTTGTGGAAGCTACGTCAAGCACGATAGACTCTTGCCTCTCCTTGTACGAGCAGAAGCCCTCAAATTCTCAACGCCAGAGAAAGTCATGCTTCTGGAGGGTGCTCAGACACGCTTTAGGACGGGGATCGTCATTCCGCAAAGCCTGACCGAAGATATTCCCGGCTCAAAGTCGACACCAATTCAAGAGCTCTTCGATCATCTCAAGAGTAGAAGTCTGCTGGCGAAAATGATCCCGTTCCACGACCTTAATCAGGCCCGAGCTTGTGAAGGTTTGCAGAGCGTACTCGTGTTGGAGAGTGGATCTCAAGCAAGTGACTCCATATCAGATCGGACAGAGGCTGGAAGTAAGAACTCTGTCGCCCGTAAATTGAGAGATCGTATTCAAAAGGCTATTTTGGAAAAAGACGAAATGACGGTCGTTCGAGTAGGAAGAAAGGAGGTGGAGGAAGGCGTTGAAAGCCTGGAGTCCTGTTTAAGGCTTATGCTTTCTTCTTATTGATAGCGATGCTGCCTTTGGCGGTAAGATTTCAATCAACTATGCATATCTATAATGAGAATGAGAATACCTCTTAACCACTACGAAGCTACGCAGTTTTAATGTAGGTATTAGTTTCGGTGGATTAAGTGACATCGATCGCAAACGTCCACCCACAGCTGCAATCAATCGATACCCTCGATGCTTGTTATGAATATTGCTCTCTCAATGCGGGATAAGAGACGCCCTTTTTCTTCAGCTGGAAAACCGTGACCCGCCAGTGCTTTTGCTGCGTTGCGGTGTGCACGCCCTTTATCTTCGATCCTGATTCCAGTGTATATGAGGTGGTTGTGGCCAAGACACTGTTACCCACACTTTTGCAGAGGAGATTTTGTAGTTAAGTCCTAGGAATAGCGTATAGCGTGTTTGATTGAGGGATGGGATAAAGGCCGGAGTAATCATGTCTATGGCTGAGTGTTCAAAGAAGACCCATGTTCCTAATGATGGAAATGGCAAAGAAAAACATTTTTTCATATATATATATATATATATATATGTGTGTCACACAAAGCTACTTACGGGGGACTCGTCTCTTTTCTTATCGCACGACATAAGGGTTTCGTCCTTTTCCTTCTGTGATGCTCTCTGCTTTTGAACTTTTCAAAAAAAGCAAGACAATTATTGACCCGACACTTAAAAATTGAAAATCAATTTACCACATGTGAAAGCCTATCATCTTATCCGCTCACTCTATCACCAGCGCCGTTACACTGGTGAACAATTATACTCTTCCCCTGACTCGGACGTGTTTATCACTTTGTCTTGCCGCCCACAGAACCTGCGCATACCTCGCACTGGGGGTAGCGAGTTAATGATTATCACTATCGTCAAGCTCCTATTTTCACTTGAAAGTCATAGCAGGAGCTTGATGATAGTGATAATCATTAACTCGCTACCCCCAGTGCGAGGTATGCGCAGGTTCTGTGGGCGGCAAGACAAAGTGATAAACACGCCCGAGTCAGCGGAAGAGTATAATTATCCCCCAGTGTAACGGCGCTGGTGATAGAGTAAACAGCTAAAATGATAGGCTTTCACACATGGTAAATTGAATTTCAATTCTTAAACGTCCTTCAAAGTGCATCATTCTACATCGAGCAGGAGTTTGCATACAAACGACCAGAGTTTTGCGAGGCAAGTGTCGAAAGCATGTTGTAAAAATGCCCTGTGAAGAATTCGCCCGATCTCGCCGAGAAACCCAGAGGCATGGGTCTTCATTTTCTCGGGGGAACTCAATGGCGAGAGCAAAACAAAGAATCTTTGAAAGCCACACCTTGCTCGACTTTGGACGTTGGTGTATTACTCAGATCGAGATGTAGAGCTTCAGGTCTAATTTGTTACGAGTTCGTGCAGCTGTAACGAAGAGGTTGCTACCTCATAAGACATCAATTTTAGCACGAAGTTTTGGCGTTTAACACAGAGAAGTAGACGAGCACAAGTTTGTTCTCCCCCACCTCAAACCTGGCAACCAAACGGCATCTTGAAGAGTGGAGATCCTGCCCGGAGGATGGAGAACCTGCGAAAAATTCTCTCTGTCATGCTTGTTGGTTTAAAAGTTTGAGGAGACAATGCCAAGACCCCCTAGCTTTGTGGGTTCATGCTGGGGTTGGCTCGTAACGGTGAACTGTATGCAGTCACCTCGAATCTCCTACGGTGAATCTGTATACAATCATGCTAATAACAATTTATATATACACATTTACTCCGTTAGGCGAGCAACTTTTTAAAAGCTCTAGACCAAAACATGCTGCTGCTACCCACCTTGGTCCTTTATCTGTTTGTGGTCGCCCAGTCATTCCATACAAAGTCTAAGGGATTTGGAGCTCCGAGCAGGCAAGGATCAGGGGACTTCAGGCAGGATTACCGCCTTCAAAGCAAGCTGAAAAAGTTCGTCCTTTCAAAAAGAACATCTTGTGACGGGGATTGCCAACGTCTAGACGCACGTGACACAGGACGTGAAGGTGACTACTCAATACATAAAGCATTCAATTCTGCTATTGATGATAATGATATTTATTCAGAAAGAACGCGCATCAATGCTACGTCCGATCAAAGTCACTCTAGTCCTCGGCACATGCTAGGTAAAGGACGGCAGAGGAGATGGATCAGCAAGAGAAAACTGAAAAAGCAGCTCCACGCATGCGAAGCCCGGCTTCAGGAAACGCAGGAGGCCTTCAATGCCCCGACCTTTCTCTTTGTTCAAATGGCCCAGCACTGCACCTTGGAAATGACAGCTGGACAGTACTACCTCAAAACCTTGGACATGGATGCCGAGACCTACGTATTCGCAGAGATGCCAAGTCAATATGCGACTGCCTGGCCAACAAGCTATTTCGTCGGATACCTTTTCGATGAGTTGTTTCCCACCACGAGACCCAACGCCGCGTTCACATTCAATGTTTACCAAAACCAATCTGAAAAAGCGTTCGAAGGGCCGCTTATATCTGTTCTGATGTCATCACATCAAATAAATATCCAGGAAGACAACTCGACCCTAGTTATCTACGGGCTTACCCAATCGTCTGAACAGCGAGAAACCAGCCCGGTGTCTCATTTTTTCCGGGGCGTAGATCCTACTGGTAACGCAACCGTGACTTTTGAGCACTGCTCCATTTTTATCGACCCGGCACAAGATGACAACAATGTCAACTCCGTGGACAGCTACGTTGCTCCTCTGGCTTCCGTTGATGAAGTATTGGCAATGCTGGAGAAATCCGCGCAAATTCTGGAGGAGACATCTGAGAGTGTTCAGGTTTCGAGTAGCCTTGATCTTTACGCCGAGCGCTGGGGAGTCAAAGATGCAGAGAGAACCGAAGCAAGCCTCCTTCAAGATACATCTGGCCTCTCAAAATCTGACAGGGCAAGTTTGCTTAGAGCTTCGGCTGAAACTATTCGTGGGACAGGGAAACTCGTCAAAGAGTGCCAAGATTCCTCCGGGTGTGATCGGAACCAAATCATTTCAAGCGTGTCTGATATCCTATTGACAGCAGGTCCTATAGTGGCTACAGTGTTTCCCCCGGCTGGAATAGGGCTCACGATAGTAGGTGGAATTGGATCTCTTTTTTCAACGATGACTTACGCTCCTGCAATAGCGAATCCGACCGGCGCTCCCCCTCAACAAGCTCCTTCTCCTATTCTTCCATCGGTCATTCAAGACGCCGTTCAAAAGGCACTGTCTAGCTTTACAGCTTCTTTAGATACCGATGCGGTCGACACTTTTAGCGACTTCCTCCAGATGGATCTTGACGTTTATGTGAGGCGCGCGGGAAGCCTTGGGTACATAAGAGAAACAAGGGGAACAGAAGGCCAATCATTCATTGACAAGCAGGTACGTCTTCATACATGGTTCAACTTTGTTTGATGCTGCTATCATCTACCCAGTCATCTTTTGTCTTGTCCGAGTCTCAAACAAAAAAGATTCGAGGATAAGTAACCTTGCCCCATTACCTAAACCAACGCTGCCAGGTTGAAATGTGGTACACGCAAAGTTTTTCCGGGTCGTGGTCAGGCACGTATAAGCCCGGCCTGGTAAAAATCGAAACAAGCTACCTAACTTGGTTCGGCTCCAACGAAAACGGACTCCGAAGCCGAATCAGTAAGTATATCACCGAAGCCGAGGACAGCTGCTCTATCGAGAAATTACGGGACAACCTCGCTACGTGTAAGGATATGGTCAAGAACGCCCAAAAAAATCTAGAATCCATGAAAGCTTTCGCCAACGCTTATTTGGACATGGCGTCGAAGCTTTTTACTTTTGCCACGCAGAGCGTGGCCATCATGCAGGCCTCCTCATTTTGTGACCCTGCCAAGTTCAATATGAGTGAGATAATTGCGAAGTGCAACTGGAATTCTGCAATCGAGGATCTCCTTGAGGATATTTTTTATACACAGAGCCGGGCGCTTTTCCTCTCGAGGGTCATGAAACAGATTGCAACTGATTGCAACCCTGACGCAGAAGAATGGCCTCTCCCTCACGAATGCTCCCCGGATAGCTGCAGGCACAACGACGGCGAAAGTGGATTTACTCTGCAAGGACCCTTTCCCCGATGTGCAGCCCTATTCTTCGATGATAACCTCTGGGCACCTTCCTTCGGGTCTGATGGGCCGGTATACACTTATCCTCCAGGCCTCGATTGTAATCTCATCGATCCCACATATGGTGAGGATCTTATCCAGTACAACTTCGATTTCTATCCCACTGAAATCGATTGCGCGCAGAAGTGTTACAATTCAAGTGGCTTCGTCCCACCCT
>Ga0102934_1001954_pt1 | contig 14429 bp, 9 predicted proteins | sample SalPonR2_A_D1_MG_FD_78175 | JGI IMG/M metagenome (GOLD analysis project Ga0102934, IMG submission 78175) | Salt pond soil microbial communities from South San Francisco under conditions of wetland restoration - Salt Pond MetaG R2_A_D1_MG | ecosystem: Environmental > Aquatic > Marine > Intertidal... | reverse complement strand
GTGCTCCCCGTCAGCACCGCCGACGCGGCCTGGATACCGCCTCCTTCCGCCGCATCCCCTGCCGTGCTGTTGCCGCTCACCGTGCTGCCGGTCAGCGTCACGTTGGCACCGGAAACCCCGCCACCCTGCGCACTGGTCCCCGACGTGCTGTTGCCGCTGACCGTGCTGTTTATCAGCGTCACGTCAGCACCGTCGCCGAATATGCCCCCGCCACGATTCGCCAGACCGTCCCCCGTCGTCCGCCCGCCGGTCAGGATCAGGCTGTCGAAGGTGGTGTCCGCGTCGGCCCCGTCGAGCCGGAACAGCCTGGAGTTGTCGTCGAGCACGCCCGCCGCGCCGCTTGCGGCGACATCGGTGATGTCGGTGCCCGCCACCGTGATATCGTCGTCATCCTTGTCGCCCGAAATCGTCACACTGCCCCCCGCCGAGGTGCCGTCGATGACCGTCTCTTCGCTGATCACGATCTCGCCGAGATCGAGCCGGATGAGCGCATCATTCTCGAACGCCTCGCCCACGCCGGAGGCAAAGGTGATGGTGCTGGCATCGGCGTCCGAATTGGCAAATGCGACCGCCTCGCGCAGCGATGTCTGGCCATCCGTGGAATCGACCACGTCCGCCGTGGTGGTCACCACGAGGCTGGGGGCTTCGACCACCGCGACGGTGGATTGCAGGTTGGGCATGGCCGTGTTGGCATTGGGCGCGGTGTCCGACCCGCTGTCCACGAGCTCGGTGATCGTCACGACCCGGTCGCCAAGCGTCGGCGTGGCGGCGTCGTTGTTGTAGGACAGGTCGTCGATCAGTGTCTGAAGTTCTCCTTCGGTAAGCGTGCCGCCGGTGACGGTCACCGTGGCCATCGTGCCGGACACGGACACGTCCACCGCCAGGCCGTTCGTCGCGGTCGAGGCGATGCCGCTGCCCTCGGTCAGCGCGACAGTGCTGCCGTCGATGCCCAGCACCTCGTCCGTGCCATCGGCGAGACCGGAGACGGTCAGCGTCAGCGAGGCAAAGGTCTGCTCGGCCTCGACCGTATCCGCCATCACCGTATCGAACAGGTCCGACGGCGTTCCAGGCTGGTGATCGGGATCGTTCCCGGTGGCGGTCAGCGTCGGGGCGTCGTCGATGTCCGTGACGGCCACGGTCTTGGTGGCGGCAAGTGACGGGTCGCTGCCGTCATTGGCGACGAAGCTGATCGTGCGATCTGCGGTCGACGGATCGTCGCTGGTGTTGTCGAAGGTGACCGCCCGGAACGCGGCCTGAAACTCCGCCAGCGTCGCGGTGGCCCCCGCCGAGGTGAGCGTCAGTATCCCGGTGCCGCCGTCGTAGGCACCGCTGATGTTGCCCATGCTGCTGCCATCGTTGGTGAAGGCCAGCACATCGGCCCCGGACTGGAAATTCCCGGTGATCGACACCGTCGCGCTGGCAAGCGTCGTGTTGTCCACATCGGTTACGGTCGCGCCGCCGTCGATGGGGACCGGGGCACCGTCCTCGGTAAAGCCCGTGTCGCCGGTGGTGGTGGTCATCTCCGGCGCGTCGTTGACGGCGGTGACGTCGATATTGACGGTGCCGAGGCTCACGTCGCCCGATCCGTTGCCGTCATTGGCGGTGACAGCGATCGTTGCAACATCGCCGCCGCTGACGTCCGAAACCGGGGTATACCGGATGTTCGAGGCGGTATCGAGGTAGGTGTTGATGTCACCCGGGGCGCCCGCCAGCGTGATCGTGGTCGCATCGACCAGCGTCGCGGTGACGCCGCCGCCGACACCCGCGCCATCGGCCGGGGCGGCAAAGGTGCCCGCGCTCGCCGTGAGCGTGACGGTGATGGTGTCGCCATCAACATCGGCAAAGGTGGCGGCGCTCAGGTCCACGTTGCTTTGCGTATCTTCCGTCACCGTCACGTCTGTCGGCACACCCGACGCGGTCGGGGCGTCGTTCACCGGGGTCACGTCGATCGTCACCGTGTCGGTGGTGCCGTCGTCGGTCCCGTCGTTCGGCGTGACGGTCAGGGTGGCCGCGGTCGTGTCGTTGGACGCGGTGGTGTATTGGATCTTCGAAGGTACGCTGTTCAGATAGGCATTCAGGTCCGCCGCCGACCCCTCCAGCGTCATCGAGGCACTGCCCGAATTCGCGACCGTTACCCCGGCGATAGGCCCGTCACCATCCGTCGACGCGATCGTGCCCCGATCCACCGCAAGGGTCAGGGTGATCGTGTCACCGTCGTCATCAGCAACATTGTAGGCCGACAGGTCAATCGCCGTGGCAACGTCTTCGGTGACCGTCTCATCCGCAGGCATGCCGCCGAGCTCGGGGGCGGTGTTCGGGGCTGTTCCGTCAGGGAAATTCTGTGTGACAACTCGACCGGAGTCAAAACCGTCAGACTCGCCCCATTGAAGCGCAAAACCGGCGGCAGTATCCAAAGCATGGAGGCCATCATTGGGACGAAGAGTCCAGTCCCGGTCCACGATCGCCGCAAAATCATTGGCCGCGCCCCCGACAGTATCAACCAGAGGGTTCCCATCCAGATCAAAGGACGCCGCAAAAATCTGTGTTGCCTGATTACCCGAGCCGTTTCCAAAATCTGTGAAGAACACGATGATCTCATCGGCCTCGCTGTCCTCGATCACGGCGAGTTGAACCGCGCTGACTCCAGTCACCTCGACCGTCTGCAAAGATGACCTGGCAGTGCCGTCTCCATTGAAGACCTGAAAGACGATTTCGCGCGCGCTCGTACCACCGGCCGGCTCACGTTGAACGACCACCGCGAACCCGCCATCGTCCAGCGCCGTGATTGCCGAAACGGACGGCGATCCGTTGCTGCGCCCAATACCGTTATCACCCACATTCGCACCGCCGTCCGTGTGAACATCCACATCGAACTCCACCGCGTCCTCGGCCCCGCCGGTGGTCGTCGTGTCAGGCACGACGGTGGCAAAGTTTCCGTTGGTCAAGGTCGCGATGTCGGCAACGTCGTTGCCATCATTCGCGTTCGCGGTGAATGTCGCAGAGACCGAAAACGCGGCATCAAAGACGGTCACATCCGCCGGATCGTTCGCGGTCGGCGGATTTGTCCCGCCCATGGAGAGAACGGCGAAACCGCCATCATCGGTATGGGTTATGGCACCGAATTCACGCGACGATGTCGGCACGGCTATGCCCCCGGTGTCGAGCGTGCCGTCCGAGTTGTAGACATCCACCTGGAGGCCACTGGTACCCACCTCGGACAGCAGGGCGAAATCGCCTGTGGTCAGGAGCGCGATGTCCTCGGCTACAGGCCGGGCGAATGTGAACTCTTCCTGCGAAAAGGACCGAACTGTGGTCTCTCCGACGACTGTCGCACCAGTGGGGTCAGAAATCTGGAAGAACGTTCCGCTGGTCTCGTTGATCGGAGACGCTCCAAAATCAGTCAGCGTAGTAGAATAGAAATTGACAATGTTTCCATTGGCCAGCTCCACCATGCCCCCCGCGCGGGCATCACCTTCAATATTCACCCCATCGCCGATCTCACCGCCTACAATCCGAATCGTACCGCCCGCTGGAAATGTCATTTCCCTTCCCCTCACAAAACCTGCGCGAATGCGCGCCAACCCTCTGGGAATAAAGGATGTCGCAATTGTGAATCAAAGTCCACTTCTATTGGAGTGGAAGGCGCGAATTAGTGTTCAAAAACAGGGAGGTTACATGAGGAAATCTTCCGGGGGCTATATACACCTGAATGTTTCTGAAATTTGATTACTCTACCATAACACGATTGTGCAAAATTGTTATTTGACTTTTTGGATTTTTCAGTTCCCGACATCACGTCATTTTCAATGGATTGCACAGGAGTTTTTGCTGAACCGATTCTTGATCGGGTATCTGACCTGTCCCCTTTCGGTCCATATTTGCACGCTAATTCTGCTCAGCGGTTTATGGTCATTCGACCGACGGTTGATACTCCCCGAACGGAGCCGCGGAGATGAGGAGGTCTTTCAGGAAAGCAGATGGGCAGGAAAACCGCATCGCAACAGAAAACCCGCCACGAAGCTCGTTGCACGCGCAGCTCAGGCCGTCTCCCTGGTCTCCATCTTCTCGGCGAAGGTCTTGAAGAATTTCGCCGACAGCTTTTTCGCGGTGCCGTGAACCAGCCGGCTGCCAAGTTGCGCGAGCTTGCCGCCGATATCGGCGTGCGCCTCATATTTCAGGCACGTGCCGCCATCCAGCTCTTCCAGCACGACATCCGCGCCGCCCTTGGCAAAGCCCGCGGTGCCGCCGCTGCCGCTGCCGGTCAGCGTGAACCGCCGCGGCGGCTCTTCGGGGTTCAGCGTCACCGTGCCGGAGAACCGCGCCTTGACCGGGCCGACCTTGAGCAGCACCTTCGCCTCGAGTTCGGTCTCGGAGTGGCGCACAAGCTCCTCGCAGCCGGGAATGCAGGCCTTCAGCACGTCCACGTCGTTGAGCGCGGCATAGACATCCTCGCGCGGGGCGGCGATGAAAATCTCTTCGTTCAGGTCCATTGGACTCTCCTCTTCGGCATTGCGGGTCTCGAGGGCAGGGTCAAGCCGACGAGGGGCGGACGCCCGCCCGGCGATGGGCGACGATCTCGGCCAGGATCGAGAGGGCGATCTCGTCGGGCGTGATCGCGGCGATGTCGAGACCGGCGGGCGCATGAACCCGCGCCAGCGTATCGCGGTCCGCCCCTTCGGCGGCGAGCCGGTCGCCCAAGGCGGCGAATTTGCGCCGACTGCCAACGAACGCGACGTAGTCCGCCCCGGACGCGACCGCGGCGCACAGCGCCGGGGCATCGCCCACGCCTTGCGTGGCGACCACGTGGAACCGGGCGGCGGCGGCGGGCGCGTGACCATCCACGACCTCCTCCGCGCATGGCCATGCGGCGGCCTCGGTCCCCGGAGCGCAGACCACCCGATAAAAACCGAACCGCCCCGCGATTTCCGCCAGTGCACGCGCCACCGGCCCCGCGCCGCAGATCACCAGCCGTGGCCGGGGCAGGACCGGCTCGACAAACACATCCATCGAGCCCTTGCTCGGGCAGCCGTTGCGCGCGAAATGCACGCCCTCGCGCTCTTCTCCGGCGATGACGCCACCGGCCTCCAGTAGTTCCTCGGGCCGGATCGAGACGAAGCGGGGCTGCCCCTCGGCGATCGCCTCGCGTGCGGCGCGTGCGATCGCCGCGCGCACACAGCCCCCACCGAGCCAGCCCGAACACAATGTGCCCGTCTCGTCGATCAGCGCCTTGGCACCGGGCCTCGCCGAGGTGGCGGCCAGCGTGCGCACCACAGTTGCCACCGCGAAGGGCGCTTCGGCGGCGCGCAGCCGCGATATCTCGGTCTCGAGTTCGGTATCGTCGGGGCACGACGGGGTCATAGGCGCACGAGCTCCGGCTCCAGCGCGGCGAGGTCCGCGAGCGTCGCCGCCGGTGCGAACAGGTCGAGATGCGGCAGCGCCGCCACCATGCCGCGCGCCACCGGTTCATAGCTTTTCCAGCCCTTCAGCGGGTTGAGCCAGATGACCCGGCAGCCACGACGCCTGATCCGGGCGAGCGCGGCACCGACCTCCTCGGGCCCGGCGCTGTCATAGCCGTCCGACAGGATCAGGACCACCGTCCGGCCATCGACCAGCCGCCGCGCATAGCTGCGCGAGAAGTGATCCAGCGATGCGCCGATCTTTGAGCCGCCGCCAAAGCCGTCGGCCAGCAGACTCAGCCGGTTGAGCGCGCGCAGCGCGTCGGTCTCGCGCAGCGCATCGGCGATCCGTACAAGGCGGGTATGAAAGAGATAGGCATCGGTATCCTGATCGGCGCGCATCAGGCCCGAGAGAAAGGCGAGAAAGGGCCGTGCATAGACCGCCATAGATCCGGACACGTCACAAAGCGCGGTGATGCGCACCGGGCGGTCGGGGCGCGTGCGCCGCTCCAGCCGCAGCGGCTCGCCGCCGGTGCCCAGGCTCTTGCGGATGGTGCGGCGCAGATCGACCGTGCGGCCCCGGCGCGCGGCCTTGCGCCGCCGCGATCGGCGGTCGCGCAGCGCCCGGCCCAGCCGTTCGGCAACCGCCTCGGCCTCTGCCACATCCGCGGGGCTCACGACCTCGCGCAGGTCGGTCGTCATCAGGTTGCGGCGCTGCGACGCGATCAGCCGCCCGCTGCCATCGGCATCGGTCTCGCCGTCGTCGTCACCACCGTCATCGGGGCTTTCGGCGCGGCCCGGAGCGGTGCTTGTCGCGCGTTCATCGTCCACCCCCGGGGCGCGCACAAGGTCGGAGCGCGCGGAGGTCGCATCAGCCGTCACCCGCAGGCGCACCCGCCCGTCATTGAGCCAGAAAGCATCGTAGAATTCGTCGAAGCGCTTCACCTCGTCGGCAGAGCCCGCGCAGACCGCCTTGAGCGCGCGGCGTGTCATCTCCGGGTCGGCGGCGCAGACATGCTCGAGCGCGCGCAGCGCGGTCTCGGCCTCGGCCACGCCCAGCCCGAAGCCATGGGCGCGCAGGTGCGCGAGAAACCCGGTTATGCGCGCTGCCACGCCCGGATCGCGCGCGGCAAAGCGGGCGACGCGGCTCATGCCGCCTTGCCCACCAGCCGCGCGGCCACCTCGGGCGGGATCGCCGCGCGGTCGCCCTCGGTCTTGAGCAGTGTGGCCATCGTCGCGTGCAGCACCGCCGGGTCGGCGTTGAGATCGGCCACTCCGAGCCCGGCCACGGCGGCGGCGAAATCCAGCATCTCGGCCACGCCCGGCACCTTTTCCAGCCGTTCCCGGCGGATCGCCTGCACGAAGCCGACGATCTGTGCCGCGAGCCGTGCCTCGACCTCGGGCGCGCGGGCGTGCAGGATGGCGAGCTCGGTCTCGCGATCGGGATAGGCGACATGCGCGTACATGCAGCGCCGGCGCAGCGCGTCCGAGAGGTCCCGCGTGCCGTTCGAGGTCAGCACCACGCGGGGAATGCTGCGCGCCGCGATCGTGCCGAGCTCGGGCACCGTGATCTGGAAATCCGAGAGCACCTCCAGCAGGTAGGCCTCGAATTCCTCGTCGGCGCGGTCGATCTCGTCGATCAGCAGCACTGGTGCCTCGGGCTGACGGATCGCCTCGAGCAATGGCCGCTCGAGCAGGAAGTCCTCGGAAAATATGCGCCGCTCCACCGCCGTGCCGGTCTCGCCGTCCTCGGCGGCGGCGCGAATCGCGAGGAGCTGCTTCTGGTAGTTCCATTCGTAGATCGCATGGGCGGCGTCCAGCCCCTCGTAGCATTGCAGCCGTATGAGCCGCGTGCCCTCGGCCGTCGCGAGGGCACGGGCGACCTCGGTCTTGCCCACCCCGGCTGCCCCCTCGAGCAGCAAGGGCCGCCCGAGCGAGATGGACAGGTGAAGCGCCATCGCCAGGTCGGGCGCGGCGATGTAGCCCTGCCCGGCCAGCTTGTCCTGCAGCGCGCGCCAGTCGTTCATATCAGACCTCCCCGGTCGTTTACGGCGGGCCCGTCGGCCCGCCCGCCGCGATCACCCGTGCAGGCCCAGCTCGTGGGCCACCTTCCAGATGCGCCAGTGGTCATGCGGCATGTGGCTATGGCGCAGGCCAAAGGCGCGGAACGCGTCGTGCACCGCGTTGGAAAAGGCCGGTACCCCACCCACGTTGGGGCTCTCGCCGACGCCCTTGGCCCCGATCGGGTGGTGGGGGCTCGGGGTCTCGGTGAAGTCGGTGGTGTAGGTGGGCGTCTCCCAGCTCGTGGGCATGAAGAAGTCCATCAGCGTGGCTGTCTTGATGTTGCCGAGATCGTCATACGCGATCTCCTGCCCCATCGCGATTGCCAGCGCCTCGGTCAGACCGCCATGCACCTGCCCCTCGATCACCATCGGGTTGATCCGCGTGCCGCAATCGTCGAGCGCATAGAACTGCCGGATCTCGTGCTCGCCGGTATCCACGTCGATCTCCATCACGCAGACATAGGCACCGAAGGGATAGGTCATGTTGGGCGGATCGTAGTAGCTCACCGCCTCCAGCCCCGGCTCGACGCCGGGGATCGCCTGATTATAGGAGGCGAAAGCGATCTCGGCCATGGTCTTGAACCGCTCCGGCGCACCCTTGACGGCAAAGCGGTCCACGTCCCATTCCAGATCGCCCTCGTGCACCTCCAGCAGGTAGGCGGCGATCATCTGTGCCTTGGCGCGGATCTTGCGCCCGGCCATTGCCGCCGCCGCCCCCGCCACCGGCGTCGAGCGCGAGCCATATGTGCCCAAGCCGTAGGGCGCGGTATCGGTGTCGCCTTCCTCGACGGTGATCGAATCCGAGGAGATGCCGATCTCCGAGGCGAGGATCTGCGCAAAAGTCGTCGCGTGGCCCTGGCCCTGGCTGATCGTGCCCAGCCGGACGATGGCCGATCCGGTCGGGTGGATGCGGATCTCGCAGGAATCGAACATGCCCATCCCGAGGATGTCGCAATTCTTCACCGGGCCCGCGCCCACGATCTCGGTGAAATGCGTGAGGCCGATGCCCAGCAGCTTGCGCGTCTCGCCGCGCTTGAACGCCTCGATCCGCTCGACCTGTTCACGGCGCAGGCCCTTGTAGTCCACCGCCTCGAGAGCCTTGTCCCAGGCGGTGTGATAATTGCCCGAGTCGTATTCCCAGCCGAGCGCGGACTGGTAGGGAAACTGGTCTTCGCGGATGAAGTTCTTCGCCCGCAACTCGGCCGCGTCCATACCCAGCTCGATAGCCAGCACCTCGATCATCCGCTCGATCATGTAGGCGGCCTCCGTCACGCGGAAGGAACAGCGATAGGCCACGCCGCCGGGTGCCTTGTTGGTATAGGCCCCGTCCACGGCGACATAGGCCACCGGGATGTCGTAGCTGCCGGTGCAGATGTGAAAGAATCCGGCGGGAAACTTGGTGGGATCGGCGCAGGCGTCAAACGCGCCGTGATCGGCGGTCACGTGACAGTGTAGTCCGGTGATCCGACCGTCTTTCGTGGCGCTGATCCGGCCCTTCATCCAGTAGTCGCGGGCAAAGGCCGTGGCCATGAGATTGTCCATCCGGTCCTCGACCCATTTCACCGGGCTGCCGGTGACGATCGAGGCGACGATCGAGCAGACATAGCCCGGGTAGACGCCCACCTTGTTACCAAAGCCGCCACCGATATCGGGCGAGATCACGCGGATGTTGTGCTCTTCCAGCCCGGACAGGATCGAGGCCACCGTGCGCACCACATGCGGTGCCTGGAACGTACCCCAGAGGGTGAGCTTGCCGTTGACCTTGTCCATCGAGGCCACGCTGCCGCAGGTCTCGAGCGGGCATGGATGCGTGCGGTGGTAATAGATCATCTCCTCGGCCACTACCTCCGAGCTCTCGATCGCCTGCTCGGTGGCCGCCTTGTCGCCCTCCTCCCACAGAAAAATGTGGTTGTGATGGCGGCGGGGGCCGTGGGCACCGGGGGCCTCGGGGTCGAGATCCTCGCGCAGCACCACGTCGCTGCGCAGCGACTCGAACGGGTCGGTGATGACCGGCAATTCCTCGTAATCGACCTCGACGAGATCGACCGCGTCGGCGGCGACATAGCGGTCGCGCGCCACGACAAAGGCCACCTCCTGACCTTGGAACAGCACCTTGCCGTCGGCGAGCACCATCTGCTTGTCGCCAGCCAGCGTGGGCATCCAGTGCAGGTCCAGCGGCCTGAGATCGTCCGCGGTCAGGACCGCCACCACCCCGTCGAGCGCCAGCGCCGCCGAGGCGTCGATGGACTTGATCCGCGCATGGGCATGCGGCGAGCGGACGAAATCGCCGAACAGCATACCGGGCAGGTTGATGTCGTCGATGTAATTGCCCTTGCCCTGTGTGAAGCGGGCATCCTCCACGCGCCGCCGCGCATGGCCGAGGCCCTTTAGCTTGCCGCGGCGTTCCTCGCGGCCTTCGGGGGTCATATCGTTCATTGTGCCGCCTCCCTGGCTGCGTTCATTTCCGCCGCCGCCGCGAGAATGGCGCGGACGATGTTCTGGTATCCCGTGCACCTGCAGAGATTGCCGGCCATGCCAAAGCGCACCTCCTCCTCGGTCGGGTTCGCGTTCTCCTGCAGCAGGCGGTGTGCACGGGTGATCATCCCCGGCGTGCAAAAGCCGCATTGCAGCCCGTGATGCTCATGGAACATCCGTTGCAGCACGTGCAGGTCGTCGGGCGTGCCGAGCCCTTCGATTGTGGTGATGTCGGCACCGTCGGCCTGCGCGGCGAAAACGGTGCAGGATTTCACCGACTTGCCGTCCATGTCCACGGTGCGGACGCCGCAATGGGTCGTCTCGCAGCCGATATGCGGCCCCGTCAGTCCCAGCCGCTCGCGAAGCACGTGGATCAGGAGTTCGCGCGGCTCGGCCAGTACCTCGCGCGGCTCCCCGTTCACGGTGAGTTTTATATGCATCTTGTCGCTCATGCAGTCCTCCCTCGGGCGCGGTCCCAGGCCCGTGCGATGGCGCGACGCAGGATCGTGCCGGCCACGTGGCGCTTGAATTCGACCGGTCCGCGGGAATCCTCCTGCGGGTCGATCTCGGCACTCATCGCCACCACCGCCGCATCGCAGGCGGCCGCGTCGCAGGCCGTGCCGACCAGCGCTTCGGCGGCGGCCCGGGACCAGACGGGCACGTCGCTGAGGTTTGTCATCGCCACCGAAGCGCGGCGCACCCGCCCGTCCTGCGCGTCGATCAGCACCGCCGCCGCGGCGGTGGCGTAATCGCCGATCTTGCGTTTCTGCTTCTCGTAGGCGTAGCCGCCGGTCGGGGCGGCAAAGCTGATGCGCGTGAGGATCTCCTCGTCCGCGCGGTCGGTCATGTAGGCGGCCTCGTAGAAATCGCGCGCGGCGACCTCGCGGCTGCCGTCCGGCCCCTCGAGGGCAAAGCGCGCATCGAGGCACTGCATGAGCCCCGGCATGTCGTTGCCCGGGTCGCCATTGGCGAGGTTACCGCCGATCGTGCCCATGTAGCGCACCTGCGGATCGGCGATGAGCCGCGCAGCCTCGCGCACGATCGGCGCGGCCTGCGCCAGCCCCTCGTGCGTGATCAGCTCGTGCTGGGTGACCATCGCGCCGATCTGAACGGTTCCGTCCGCGATTCTGAGCTCCCTGAGCTCGGTTACGTCCTGCAGATCGACGAGGTGCTCGAGATGGGCCATGCGCAACTTCATCATCGGAATGAGGCTGTGTCCCCCGGCGATGACGCGCGCATCATCGCCGTACTCGGACACGATGCGGATCGCCTCCGCCACACTGGGCGGTCGGTGATACTCGAATGCTGACGGTATCATTTGGTCCTCCCTGACGCGGCCGTGTCGGCCCGTGCAATTAAGGCTGAGTGGTGACAGGTCGCGAACGCGAGCGGCTGTGCACGGACGTCGCGCTCCGCTTCACCAAATGCGACGATGGCGCACGAGCGGCGTATGCACCTGCAGAAGATCACGACCTGCACTGCTCAGACCCCGAACAACGCGCGCACCGCCGACAGGCGCGAGCGGCTGACCGGTGCCTTGGTGATGGCCGCGCCGCCCTCGAAGAACACCACGCCGGTGTCCTTCTTGCGCTCGAAACCCGAGACGTGGAGCGGGTTGACGATATAGCTGCGGTGGGTGCGGATCATGCCGGTACCCGGCAGCCGCCGCTCGATCTCGGACATCGACCACGGCGAGAGGGCGCGCTCGCCGCCGAAATAGATCACGGTGTAGTGGCCCTCAGCCCGGATCGCCGCCACCATCCGCGCCTCGACAAAATGGATGCGCCCGTCCCTCTCGTAGGGGATGCGTGTGTCGCCGGTGGCGGGCGCGGGCACGTCCTGCGGCACCTCCGTCGCGGTGCCGGCGGCGGCGTCGGGGGCGGGCATGTCGGCACCCGCCTGCCCGTCCTCGGGCGCGGCGACGGTCGCCCCGGTCATGAGAAATGCGCCCGAGATCAGGAACGCCGCCAGCGTGACCCCGAAGGCGAGCGTGTCGTTGCTGATGCGTGGCCCTTCCGCGCCTGCCTGCTCGACGATGGTGAACTGCGTGCCCGCCATCGCCGTGAAATGCACGGCGAAGACCGCCACCCCGAAACCCAGCGTGCCGAACACGATGCTGCGGATGTCGCGCCGCACATAGGCCATCCAGAACGCGGCCACCGCCAGCGCCACAGACAGCCCCACCGCAGTGGCGATGCCGCCCACCGAATAGACCGGACGGCACAGCTCCATCCCCGACATGCCGGTATAGTGCATCGCTGGAATGCCCAGCCCCACCAGCACGCCCGCCATCACGATCCGCGGGCGCGTGCGCCGCCCGAAATGCATCAGCAGCAGAGCCAGCCCGACGATCAGGATCGCAATCAGCGCCGAGATCATGGTGATCAACGGGTCATAGTAGAACAGGATCGGCAGTTCGAGCCCGAGCATCGCCACGAAATGCATCGACCAGATGCCGCCGCCGAGCGCGAAGGCAGACATCGCGACCACCGCCTGCCGCCGCCCCGCGGGCAGGGCCGAGGCCCCGCGCGTCAGCGTGAGACCGGTGAACCCCGCCATCAGCGCAACCGCGAGCGAGGCGATGACGAGAAGCGGATCATGAGAATAATCGACGATGGTCCGGGTCTCCCTCCCCCAGAAAGCTCCGGGTGCAATAGAATACCACCACGGCGTGGATTTCCAGCAGACAATGTCGTGAACGGTCCGACGTGCAGCCATGAGACCGCAATTCATGTCCTTGCCCGCGCCGCCGCCCGACCGGCCGCGAGGACAGGGCCGAGCCGCACGGGTCTTGCGATAGCTGGCAACTGCCATCGGGCCCCGCGGGGCCCGCAAGCGCCCGGAGATCTGGATATCAAGCGATGTTGAGGTATGGTGGAGCCGAGGGGAATCGAACCCCTGACCTCGTCATTGCGAACGACGCGCTCTCCCGACTGAGCTACGGCCCCGGTGGATGGCGATTTGCGCAATTCGCCCGGGAAGGTCAAGGGGCAAAGCTGCGCTCAGAAACACGGGCGCAACACATGCCCCGCGTAGATATCGGCGATCCGCTGCACGGCGTCCTCGGGCGGCAGTTCCTCGCTCTCGCCGGCGCGGCGCGATGTCAGTTCCACCACACCGTTCTTCAGGCCGCGCGGCCCCACGGTGATCCGCCACGGCAGGCCGATCAGGTCCATCGTGGCGAACTTGCCGCCCGCCCGCTCGTCGCGGTCATCATAGAGCGGCTCGAGGCCAAGGGCCTGAAGCGACTTGTAAATCGCCTCGCAGGCCGCGTCGGCTTCGGCGTCGCCCTGCTTGAGGTTGACGATACCCGCGTGGAACGGCGTGACACCCTCGGGCCAGATGATACCCCGCTCGTCGTGGCTTGCCTCGATGATCGCCCCCGCGAGGCGGCTCACGCCGATGCCGTGGCTGCCCATGTGCACCGGCACGGGCTTGCCGTCGGGGCCCTGCACGGTGGCCCCCATCGGCTCGGAATACTTTGTTCCGAAATAGAAAATCTGCCCCACCTCGATGCCACGGGCGACCCGGCGGCGGCCCTCGGGGATCTCGTTGAAGAGCGTCTCGTCATGGGTCTCGTCGGTGCGCGCGTAGCGCGAGGTGAATTCCTCCAGGACCGCCTGGCACTGCGCCGGGTCGTCATAGTCGATGGCGCGGTCGCCGAACTTCAGGTCGGTGATGGCGCTGTCATAGAACACCTCGGACTCGCCGGTTTCGGCCAGCACCAGGAATTCATGTGTGTCGTCGCCGCCGATGGGGCCGGAATCCGCGCGCATCGGGATCGCCTGAAGGCCCATCCGTTCGTAGGTGCGCAGGTAGCTGACGAGGTGACGGTTATAGGCGTGGAGCGCATCTTCTTTCGTCAAATCAAAGTTATAGCCGTCCTTCATCAGAAACTCGCGGCCCCGCATCACGCCGAAACGCGGGCGCACCTCGTCGCGGAATTTCCACTGGATCTGGTAGAGGGTGAGGGGCAGGTCGCGGTAGCTGCCGACATGCGCGCGGAAGATGTCGGTGACCAGCTCTTCGGCGGTGGGGGTGTAGAGCAGGTCGCGCCCGTGACGGTCCTGCATCCGCAGCATTTCGGCACCGTAATCGTCGTAGCGCCCGCTCTCGCGCCACAGGTCCGCCGATTGCAGGATCGGCATCTGGATCGGGATATGGCCCGCGCGCGCCTGCTCTTCGTGGACGATATTTTCCAGCTTTCGCAACACCTTGAAGCCCAGGGGCAGCCATGAGTAGATGCCCGCCGTGGCCTGCTTGATAAGCCCTGCGCGCAGCATCAGCCGGTGGCTTGCGATCTGCGCCTCGGCGGGGGTCTCCCTGAGAACGGGCAGGAAATAGCGGCTCAGACGCATGGGCGGGCCTCTTGGCTTGAAACGGATGTCGCGGCGGTTCTAGGCGAGAAGCCGGGGCGGGGCAACCTGCAGGTTCACGCCCCGAACCGCACGGTGCGCGGGACGCGGCGCAGCGTGGCGGAACGGCAGCGCAACAT
>Ga0102934_1001953_pt1 | contig 14432 bp, 13 predicted proteins | sample SalPonR2_A_D1_MG_FD_78175 | JGI IMG/M metagenome (GOLD analysis project Ga0102934, IMG submission 78175) | Salt pond soil microbial communities from South San Francisco under conditions of wetland restoration - Salt Pond MetaG R2_A_D1_MG | ecosystem: Environmental > Aquatic > Marine > Intertidal... | reverse complement strand
TGATGAGGAGGAGGAGGAGGAGGAGGAGGAGGAGGAGGAGGAGAAAGCGGAGGCAAGGAGGGAAACGAGAGAGAGGGCGTGGAAGCCCGCTGATCGTTCTCTGTATGGTGCGCGGATACGTTCCATCAGAAGTGTGGCTGGGAGGTAATGAGAGGAAGCGAGAGGGCTTCGAAGAAGAGAATCCTTCCGAGAGAGAACAAAAGCACGTGGGTGGGCCCCACCGTGGCACCGGTCCATCCTAAGCTTTCTTTTGCATTATAAGTGGGTGCAAGAAGCGGTGTGTTCCGAAGCTATTTACACGGACGCTGACTGTCTGAGTCCTTATGGCCTGTACAAGACGAGGATTCATCACTCGCCGTCGCTTCGGTTTCCTCCATGAGATTCCTCCCCCCCTCCCACCCCCCTTCCTCCCGAACCCCTTTCCCCCGCCCCCACGGCCTCCACCACCAGGAAGGCCTGCCCTTCCTCCCCACACACTGCCTCCCTTACGGAAGCCACCGCGTGCTCCGCCCCGCCGACAAGCACAGGCGCCGGGAGCTTCGAGTCCATCATCCACCACCTGATCTGCTCCCCTCCCGACGCAGCCGACCCTGAAGGCCAAGGAATAAGCGCCAACCAATGTCGCCCTTCCAGGAGCCAGCGCGCTGCCCACGTGCGTGACTTCCGATTCAAGATGACGCCTATCGCCCGCTCTCCTCGACCCTCGTCCTCGGTCGCTCCCGGTCCCCGCCCCGCCACGCCAGAGAGCCGGACATGCAAGACGGCCAGGTCCTCCTCCAAACGCCCGTTCTTCAGCACGTGCATGTCGAAGCGCGCGTTGCGCATCTTCAAGGCCTCCACCAGCACCGACACGTCGTAGCCTCCCAAGCCCGGGACCCAACTCCGGTAGGCCGTGGGGGCGAACGGGTCGGACGCGCGGCGCAGGGCGCTCTCTAGCCAGCCCGAGCCCTTGTGTTGGCCACTGCTAGCTTTATCAGCCGCTCCAAGCGAGCTCGCCAGATGGTCCATCGTGGCCGTGTCGATCCAATGGTGTTGGTAGAGGTTATTGAGGGTGTGGGTTCCGCAACAGAGCCGACGCTGGGTTTCGTGGTAGGAGGGTCCATTCGCCATCACTCTCACTGACATCACAAGAAGAATATAATGGGAATAGGACCAAAGTGTCGGGTTGAGATACCGCCACTTCACCGCGACTTCATTTGCACAGGCATGCTCACACGGCACTCGGGGGGAGCAAGCCAAATTACACTGCGAATGCACGCCCAAGCTGTCGTTGTCTGAGGACAAGGACCACGAATTTTGCGACTAAATGGAGACTCACAGGGGTATGCTGGCCATAAGGGCTGTGCCACCTGCATGCACTATGATGTCGCCTTCACTTTTGGAGGTGGACAGGCACTAGGGCAAGCTGGGGGATCCGAAAAAGACTCTCAGAGGGCCCCCACGACGTCCCGTCCCTTGCTGTCATGCACATGCACGACGAAGGACGGCACCCACAGCTGCTGTTGACCCTCCCTTTCTCTTGGTACGCTTGACTTTGCATCGGAGAAATAAAATTTTGCTTACATGCATTTTGCTCTTGCCCTCGCTTCACGAGCACACTATAGGCAGGACAGCTCCTCGCCCTGCATGACTATAAACCGCGCGCACCTAGGAATGGCATGAAAATCTTGTCAGAGGGCTGGGTTGAATATTTCCACGACGTGCATGTCTGCTCGAGGGAGGCAAAAACCAGCAAGAGCACAGCGGACTTGGTCATGTCATCGTCGCTCCACTCGCGGAGCTCGCCATTTCTTGTGACGGCTCCGTGTGGAAATACATGACACTCCCCTCGTCTATTCGCCCCGCTAGAACCACGTCTACTATGGCACACTACATGTCGATGGACCTCTAGCGTTCGTGTCTTCCTAAGTAAGTTATAAAACAGGACGGTTCGACGAGCGCTCATTTCCGCCATGATACTTCTTTTCTTCCCTCCCTTATCCCCCTTACGATTAAAATACAGAGGGGTAGCCCGCTTGGACACACAAGCATGAGATTTTCCGGCTTATTTTTGGCTTTGTTGCTGACATGCGCAAGCACTGCTCTTGCTTTTGTTGTCCGTCCAGCTTATCAGGTCTCACAATTACGCCGAATTCGCGGTGTTATGACAGCAGGGCTCTTCGACGGTCTATTTCTGTCGGATAGTGAAAAGGAGGAGGCGTATCAGAAGCAACAAGAAATTTTGCGGGCTCGCCAGAACCCAGACAAACAGAAAGCATACTTCCAAGAGGTAAACAAACGGCGGGCAGAGGCCAACAAGAACTACAAGGAAAAGTTCAACCTTTCCAAGAACGGGAAGCAAGACCCGGCCATCAAATGGATGGAGCTAAGAAAGAAAGGAGTGATTGGGGAGAGGGAGAAATACGAGCAATACGGGGAGACCAACCGCGGCATCATCATTCCTCAGGTATGTCGATCACGACGGATAGATGATTGGCTTTTACGGTCGTAATTTATCCTCGATATCGCGGGGTGGCCGCGCCCGAATAAGACTGGCGGTGTCTGGTGTCTGTGGGTCTGGAAGGGTGGGAGGCAGCCTTGCAATGTTTTGCTCCCTCTATCCAACCGATTTCCTTACGCAACATTTCCTCTTCAGGTGCCGTTCGGGAACACCAAATACGACGAGGGGGAGCGCTTCGACCTCCGCTTGCCGTACGTGGACGATGGCTACGTGGATGAGTCGGCCAGCCTGGGGAACACGATCAAGCGCCTGTTCGGCTTCGGTAAAGCCTCCAAACCCACCATGCTCCCACAGGGGCTGGACTCGGACGGCCCCAATAGTAAGAAAGGGGCGAAGGGCGGGAATAAGAAGTAATGCGAGGATTTCCGGAATCCCATGCCTGCGGCCACTGAACAAACTGGTTGATGCATTAATTGTCTTTTCCTGGTGCATATTGACGACAAAAGAATAAACTGGAGCGCGCAGTGCAAGATAAGGATTCTCGGACGTGAAACATAGTTTTGTATTCCTATTTTTCTGGCCTTATACTGCGTGACGCAATGCCTTATCTCCTGTTGAGAAACTCCTCCCCCCGACTCACGATCACCGTCCGCCACCGGCGCAAATATTCCTCCACCGGCATGTCCATTCGCGTACCCACCCCGCCCCACACTAGCAGGTCTGGCACGCACCGCAGGTCATTGGTCACCTCCTTCACGCTCACAAAGCCCGCAGTGCGGTAGAAGCCCAGGAGCAGGCGATGGCTCTTTTCGTCGTCATTGATTGCCAGGAGCTCGGCTTTACTGCAGCCCTTGTCGTACGCATACCGCATTGCAGCGGCCCCCAAGAGGAGCCCACAACCGTAGGGAAATCTGTTGCTGCCATCCAGCTGCTTCCAGTAGCGACGGCGCACCTTGTGATTGTGAGGGAGCAGGTGAGCGCAGAATATGACATAAGGACTGTCCATGCGGAAGGAATTCTTTCGCATCATGTCGTCCATTGGAGTGCGCGCATTACCATAGGCTCCGGTCAACTTGCACCCTACCTGCATGGTATCTAAATGTACAAGCTTGAAGAAGGGTGCAACAAAGCCTGAAGTATATCCTATGGGCTCAACTCCTTCTTTGTCGTTTGTCAAGCGCGCGATTATGCGGTAGAATGGGCCTAGAGTAGAGAGTCGAAGCTGGATTCCAAAGGCGGCCGCACAAGCTTCAATTTCAGCCTGGGTCACAAGGGGCTCCTTTCCAGACAAGGGAGCGGGGTCGGTGGAAAAAGGCAGCGCCGCGATTGATGTCTTCAGGCCTCGTTCTATCCGTGGGCGAAGAGATGGAGAGAACCCCTGGGTGACTCCCGGTGTGAGGAAGACGAGGACGAGAAAGAGCACGCTCGTGAGGGGATGGGGTCGTGGGCTCATGATACCACGCAATGGGCAAATGAAGAGCGTGTAAAATTGCCTCCTCAAAGGTGTATAGCTACGTAGTAATAATGAGGCCAACTAGCGTCACCATGGATAGACCCTGTCTCCATAAAGGAAAGACTAGGAAATTAGATGAGATAACCTCCTGCCCCCTGGAAGTCCCTCGCAGCGAGCTCGTCGCCTCGGGCCAAGGATGGGTGGCGGAGCCCGGTAGAGAGGTAGCCCTCGGTCCTTTGAATCGTGCGTTGTTTTGTTTTACAAGAGTGGTACGTTCTTTTACGATGCGGTGCCTTGTAGCAAAGAGGCTGTCGTGGCGACTTGCCCGCTGTGGCGGTTCTTTTTGCCAACCACTCATTGAGTATCTTGTCAACATGTAAACAGACATGGCCCTCAAAGCAAAAAAGCCAAAGGACACCTCATTGGATGCAGGGGGGGGAAAGAAAAAACTGGACAAAAGAAAGAAGTTGATTCCCGCCTAGCAAAGCCAGTAAAGGGCGTAAAGAAGGGTAGCAATGATGCAGAAGACCGTAAAAGCGGGGCTGAAGGCGCTATTGATGGTTCCACTAACAGCCCTCCTGAGACATTCCAGACCAACAGCGCGGATTTTGTTGCCTTGTCTGATGCTGTAAAGAAGAAGATGGCGATTCAAGCTGCAAAGGATCAAAGAAAAGAAGGAAAAGCCAAGGCGCGAAAGGCCGCTGCCGCTGCGAAAGCAAGCAAACCCAACACAGTCATTTACTTGGGCCACGTCCCCCACGGGTTCTTCGAGGACCAGATGCGAGCTTTTTTTGGTCAATTTGGAGACGTGAAACATGTCCGCTTGAGTCGGTCCAAGAAGACAGGAAAATCTCGCGGGTACGCGTTCTTGGAATTCGCGGAGGCGGAAGTGGCAAGCGTTGTGGCTGAGACGATGCAGGGATATTACCTGGGAGGCCGCAAGCTTGTGTGCGAGGTGCTGCCGCCCAGCAGGGTGCACCCCAAGCTTTTTCTAGATGCCGACAAGAAATGGCGCGTCATTCCCTGGCGACAATTAGAGAAGGATCGTCGCACAGCGCCCAAGACGGAGGAGGAAGCGCGGAAATGCCTGAGCCGGTTGGTACGGGGGGATAACCGTAAACGCAAACGGCTGGCCGGCTTGGGCATTCAATACGACTTCCCTGGTTACGAGGCGACGGCGTCCCAGGCATATGTGAAACGGAAGAAGGACGATTTGGCTGTGGAGGCGGAGAAGAGTGAAGGGAAGTCGGGTGCCGGAGGGTTGGCGCGGAGGGTGCGTGGGCAGGGGGGAGACAATGGCGGAGGGAAAGGGAAAAGGAGGATGACAGAGCCGGAGGCTGAGGCGGCGCCGGAGGAGAAGGTGAAAGGAAATACGAGCAGCAAGAAGAAGGCCAAGGTCGGCACTCTGGACGATGTTTCCTCGATCCCGAAGGGGGGCAAGCGCGTCGAGAAAGAGACTGGAGGGGCAGCGGCTACACCGAGCACCACCGGCAAAAAGTCACATGCCGTCCTTGATGCAGACCAAGTAGTCAAGAAATCGGCGGCCCAAACAGGGGGAGTAGGGGGAAAGAAGGGCGGGAAGAAAGGCGCAGCAAGCAAAAAAAAGTGAGCTGGTTGCCTCCCCAGGAGTGATTCCTCGTTTGACGTGCGGCGCCATGCTCTCTAACACCTCGTCCTTTGGCACACAAAAGAAAACTACAATATGGCGAAAAGGCTACAGGCATCCATTCTGCCATGCTTTGTAAATGTGTGGGTGCTTTTTTTGTTGGGCGCTCCCCTCACAGCTTCCTCCCCCTAGAACAGGGCTAGTCTCAAGCGATCCCTCGCCTCTGAAGAAGACCTGGCCGCCATGGCCTTCAAGACGTGGTCCCGCAGGAAGAGGGCCGTGTCTGCGGCCAGGCCCGGGAGGTGGAGGAGGTCGAAGCCTTTCGAGTCCTTGAAGCTGGTGTCCAGAACGACCAGCCGACAACGATCCAGGGAGAGGGCGCCCATCTCCAGCAACTTGGACAGACGGTTCGGCGTACCCACTGCCAGGGCATGAAATTCACTTTGCAGCACTTCTACCTGTGCGGGCACTTTCAGATGCTTCGCGAAGAGTTTGGCTGTCTTAAGGTTCCTGAGCTTGATCCGGAGATCCTTGGCGAGCTCATTTGCCCGCACGGCGGAGGAAGAAAGCAAGACAACGAAGGGCATGCCCTTTTCACGCTGAGATTTGTCGGTGGCTATCATTTGTAGCTGCGGAAAGGCACTTTGTAAAAACTCGGTCACGTTGGCGCCACCTTCAGCAGTGGGTTGCGCAGGCTGGCTCCGTGGCAACGGTCTGGATTTCCTTTTCCGGCCGGGCGTGGACGCGGACGGCATGGACGAGGACACTGGTAAGGCAAAGCAGTCGGGAGGAAAGAGGTTCGCGTCCGCGTCGAGCGGGGAAATGCTCAGCAGGCTCACATACCGCTTCCACAGGTAGGAGGACAGTGCCTCCGCCGTCACTAACGACGGGGTCGTCTCCATAACCTGAGGCTTCCTTTTCCTTTTTTTTTTCTTCTTCTTCTTGTCTGATGCCTCTCCAGCTGTCTCCTCCCCGTCCTCGTCCACGGCTCCGCCCTCATCCTCACCCTCTTTAACCTCCTCAGGCAAGTGTTTCTTTACGGGCAAACCGCTTTTAGAGTGCCTGGATGCAGCTCTTTTGGTTCCTTTCGCGAGTTCTTGGTCAGACTGTGTGTCGAATGTCTCCATCTCATTGTTGTCCGAGGGGGCTGCTTCAAACTAGAGGCAGGAAGTTCGTGTATATGAGCAAGGGGCGGTTTGGATAGTCATGGGCTGCGGGCCTTTCAGTGTTTCCAAAAGGACTTTTCTCACCTCGTCTTCTTGCAGCCCCTCCGCGTCGGCCTCCATGTCGTAGGCTTCAATATCGTCGTCCAACGCGTCCCCCATGCTGCTGTGAGGAAGGTTAAAACGTGTCGAATGTGTGACTGCGCGTGAGGAGGGGATCGTGGGTGGAACCCGATGACTCGCTGCTGTGTCGCCCACTCCCCCTCTCTGGACAAGTTGACTTCCGGTTTCCAAGTTCACTTGAACATATGCACCACCGTCACTGCAGGGATGCCGGCCATGGATGAACGGCGCCAACGGCTGCGTTGCGGCGGTCGCTTGCTTCTCTTCCACTGCGTCCTTGCCGTCATAAGTCCCGCAAAGGCTCGCGAGGTGACCTCTGATCCAATGTTCCGCCCCTTTAATTCTATCGACCGAGCCCACGCCTGCGACTCTGCTGGTTCATTTGCCGACGCCGCCTACTGCAATATGTCCTTGTCAATAGACGAGCGCGTGGAAGACCTACTCGCTCGCCTGACGCAGGAGGAAAAGGTGAGGAGGGCTGGGCTTGTACATATATTTCATTTGAAAGGGCTACACAGGGAAAAGAATTCAAGCACGTTTATTGTGTTTTTTCGCTTGATCATCTATCTCCGCTTGGCACTCGTCACCAGATCTCCCTTCTCGTGAATGCAGCGCCAGGCATACCGCACCAAGCCCTACCTGCGTACGAGTGGTGGTCCGAGGCCCTCCACGGGGTCGGCCTCTCCCCTGGGGTGACATTCGCGCCTCCTACCCCCACCGCCACGTCCTTCCCTCAGGTGGTCACCACCTCCCAGTCCTTCAATCCGGCCCTCATGCAGGCCATTGGGGCCGCCATCAGCACTGAGGGTCGCGCCTTCAACAATGTGGGGCACGCGGGCAACACCTACTGGGCCCCAAACATCAACGTCTTCCGCGACCCTCGGTGGGGCCGGGGCCAGGAGACGCCGGGGGAAGACCCTTTTCTATCGGGCGTGTACGCGGCCAGCTTCGTCCGGGGAATGCAGGAGGGCGAGGACCCCCGGTACTTGAAAACCTCTGCCTGTTGCAAGCACTTTGCGGCCTACTCGGTGGAAAACCTCTACAATGGCACACACCGCCACAATTTCGACGCGCGGGTCACGCCGCAGGACATGGCTGACACCTATCTCCCTGCTTTCGAGGCCTGCGTGAAGGAGGGTAGGGCCTCGGCACTCATGTGCTCGTATAACGCCATCAATGGCGTCCCTGCCTGCGCGGACGCGGAGCTCCTCAACGCGCTGGCCCGGGGATCCTGGGGCTTCGACGGCTACATCACCAGCGACTGCGGTGCCATCGCCGATATCTGGACTCGGCACAATTACACGAACACGCCCGAGGAGGCCTGCCAGGTCGCTTTGGAAGCCGGATGCGACCTGGACTGCTCGACCTTCTATCAGGAGCATTGCCCCCACGCCCTCTCCCAGGGCCTGGTCACGGACGCGGACGTCGACACGGCCCTCAGCCACCTCTTCCGCGTTCAGTTTCGGCTGGGCATGTTCGACGCGGAGGAGGGACAGATCTACACCAAGTACGGGCTGGAGCGCTTGAATACGCTGGAGCACCAGGAGTTGGCTCTGGAGGCGGCCAGGCAGGGCATCGTGCTCTTGAAAAATCAGGGCCCGGTCTTGCCTCTGCCGTGCCCGGGGCTTGCGAACGAGCAGGGTGGGGAGCATCTGCCCGCTGCTCCCTTGGGGGCGGATGCGTGGACAAGCACCTTTCTCCGCCATCATCGACGTGTCGAGGCCCCACCCGAGGGGCCGTTGCCTGCGCGTGAACGCGTTTCCCTCGTGGCGGTGGTTGGGCCCCACGCCAACGGCACCCAGGCCCTGCTGGGCAACTACCGAGGTATTCCACCCTACATTGTCAGCCCGATCGAGGGAATCCGTGCCTATGTCCCCGACGCTCTCTTCGCGCCAGGCTGTGGCATCAACAGCTCCTCGGAACAGGCGTTCGCGGATGCTGAATCCGCGGTTTCATCGGCCCATGTGACGGTGCTGATCCTGGGCTTGGACGTGTCCATCGAGGACGAAGGGAAGGATCGGACCAGCCTTGAGCTCCCCGCGCCCCAAGTCGAGTTGGCAGGTCGGGTCCTGGATGCCGCCGTGGGCCGCCCGGTGGTGGTGGTGCTCGTGGGCGGAGGGGCAGTCGACGTGGACTTCTTGGCGCGGGACGACCGTGTCGCCGCCATGCTCTTTGCGGGCTACCCAGGTAGGAACCTCACTCGGTGCGAAGCATGCGAGGGAGGGGTGCGAGGTGGGAGAGTCCGAAGTGTCTGGGACATAGAAGGACTCAGGTCATGTCTATGATTCGTCAGAGGGGCGCATTTCATGCGCTGGTGACCCCAGCCTTAACGCGACGGCCCGCAAGTGGTAGACTCCGCCGCTATATTTCTCACGAGATGTCTCAATCCTCCTTCCGCTCGTCCACAGGCCAGGCAGGCGGGCAGGCGCTCGCAGAAATCCTGTTTGGAGACGTGAACCCCAGCGGACGCCTCACACAAACCTTTTACCCAGCATCGTTTGTGACGCAGGCTGATGCAGGGGACATGCGGATGCGACCTGACCATAGCGACGGCTTTCCTGGTCGCACGTATCGGTTTTACGATGGCCCGACTGTTTTTCCCTTTGGGCACGGCCTGAGCTATACATCGTTCGAGATCGAAGCCATTGCGTGTCCGGAAGGAGAGAGAGACAGACCACACTATGAAGGTTACGATGTGGTCGGAAACCGAGGGACTGGTGGGAGAGAGGCTGCAATCTATTTGACGAACGCTAGGCCCCACGATTCGAGGGTAATGAGCCGGATTTGCGTACGGGTTAAAAACACCGGCTCTCGGGTAGGGCGTGCCACCCTCATAGGATTTTTGAGACCGCCCTACGGCGTTGGTTTAGACGCACCGCGACGCTCGTTGCGTGCCTTCGGTAGCATTTCGCTTGCTGCTCAGCAAGAAGCCGTTGCTATTGTGCAGGTGACAGAGGCGGATATCAGCTTGGCAGATACTGCGGGGATGTTCCACCGTGTGCGAGGCGAATGGACTTTTGAAATCGAGGGCTTGCAGCTACCGGTGCTAGTCGTGTGAGTGGAAGTAATGTGGAGAGAAGGAAAGCAGACGGACGGGGGTAGGAGGTTGACAGGCACAAGATGGTTAATAGCCACGTAAACCGCAAAAGCCCGGAAAGGTATGGAAGAGGACAAGAGCGTCTAGCCAAAGAAGCAAAACTTGTACAGTACGAGTAGTCACGGGCTGAGAATTTCCAGAAATTTTCACCTGGTCTCCATGGACAGATTAACAGAAGTCCCCGCTTGGAATACTTCTGGGCCCATGCATGGTTCCGTTTGTTCGCGACTCCGTTCTCACCCGACCCACAATCGCTACTATTTTCTTCGTAGGAAACATTCTTACGACAATCAGCTGCATGCAAGCCCCATAAAGTCAATGAAGACAAAGTATTATGCCGTGAAGGTGCCCATGCGCGCCATTTTTACCTCCTGGTCCGAGTGCCACGCAGTGGTGAACGGGGCAGGAAACGCTACCTTCAAGTCTTTCTCGTCATTAGATGAGGCCAGGGCGTTTGTGGAAGATGGCCTTGAATCACAACAATACACAGGAAAGAAGAGCAGCAGGGAAAGCCATGGTTTGCAGATTTTTTCAGAGCAGGATCTCAAGGATTGTGGGATGCTTCAAGAGGGGATTGATGAAGAGCGGGAGCAAAATATCGAAGGCTTATGTGCAAACAGTGGGGCAGAAACACGAAAGGAATATATGGAAAGATCGTCCACTCCGCACACTGACATGGATAATCATGTGTGCGGGACAGGAGGCGCTCGTTGTGCAGCCAATGAGGAACGAAGGAAACGGAAGAGGACGAAAGAGGAACATGCACAGGACGTAAGCCAGGAACAAGACGCTTTTGCCCAGGAATGCGGTGACGCTCCATTGACAGGCCGCCTGGGATCCAGAATAGGAGGCGGTTCTATTTGTACAGTTGGCATGAATGAGCTAGCCGGAGAGGGCCGTGGCGACCAGGAAAATGAAGATGATGACTTCGACGATGAAAGCTCCCGAGTGACAGAGCCAATACCCGCCATCATTCTGTCCCCCAACGATACATCTCCCAACATTCCTAGCGAAGCCGTTTCCGCGACTGCTCTCCTCCAGAGGCGGCCGCGCTTCGTCGATGCGGGAGTTTTGTTTTTCGATGGTGGGGCTCGGGGCAATCCGGGCGTCTCCGGCGGCGGTGCAGTCATGTTCGACTGCGACAACAAGCAATTGTGGACTCTTTCCGTGTTCCTGGGCTCCGATAAAACCAACAATCAAGCGGAATATTTGGCGCTTTATCACGGCTTGGAGGAGGCGGCCCGTAGGGGGGTCAGGACCCTCCACGCCCGAGGAGACTCACTGCTGGTGATCCGGCAGATGGAAGGCGTGTGGAAGGTGAAGAACAAAGCAGTCATGCGCCTCCACGCGCAGGTCAAAGCCTTGGCGCGCCGTTTTCGCGCGCTCACCTTCCAGCACGTCCCCCGGGCCGAAAACACAGTGGCAGACGCCTTGGCCAACGCCGCCATGGACAAGAGGCACGCGATCCCCGTCGTGGAGGAGGCGGGTCTGGGCTTAGATTGCTAGACGACGTCGGAAAGGGAAGGCCGGGGATACGACGGACCGCGCGCCTGGGATCGGCATGGGGAGGGAGCCAAGCGGTCGTGGAAGGGCTGCGCCTGGCACTCTCTGGCGTGTGCGTGTGCTTGGAGGTTTGTGTATGTTCAGTAAAAAAAGAGGAAAGGCATAAAATTCTCACAAAAAAAAGTGTCAGCCCTCGCTCGTGCACGCACTACGCTTGGCCCGAATTATCCGAGACAGACCTCAATCTGACATTGTCGGGACGCTTGCTCTAGATGACTTCGATTTTTATTACCAATGATGAAGTCCGCCGCGTGGAAAAACTATACATCACACCTAATTTCCTTCAAATTGTCAATTATTTCCAGTTGATCCCGCGGAGGCGCCGACGCGCCCGCTTTGGTCACATTGTGGCCGCCCATGGCGCATCCCATCCGCAAGGCCTGTCCCCATTCCCACGACTCCGTTGTCCCGTTCCCCGGGGCCGCGTTTTTTCCCACCAAATCCGTCAAAAGGCTGTACAAGACTCCTGCATTAAAAGCGTCCCCTGCGCCTGTGGTATCTACAATTTCTTTGAGCGGACATGTCTGCCTCATTTCGCGGCGTCTCTCCCCTTCCTTCACAGATGCGAAAGCTCCCTCCGCCCCCAACGTGACGATTACATGTTTCACCCCACTCTCTACAAAGTAGCGACATGCGTCCACAATCCCATTTTGTCTGGAGATTGCCAAAGCCTCCATCTCGTTGGGCACAAATAAATCCAGGTGGGGTAACGTGTCATGGAGGCCACCCTCCCACTTGCCCGACGCGTCGCACTGCGGGCTGAGGCTTGTAAAAATGCCTCGTGACTGACAATCACGTAGCAGCCCTGGCAGAATACGCCAGAGCGATGGACAGTTGTAGTAGCCGGCAATGTGTATGAATTGGCTCCTGTAGATGGTGGAGACGTCGAGTTGATCGCCACTGAAGGTGGCGACGACTCCCCGATGGGTAATGAACGCACGGTCCTCAGACCCGGAGAGGCAAATACACACACCCGTTGTTGCATTTGCGGTTTCTTTGTTGGGCATGGATCCAGACGACTCTTTCCTGGAAGCTTCTTCGAGGGATGAGGAGGTGGAAATCCGTACATATTGGCCTTGCACCGCGGCCTTAATTTTTTCCCTCAAGAAGGATCCAAATGAGTCGTCTCCTAAAGCTGTGTGCAACACCACCTGGGGTGTAATATAGGATTCTAGAGGAAATAAGCGCAGCAAGCTGGCGAGTTGCAGCGCGGAGTTGCAGGCAGAGCCCCCCGGAGTCAGTTCTATTGGGGCGTCGGTCAGAGCGTCTGTTCCCCATTCGGGCAAATTTTTGATGCCTTGAACCACGACATCGCAAAAGGTATCCCCAAGAATCGAGATTTGATAATGTGGCGTGGCGTGGGATTTGTCTTCTGACGCGTTCTCCGCTTCTTGTTTTTTCTTTTTGAGTGCCTGACGACGAAGGTACAGAGCTCCTACTAGAGCAAGCACGGCAATTGCTGTAATGGACGCCGCGGAGCGATTTCTCACAGGCATACCTTGAACAATGTAGAAACAAAAGACTATCAGACTATCATGGATGTTATAATATCAATTTGCGGTGTGCAAGTATTCCTGTAAAAGAATTAACAACAGCAAAGCAGGAGAGGGTGGGGAGGTTATTGCCCCGGTGAAAGAAAGAAGCACGCCACGATGGCATTATGCTTCACGGTACAACGTCGAAGAAGAATTTTTTGGTTCGGTACAAAAGGGAAAAGAAAAGTGATGTCCCGCAAGCATCGGCATTGAGCAAAAGGATGAAATGATGTGCTTTACCGTCTACTAGTAGTTTTGCCGCAGGCAACTGGAAGACCTGCTCTCGCCGTACACGCGCCCCTCTCATTACCTAAAAAGCACAAGCATCGCAAAACCAAAATGTAGTTGTCAAACCCAGCTCACTAGTTACCTTATCTTCTAACTTCCTCTGTCTATCAGCTTTCAACAGGCACAGGCTTAACAACTCTCGTTGGTCGTTTTCCTATGCCTCTCTTCCTCCGAAGAACTGCATTCCTCTTCTCAATCCAGAAATGAGTGCCTACCGGGGCAAAACTCAAAAAGACGAAGTTCGCGACGAGGAAGGGAGACGTAGATTCCACGGGGCTTTTACTGGGGGTTTCTCTGCAGGCTATTACAACAGCGTAGGCAGTCAGGAGGGATGGCAACCATCTACGTTCAAGTCCTCTCGGGACAACCGTGCGTCAAGCCGCCCCTCCAGGCAGCGTCCCGAAGACTTCATGGACGAAGAAGATGGCTTGTTGGGACGGGATTTGCATACACAGTTGCCATACGATACGTTGGGAGTATCGTCCAAGCAGCTCTTGCGGAAGGAGGTAGAAAAAGAGGCGGTCGGGAGCAGCATTCCGGGCCTGGGTATGGTCGATGAACTGCTCGTCCCGACAGAGGTGGCGATTGGGAAGAAATTACTTCAGATGATGGGATGGAAGGAGGGAGTTGGAGTGGGCTCACGACAGCGGCGGCCCCGGAAGAAGCGAGGCAAGGACTCGGGGGAAGGGGAGGCAGGGGTGGAGGAGGCGGTGGACGACGACGTGGCCTTCTTGCCCGAGCATTTGCGAGACGATTCCACCCTCGTTCAGCAGGGGAAAATCACATTTGCCCGGCCCACGCTAGGCTTGACGCTCCTCCCCAGGCCTAAGAATGACCGCCATGGGTTAGGGTTCGATCCCGAGAAAGATGCTCCGGAGTTGGCGGCCTTCCGGAGGCAGGGCCCGAATGACTGGGGCGGGGAAGACGACAGTCGAGGGGTTTACCGGATGGGAGATGTATTGGGAAAGGATACGTCGTCTAGGGCGGGACGGAGGAACGCTTCGGGTTTCGCCTTGGACGAAGATGAGGATGACGTGTACGACCAGGTGACGGAGAGGGCGGGGCAGGGCGAGAGGGGAGGAAGAGAGGGAGGGGCGACGGGAAAGGAAGGAGGGAGGGAGAGCATGTATTTGAGCACCTTGGGCGAGCCTGACGACGAAGAGG
>Ga0102934_1001950_pt1 | contig 14467 bp, 12 predicted proteins | sample SalPonR2_A_D1_MG_FD_78175 | JGI IMG/M metagenome (GOLD analysis project Ga0102934, IMG submission 78175) | Salt pond soil microbial communities from South San Francisco under conditions of wetland restoration - Salt Pond MetaG R2_A_D1_MG | ecosystem: Environmental > Aquatic > Marine > Intertidal... | reverse complement strand
TTCACCGCGATGACCCGGCTGGACCATAACCGCGCGCTGGCGCAACTGGCCGCCAGGACCGGTTCGCACCACACGCGAATCAGGAACATGACGATCTGGGGCAACCACAGCTCGACCCAGTACCCGGACCTGCACCACGTGCTGGTCGACGGGCGGGCGGCACTGGACCAGGTCGAGCAGGACTGGTACGAAAACGACTTCATCCCGACCGTGCAGCAGCGCGGCGCCGCCATCATCAAGGCCCGCGGCGCCTCCAGCGCGGCCTCCGCGGCCTCCTCGGCCATCGACCACATCCGCGACTGGGCGCTGGGCACCAGCGATGCCTGGGTCTCGATGGCCGTGCCGTCCGACGGCAGCTACGGCATCGAGCCGGGCGTGATCTACTCGTTCCCGTGTCACTGCGAGAACGGCCGCTGGAAGATCGTCCAGGGCCTGGAGATCAACGAGTTCTCGCGTGCGAGAATGGACGCCTCCGATGCGGAATTGCGCGAAGAGCGGACGGCAGTGGAAGGTCTTCTCTGAGCTCGCGTCGGTCGGGGCCGGCGGCCCTGCCGCTGGTCCACGGTTCGGGCTCTGCCGGTCGAGCGATGCCGTCAGTTTTCTTTCACCGCTCGTGACGCTATACTAAGGGGGAGGATGGGCCAAAAGCCCGTTCCGATCAAAACCATCCGATTTTCTGAGGGTCTCCTTTTGACTACAAAAAAATTCGTATTCAGCGTCATGCTGGCGCTGTGCCTGGCCTCCCCGTTGGCTGCTCAGGTTGCAAGCAATACGGTCGTCGTCGACGTCGACGAGTTCCAGCCGTTCGCTGACCGCCAGTTCGGCCCCTGCCAGATCCTGAACGAGCAAGGTGCGATCGCCTCGGGTTTCCTCGGCTACAACGAGGGCGCCACTCACGCCATCCTGTTCGACCCGGCCGGAACCGATGATCCGGGCGATCCGGGTTGCGGCACGACGATTCCGCCGAACTCGGAATTCGTCGTCGAGAATGCGGCCTTCCTGCTGGCCGACCGGACCGCGTTCGGCCAGCCGGGCGGCGTTGGTACGACGACCTACACCATCTCGCTGCACCCACTGGCCGTTGCCGGCGACCCGACGGCGGGTCCGGGCGCGGCAATTGCAGCCGTCCAGCAGACGCTCGAGATGGATGCATCGGCGGTGTATACCGTTGTAGCGCCGTTTGGCGGCATCGCGGTGGACGGCCCGTTCTTCCTCGCGATCACGTTCGACGATTTCGTCCCGGATGCCGAAGTCATCTCACCGCTGTGGGACGGCGTCCCACGCCCTCTCGGACGTCAGTTCATCAACAACAATGACGGCGGCGGCTTTGTGGACCAGACCAACTTCTTCACCGCCGGCGGTAACGGCTGGGTCGTGTCCGCGATCGAAGGCTCCATCCTGCCGTCGTCGCAACCGGTGAACACGCTGTCGCCGTGGGCGATTGCGCTGCTGATCCTGGCGCTTGCGGCCGGCTCGATCGTGGTGCTGCGCCGGGTCGCCTGACCTTGCGGCACTGACAAGCGAGTCTGCTTCGAATCAAGCCGGCAGCCCCCGGGGCTGCCGGCTTTTTTTGTGCCTGGCCGTCAGCCTTCCCCCACAACCGCACAGGCGATCCGTGCGCCGGCGCCACCGATCGGCTGGCTCATGTGGTCATCAGGGCCTTCGTGGATGACCAGCGCCGAGCCGTCCTCGTCGAGGAGGTCTTCACCGGTCGAGCCATCGAGGCTGACCCGGGCGTTGAAGAACTCGGCCCAGGCGTAGCCGTTGTCGTGGACGTAGAAGTTCGGAAAATCGCCGGCACCGGGGCCGTCGGGGTTCAGCAGGCCGTGCGGCACGCCATCGGGGTTGACGTGTCCACCGGAGGCCGTGAACCCGGCCGAATGGTCGTGGCACGTCCCGGTGCGGTGCAGGTGGATGGCCTTCGACCCGGGCGGCAGGCCGTCGAGCTCGATCCGGACCAGGACGCCGTGCGGCCCCTGGGTCAGCGTGGCGCTGCCGATCGATGCACCCGCATTGTCGACGAACCCGGCCTCGACGATCTGATCGTCGGCCACGGCCATGCCGGTCGCGTTCAGTAGCGTGGTGGCCAGCAGCAGGCGTTGTGCTCGTTTCATCAGGATCATGGTTCGCAACTCGTAGGGGTAAGATCGAGAGGCTATCAGACCCGACGCGAATCCATCGCCACGACGGCGGCGGACATGCGCAGCGGGTCAGCGCGCTCGCTGCAGCCGTCGGTGGGCATCGGCGGCATAGGCCCGCGCGGCGGCCAGCAGCACCTCCGGCGCCAGGCGCACGGTGTAGTCGGGGTTGACGAACGCGAACTGGATCGTGCCGTCGCGGCCGACCAGGAACGTGGCCGGGGCCGGCAGCGTACCGTGGTCCTCGCCGGATCGTTCGGCCAGGTCGACCCCAAAGCGCCGGTAGCGCTCCAGCGTGTCGGTCCCGAGCCGGAAGGCGATGCCGAAGGCTTCCGCGGCGGCCATGTCCGCGTCCGACAGCAGCGTGTAGTCGAACTCGGAGGGCTCGCCCTCGGCCAGCAGTTCCGGCCGATCTCGCGAGACGAACCAGACCTCGAAGCCCAGTTCCTTCAGCGTCGCCTCGGCGGTGCGCAGTTCGGCCAGGTGCAGATTGCAGTAGGGACACCAGCCGCCGCGGAAGAAGGTCAGCACCACCGGCGCGCCGTGTTCGCCGGGAACGAAGTCGACGACCGAGCCGTCGAGTGCCGTCAAGGTGACCGCCGGTGCGGCCATGCCGGGCAGCAACGGCTGCACGGACTCGGCGTCGGGATGGACGTCGCCGCGCGCAGTGGATGCGGCGGCCAGCAGAAGCAGGAAAAGCAGTCGGATCATCGATGGCTCCGGAGGAAGGGTCCGGAGAGCGGACCGGGCCGGGCCCGGTTCGCTTTCAAGTCGGATCGCTCAGCCCCGAAGCCGCTGGTGCTTGCCGACGATCAGCATCGAAAGCTCGAGCGCCTGCTCGTAGTTCAGGCGCGGATCGACGGTGGTCTTGTAGGCCCGGGCCAGGTCCTGTTCGCCCAGCTCACGTGCGCCGCCGATGCACTCGGTGACGTTCTCGCCGGTCAGTTCCAGGTGCACTCCGCCCAGCCGCGAGCCACTGGCGGCATGGATGTCGAAGGCCTGCTCGAGTTCGGCCTGGATGTTGTCGAACCGGCGCGTCTTGTAGCCGGACTCGGTCTTTTCGGTGTTGCCGTGCATCGGGTCGCAGATCCACAGCAGCGGGGAGCCGGTCGACTTCGCGGCCTCGATCAGCGGCGGCAGTGCGTCGCCGATCTTCTGCGCGCCCATCCGATGGATCAGCACCAGCCGGCCCGGCTCGTCGTCCGGATTCAGGGTGCGGATCAGCGACTTCAGCCAGTCGGCCGACATGCCCGGGCCGACCTTGATGCCGATCGGGTTGCGCACGCCGCGGAACATTTCCACGTGCGCGCCGTCGGCGGCCGCGGTGCGCATCCCGATCCACGGGAAGTGGGTCGACAGGTTGAACCAGCCCCACTGGCGCGGTACCTGGCGGGTCAGCGCCTGCTCGTAGTGCAGGTGCAGCGCTTCGTGCGAGGTGAAGAAATCGACCCGGCGCACGCTGCCCGGCGTCTGGCCGGTGACGGTTTCCATGAACCGAACCGAATGGCCGATCGAGTCCGATATCCGATGGAACTGCTCGGCCAGCGGCGAGTGCTCGACCCAGCCCAGATCCCAGTATTCCGGATGGTGCAGGTCGGCGAAGCCACCGTCGACCAGCGCGCGAACGAAGTTCATCGACATCGCCGAGCGAGCGTAGGCCTTGATCATCCGCTCCGGGTCCGGGCGACGCGCCGCTGCGTCGAAGGCCGGCGCATTGACGATGTCGCCGCGGTAGCTCGGGAGCTTCTCATCGCCGCGGACTTCGAAGTCGTCCGATCGCGGCTTGGCGTACTGGCCGGCGAAGCGGCCGACCCGGACCACCGGCATTTCCATGCCGTGAACCATGACCAGCGACATCTGCAGCAGGACCTTGAGCCGGTTGGTGATGATCTCCGGCGAGCACTCGTCGAAGACTTCTGCGCAGTCGCCGCCCTGCAGGAAGAAGCGCTTGCCGGCCTGGGCCTCGGCGATCTGCTGCTTCAGGTTCAGGATTTCCCACGAAGTGACCAGCGGCGGCAGCGTGGAAAGCCGTCCACGCGCATCGGCCAGCGCATCATGGTCATCGTAGATCGCCTGCTGCAGGGCTTCGAACCGCTGCCACGAGCCCCGCGACCAGTCCTTGGCCGGGGTGATGGTGCTCAGCGACGATTTCCGGGATTCACTCATTGCTTCTTCACTCGGGCCACCGCAGCGGCCAGGAACAACGTCAGGGCAACATACCAGATCAGGGTCCACCATGGCATCGACAGGCCGAGGAAGGACCAGCTGATCTCGGCGCAGTCGCCGGAGCCGGCGAAGGCTGCGCGCAGCGCCTCGCCCAGGCCGAACATTTCCCGGTTGTAGTCGAAGCCGGGCCCGCAGTCGGGCACCTGGTCGGGCGGCAGGTTCTGGATCCAGATGTGTCGGCCCGCGGTCACCGCGCCCCAGAGCCCGCCCGCGGCCACGCCGCCGGTCCAGACCCAGCGCATCGCGCCGCGCGAACCATGCAGCGTGCCGATCAACGCGAACACGCCCATGATCATGAACGCGATGCGCTGCAGGATGCACATCGGGCAGGGGTCGAGATACATCACGTACTGCGCGTAGTAGGCGAAGCCGAGCAGGCCCGCGCAGACGAGCAGGACAACGGCGAAGCCCGTCCGGGGGCGATTGAGGGTGTCGAGGATATTCATTGGCGTAGTCTGCCACGTCGGATGCGTCGAAGGCGTTCGACCGCGGGACGCGGCGGCGGTTCACGACGGGCAGACGGACCCGTCCGGCTATGCGATGATCGCCGCGGGAGACGAGTGAAGGAATCGGTACCATGACGAGGAATTCGACCGGCGTCGTGCGGGTCGCGCAGCTCGAGGCCGACCTCGAAGCCCGGATGAAGGTCCTGGCCGACGACGCGTCAGCCGTGGTGCGCTCGCGCCAGCACGTCGACGCGGCGCTGGCGGGCGAGCGAAGCATCTACGGCATCAATACCGGTTTCGGCGCGCTGGCCTCGAAGCGGATCGCGCCCGACCAGCTGACCCAGCTGCAGAGGAACCTGCTGCTGTCGCACGCCTGCGGCACCGGCGAGCCGTTGCCGAACGCAATCACGCAGCTGATGATGCGGCTGAAGATCCATGCGCTGGGCTTCGGCCAGTCCGGCATCTCGCTGCCGGTGTTCGAACAGCTGCTGGCGCTGGACGCGGCCGGCATCGTCCCCTACGTGCCCAGCCGCGGCAGCGTCGGGGCCTCGGGCGACCTGGCCCCGCTGGCGCACATGAGTCTGCCGCTGATCGGCGCCGGACAGTGCTGGAACGAGGCCGGCACGGGCCCGGTGCCGGCCGCCGAGGCGCTTGCCCGGGCCGGCCTGAACCCGGTGGAACTGGCGGCCAAGGACGGCCTGGCGCTGATCAACGGCACCCAGATGATGGCCGCCTGCGGCGCCTTCGTGCTGCACCGGGCGATCGGTCTGGTGCGCAACGCAGACGTCCTCGGCGCGATGAGCCTGGAGGCGCTGCAGGGCTCGGCCCGGCCGTTCGATCCGCGCATCCACGCGGTGCGCCGGCATCCCGGCCAGATCGCCGTGGCAGCCAACATCCGCCGACTGCTGACCGACAGCGAAATCCTCGAATCGCACCGCGACTGCGGCAAGGTCCAGGACCCGTACTCGCTGCGCTGCATCCCCCAGGTCCACGGCGCCAGCCGCGACGCACTGGCGCACTGCGCCGAGGTCGTCGAACGCGAACTCAATGCAGTCACCGACAACCCGCTGGTGTTCGACGACGGCGACATCGTCTCGGGCGGCAATTTCCATGGCCAGCCACTGGCGCTGGTGCTCGACCATGCCGCGATCGCACTGGCCGAGCTGGCCTCGATCTCGGAGCGCCGGACCTACCTGCTGCTGGCCGGCCACGACGGTCTGCCGACGCTGCTGATGACCGACACCGGCATCAATTCCGGTTTCATGATTCCGCAGTACACCGCCGCCGCGCTGGTCAGCGAGAACAAGGTCCTGGCCCACCCGGCCAGCGTCGATTCCATCCCGACCAGCCTCGGCCAGGAAGACCACGTGTCGATGGGCTCGATCGGCGCGCTGAAGCTGCTTCAGGTGCTGGAGAACGTCGAGCGGGTGCTCGCCGTGGAGCTGCTGACCGCGGCCCAGGCGCTGGATTTCCGCCAGCCGCTGAAGCCCGGCCTGGGCGTGCGTCGCGCGCACGCGGCAGTGCGCGAGGCGGTCGGACACGCCGACCAGGACTATGAAGTGGGCGCCGACATCGAACGCTGTGCGGCGCTGCTCGCAGATGGAATTCTGCTGCGGGCGCTGGGCGAAGACCTGGCGCTGGACTGAACCGCCGGGCGATCAGTCGCCGTCGGCCGGGGACTCGTTGACGGTCATCTCGACGAACAGGCGCGCATTGTCCGGCGTGGCGATCTCGACATCGGGCTCGACGACCGAGAAATTGCCGGTCGCCCCGCGCCGCACCCCGAGCATCGAGTCGGTCAGGAAGATCCACTCCTCGCCGACTCGCTCGGAGATACCGACCCGGACCCAGATCGCGTCCGTCGCGGCGCCTTCTTCCACTCCCGGCGGCTCGACCACGACGTTCATCCGCCAGGCCACGTCGGTCTGCTCGACTTCGACCGAGGCCGGCGTGCCGGGCATCACCACCAGCCTCGGTGTGCCGCTGAGTTCGCCGTCGATCCAGATCCGGGCATCGACGATGTAGTTTTCCGCGGCGGCCGGTAGCGCGGCGGCCAGCAGCATGAATATCGGTAGCCAACGAACCATGGGATGTCCCTCGCTCGGTGTTTGCGGAATCGATGATACCGGGTGCCGACGCTCCCGGCTCAGTTGTTCCGGAAGCGGGCCGGCAACACTTCGGTATCGGGCTGGTCCTCGCCTTCCTTGACCACCGGCATCAGGTCCTGCTTCGACACGCCGAGCACGATCGCGGCGTTGCTGGCCACGAAGATCGACGAGTAGGTACCGACGATCACGCCGACGATCAGCGTGTAGGCAAAGGCATGGATGATCTCGCCGCCGAAGTAGAACAGCGCGATCAGCACCATCAGCGTGGTAAGGGAGGTCATGACCGTACGCGACAGCATCTGGTTGATCGACAGGTTGGTCAGTTCGATCGCCGTGCCCTTGCGCTTGACCCGGAAATTCTCGCGCAGCCGGTCGTAGACCACGATGGTGTCGTTCAGCGAATAGCCGACCACGGCCAGCAGGGCCGCGACCACGGTCAGGTCGAAATTGATCCGGAACAGCGAGATCATGCCCATCACGATCAGCACGTCGTGGACCAGCGCCAGCACCGCGCCGACCGCGAAGCGCCACTGGAACCGGAACGAGACGTACAGCAGGATCCCGGCCAGCGCGTACAGCATGGCCAGGCCGCCCTGCTCGGCCAGCTCCTTGCCGACCTGGGGTCCGACGAACTCGACGCGGCGCATCTCGATGCCCTCGGCCGAGGCCGACAACGCACCGAGCACCTCGGTCGAGATGTCGGCGCCCTCTTCGGCGGCCTGGTCGGCCGGCAGGCGCACCACGATGTCGCGCGAGGTGCCGAAGGTCTGGACCGTGTAGTCGGCGTAGCCGGACTCATCCAGCGCCTGTCGCACGTCGCCGAGGTCGGGGGCTTCGGGGTAGTTGACCTCGATCAGCGTGCCCCCCGTGAAGTCCAGGCCGAATTCCAGTCCGCGCGTGGCCAGCGAACCGATGCTGACCAGGATCAGCACGGCCGAGAAGATCATCGCGATCCTGCGCCGGCCCATGAAGTCGATCTTCGTGTCGTTGCGAATGATGTCCATCTATCGAATCCTCAGATCGAGAGCGCGGCCAGCTTCTTCTTGCGGCCGTAGATCAGGTTGACCACACCGCGCGTTCCGAAGATGGCGGTGAACATCGATGTCACGATACCGATCGACAGCGTGACCGCGAAGCCCTTGACCGGGCCGGTGCCGAACATGAACAGCACCAGCGCGGCGATCAGCGTGGTGACGTTGGCGTCGGCAATGGTCGAGAAGGCCTTCTCGTAGCCGGCGCGGATCGACGACTGCGGCGAATTGCCGAGCCGCAGCTCTTCCTTGATGCGTTCGAAGATCAGCACGTTGGCGTCCACGGCCATACCGACCGTCAGCACGATGCCGGCAATGCCGGGCAGCGTCAGCGTCGCGCCGAGCATCGACAGCATGGCGACGATCAGCACCAGGTTGGCGGTCAGCGCCAGGTTCGCGACCAGGCCGAACACGCGGTAGTAGATCGCCATCAGCACCAGCACCAGGCAGAAACCGATAATCACCGACCGGAAGCCCTGGTCGATGTTGTCGCGGCCGAGGCTCGGGCCGACGGTGCGTTCCTCGATGATCTCGACTGGCGCGGCCAGCGCACCGGCGCGCAGCAGCAGTGCGAGCTGGCTGGCTTCGCGAGCGCCGTCGAGTCCGGTGGTCTGGAAGCGGCGACCGAATGGCTCGCGCACGACCGCCACGGAGATCACTTCCTGGACCTCGCGCATTTCGCGGACTTCCTCACCGTCGACCATTCGCGTCTCGGGCCGGCGCTCGATGAAGACTACCGCCATGCGATTGCCGACATTCTCGGTGGTGAAGTCCAGCATCCGGCGAGCTGCACCTCCGTCGAGCGTGACCGACACCATCGGAGAACCCGAGGTCTGGTCGAAACCTGCCGCTGCATTCAGCAGTTCGTCGCCGGTCGCGATCTTGCTGCGCGACAGCAGGATCGGGTTGCTTTCGCGATCGAAGAACAGCTGCGAACGTGGCGGCACGCGACCGGTGCGCTGCGCCTCGAACGGGTCGTTCTCCTCGTCCACGGCGCGGTATTCGAGCGTGGCGGTCGCGCCGAGGATGCGCTTGGCCTCGGCGGTGTCCTGCACCCCGGGCAGCTGGACGACGATGCGGTCGGCGCCCTGCTGCTGGATGATCGGCTCGGCGACGCCGAGTTCATTGACCCGATTCCGGAGCGTGGTGATGTTCTGCTGCAGCGCGGTCTGCTGCATCTCGGTCATGACTTCGGGCAGCACGGTGGCGCGGATGTTGAAGGTTTCCGCGCCGTCGGCGGCCTCGAGCTCCAGTTCCGGAAGCTCACCGGTGATCTGGGCCAACGCCTCGTCGCGGTCTTCCAGGGTGCGCAGCTCGGCGACCAGGGTCTGCCCTTCGCGGCGTACCGAGCGGTAGCGGATGCGTTCGTCGCGCAGCAGGTTGCGGATGTCGTCGACGAAGGCTTCCAGCCGTGCGCTGCGGGCCGCGTCCATGTCGACTTCCATCAGGAAGTGCACGCCGCCCTGCAGGTCCAGACCCAGCACCATCGGCTCGGCGCCGAGCGCCTCGAGCCAGCCCGGCGTGGCCGGGGCCAGGTTCAGCGCCACGACGTAGGCATCACCCAGCGAATCGCGCAGCACGTCGGCGGCGCGCAGCTGCTGTTCGGGGTTGCCGAAGCGCATCAGCAAGCGCTCCGGCTCGAAGGTGGTGTCGCGCGGCTGCAGCTCGTCCTCGGCCAGCGCATCGGTGGCCACCTCGGTCAGCGCCGGGTCGAGCTCGAAGCCGCGGGCCGAGGAGACCTGCACCGACGGGTCGTCGCCGAACAGGTTGGGCGCGGCGTAGATCACGCCGATCACCAGCACGGCGATCAACACCAGGTATTTCCAAGCGGGATAACGATTCATCGTGGAACGAGTCCTGAACTGATGGCGAAGGTCGGGCCGTCGCCGCCGCTCGGCGGCGATCCCGTCATAACAGCGGATTCGCGCTCAGGGCGCGGCATCGAAGGTGCCCTTCGGCACGACCTGGCTGACCGAGGATCTCTGCAGCTTCACCTGCGTGCCGCTGGCCAGTTCGACGGCGAGGAAACTGTCACCGACCTCGGTGATCTTGCCGAGCAACCCCCCGGCCGTCACGATTTCATCGCCGACCGACAGGCCGGAGACCAGCTCGCGATGCTGCTTGTTGCGCTTCATCTGCGGCCGGATGATCAGCAGCCAGAAGATGACGATAATGAAGACCAGCGGCAGCAGCGAGCCGAGCAGGCTCGGCTGCTCGCCGGCCGCCTGGGCCATTGCCGATGGAATCAGGAACTCGGACAGGGTTTCCAGCATGGCGGCGGGACTCCTTGATGATCGACGGATTCGTTGGTGTTGACCCCATCGGTCCGACGCTGCGGATCCGCGAGGCGGAAAGCGCCGGATTATCCCATATCGAATGGGGCGATGCCGATTGTCAGGCAAGTCGTCGGACAAGTCGTCCGACAGGTCGCTTGGAAGCTCGGCGGGCCGGTCGCGAGAGGAAGGATGGGGGCGGTGGCCGCCGATTCCCAGCCCGAGCGGCAGCGCGCCACCGGCCGCTGGGCGATCGGTGGCGCGGAATCCGGCCGGGTCCCCGGGGCCGGTGGCGGCTCAGAAGGCGTACTTGCCGGAGAACTGCAGCCGGTTCATCGAGCCGGACCGGCCGCTTTCGATCTCGCGCTCGGCCAGGATGTACTCGATGCCAAAGGTCAGCGGCGGCTTCGGGCTGTAGAGCAGGTTGACGTGGCCGCTCCACGCGTTCTGGCTCACACCCAGGCCGGTCAACGCGACCGGGTTGTCGACGGCGATGTAGCTGAGCACCGCGGTCGAGCGCCACTGTTCGTTCCACCAGTGGCGGTAGGCCGCGAATCCGCCGGTCGAGGTGATCGCCTCCAGATCGCCCGCGCCGTCGAGCACCGCGCCGTTGGCGAAATTGATGCCGGTGTAACGGCCCTGGCCGTCGCCGTGGTTGATCATCCAGCGCAGGTCGTCGCGGCCGAAGGTCATCCGGCCCGACAGGCTCAGGCCCCAGCCCAGCGCGGAATCGTCGATACCGGTGGCCGGGTCTTCGTAGTCCAGCTGGCGGACCAGGCCGCCGAGCTGGACATGGCCCCAGTCGCCCTTCCAGGTGTAGCGGGCGGCCAGGTCCGGCACCAGGCCGTCGTCGGTGACGATCCGGCCTCCGCCGCCGAACGGCGTGACCGTGGTTTCCGGGTTCTCCACGGCAATGGCGAAGTTGCCCTTCTGGAAGCGGACCTGGGTCTGGCGCACGAAGCTCGTGCCCTCGGCCGGACCGATGAAGTCGAGCACCTCGGGCAGCGTGGCGACGTCCATGTAGGTCGACCAGGTCTGGCCGACCAGCCACTCGTTGTAGGTCAGGAATGCGTGCCGCATCCGCGGCTCGTAGGAATTGCTGACCCGCTCGTTGCCGTCTGGCGTGACCAGGAAATCCATTTCGATGTAGGCGCCGAGCTGGTGGTCGTCGCCGATCTGCCAGCGGCTGCCGGCATGGATGCGGCTCTGCCGGGCATGGAAATCCAGGTCGGTGCTTTCCTCCGTGCCGCCGACCGGGATGGTGCCGGGAATGTAGAAGTCGCGGCCGATCGAGCCGGGCGCCAGGTCGCCATCGGAGTAGCGCGATGCGATCACGTCGGTCTTGACGTAGCCGCCCCAGTAGAACGACGGTCCGTCGGCCTTCTCTTCGGCGGCGGCGAGCAGCGGGTCGATCTTCTCGACGATCTCGCGGACCTGCTGCCGGGTGGCCGCGGTCTCGGCGCGGACCTCCTCCATCTCGTTGTCGGCCGTAGCCGCGGCCAATGGCGCGCTGCGGGTGTCGACCAGCTGCTGGACCAGCGCCTCGAGTTCGGCGACGCGGGCTTCAAGCTCCGCGACGCGGCCGTCATCGGCCAGAGCGGGCGCGGCACAGAAGATCGCCACAGCCAGGCTCAGCCGCCAGCAGGCGATACGCGGTGTGGGCCGTCGGATACGGTTCGGATTCATCGGCTTCCTCCCAGGGGCCGCGCGGTGCGGCCGGTTCGTTCTCGGGGTTCGGGCCGATCATGCGGGGGCGCTTCATCGGCCAGCAATTCGCCTTTGGTCGAATGCCCTGCCCGCGACGCACGGCAAGGGCTGCGACCAAAGTCGTAGCGGCGGTGGCGGGTTTCGTCTTTACTTGCCGGGCCGGCTTGGTGGACACTGGAACGACGCTGAACCGACGTTCGAGATCAAGGAGCCGAACCATGTCCGACGCCCTGCCTCACCAGGACCTCTTCCCCGTCCCCGACGCGCTGGCCGCCCGCGCGCATGTCGATGCATCGACCTACGATGAACTGGCCGAACGGGCCCGGACCGACCCCGAAGCGTTCTGGGACGAGGTCGGCAAACGCATCGACTGGATCCGGCCGTATTCGCGGATCAAGGACGTCTCCTTCGATCTCGACGATCTGCACATCCGCTGGTACGACGACGGCACGCTGAATGTCTGCGCGAACTGCGTCGATCGCCACCTGGCCACCCGCGGCGACCAGGTCGCGATCCTGTGGGAAGGCGACGACCCGGCGCACGACGCGAAGATCACCTATCGGGAACTGCACGATCGGGTCTGCCGCTTCGCCAACGTGCTGAAACGGATGGGTGTCAAGAAAGGCGACCGCGTGACGCTGTATCTGCCGATGATCCCGGACGCAGCGATCGCGATGCTGGCATGCGCCCGGATCGGCGCGGTGCACTCGGTGGTCTTCGGCGGTTTTTCGCCCGATGCGCTGGCCGGTCGCATCATCGACTGCGATTCGAACGTCGTGATCACCGCCGACTTCGGCCGGCGCGGGGGGCGTTCGACGCCGTTGAAGGCGAACGTCGATGCCGCACTGAGCAACGCCGAGGCGGCCGAGCGCGTCGATGCGGTGCTGGTGGTGCGCAACACCGGCGATGCCGTGGCCTGGGACAGCGAGCGCGACCACTGGCTGCACGAGGCGCTCGAGCACGTCGACGCGGATTGCGAACCGGAGGAAATGGACGCCGAGGACCCGCTGTTCATCCTGTACACCTCCGGATCGACGGGCAAGCCGAAGGGTGTGCTGCACACCTCGGGCGGCTACCTGGTCTATGCCAGCTACACCCACGAGATCGTCTTCGATTACCACGAAGGCGACATCTACTGGTGCACCGCCGACGTCGGCTGGGTAACCGGCCACAGCTACATCGTCTACGGCCCGCTGGCCAACGGCGCGACCACGCTGATGTTCGAAGGCGTGCCGAACTACCCCGACTCCAGCCGCTTCTGGCAGGTCTGCGACAAGCACCAGGTCAACATCTTCTACACCGCGCCGACCGCGATCCGCGCGCTGATGCGCGAGGGCGACGCTCCGGTCGAGGCAACGCCGCGGAAATCGCTGCGGATACTGGGAACCGTGGGCGAGCCGATCAATCCCGAGGCCTGGCACTGGTACCACGCGGTGGTCGGCGACGAGCGCTGCCCGATCGTCGATACCTGGTGGCAGACCGAGACCGGCGGAATCCTGATCAGTCCGCTGCCCGGCGCGACCGCGCTAAAGCCCGGCTCGGCGACGAAGCCGCTGCCGGGCGTGCTGCCGGCGCTGCTCGGCCCGGAGGGCGAAATCCTGGACGGCGAGGCCGAGGGCAACCTGGTCATCACCGACAGCTGGCCCGGCCAGATGCGCACCGTCTACGGCGACCACAAGCGCTTCGGCGAGACCTATTTCTCGGCCTACAAGGGCTACTACTTCACCGGCGACGGGGCGCGACGCGACGCCGACGGCGATTACTGGATCACCGGCCGGGTCGACGACGTTATGAACGTCTCCGGCCACCGCCTGGGCACCGCCGAGGTCGAATCGGCGCTGGTCGCCCACGAGGCCGTGGCCGAGGCCGCGGTGGTCGGCTTCCCGCACGACATCAAGGGCCAGGGCGTCTACGCCTACGTGACGCTGATGGAGGGCCGCGAGGCGGACGACGAGCTGGCGAAGGAACTGGTCCAGTGGGTGCGCAACGAGATCGGCCCGATTGCCACCATCGACCACCTGCAGTGGGCGCCGGGCCTGCCCAAGACCCGCTCCGGCAAGATCATGCGCCGCATTCTGCGCAAGATCGCCGCCGACGAGAGTGACCAGCTCGGCGACACCTCGACGCTGGCCGACCCGGACGTGGTCGATCACCTGGTCGCCCACCGGCGCGGTTCGAGCTGACGAACCGCAATGCCGGGTGCGGCTCGTGCCCGGCGCCGGAAGCCGCTATCATCCGGCCATGGATACCCCGCCCGCCGGAGCCGAGGAACGTCTGGTCGTCGTCGACGACCATCCGCTGTTCCGGGAAGCGCTGAGCGCTGCGCTGGGTCGGCACCGCCCGCACTGCACGATCGAGGCGCTGGGCAGCTTCGACGCGCTGGCCGAACGCCTCGCCCGGGATGCCGAACTGGACCTGATCCTGCTCGACCTGCACCTGCCGGGCAACCACGGCCTGTCCGGCCTGTCCTGGCTGCGCGGCCACCACCCGGAACTCCCGGTGCTGATGATCACTGCCCACGACGACCCGGGCATCGCC
>Ga0102934_1001949_pt1 | contig 14470 bp, 14 predicted proteins | sample SalPonR2_A_D1_MG_FD_78175 | JGI IMG/M metagenome (GOLD analysis project Ga0102934, IMG submission 78175) | Salt pond soil microbial communities from South San Francisco under conditions of wetland restoration - Salt Pond MetaG R2_A_D1_MG | ecosystem: Environmental > Aquatic > Marine > Intertidal... | reverse complement strand
TTTTTCGGGGACGCTGGCGTTTGCCTTCCTGGCAAACGCTGCACTCCGTTTTCGCCTAAAAAGTCATCCTGACTTTTTTCCGGCTCAAAAGGCCCCATCAAAAGCGGCTGTCTCCCTGCTTCGTTCTCAACTATCTCCCTGCCTGAACCTTCATCCAAAGAAAAATTTCCAAAGCGGATGCCGGTTTTTTTACCAGCCCTGGCTTCTACTATATTGTATAAGCCGGCACTTGAGGCCGAAGTTGACCTAGGGCAGTATGCAGGAGCGGGTTTACTGTGGCTATTATTTTTTTTCTTTGGGTAAAGCCTCAGGACCCGGCTTTGCCGCTGCCGGCAGTTTAAGAGGGTTTGCACAGCAAATCATTCTATCATATAATACCATTTTATTATCAGGACAAAAAGTGATTGCGGATGTAAAACATAATTGCGGCGTGGCCGCTGTGAGTATACCTTCACCGGAGAACAGTTCAGCTCAGCTGCTTCCTCTGATGTATAAGATGCTCTTAAATATGCAGAACAGAGGACAGCTAAGTGCGGGAATTACTACTTATAATATTAACCGGCCTCAAATCATTGATACCTATAAGGATACGGGTTCGGTCAACAGATTATTTGAGTTTTCCGGATCGTTACCGTCAAACCATACCCGCCGCAAAATGGATGGCAGTCAGGCAATAGGCCATGTCCGCTATGCTACAGCCGGCGTGGAAAGTAAGGAGTATGCCCAGCCTTTTGAGCGTCACCATGGCCGTAAGTGGAAATGGTTCTCTTTCTGTTTTAACGGTAATTTAGCCAATTATACCGAGCTAAAAAAAAATTTGCTTGACAAAACCGACTACCATATTATCAGGGGTTTTGATACGGAAATTATTATGCATTACCTGGCGTATGAATTGCGTCATAATAAAAAGCCGGACCTGGTCCGGGTTTTTCATAATCTCAGTGTTAAATTTGACGGCGCCTATAACATAGCTTTTATAAATGCAGACGGAGATATGGTAATTGCCCGGGACCCGCTGGGAATACGTCCCCTGTGTTACGGCTGGTGTGGAAATATTTTACTGGCTGCATCGGAAAGTATAGCGTTAGCCAATTGTGGTGTAAAAGATATTAAGCCGCTGCCTCCGGGAAATATGATCATTATTACTGACGGGAAAGCGGAAGTAAAACAATACGCTGAGAGCCGTAAAAAAGCTCATTGCTTTTTTGAGTGGATCTACTTTGCCAACGCAGCTTCAGTGATAGATAACCAATCCGTATATAAAACCCGCACAGCTCTGGGAAAAGAGCTGGCCCGTATGGAGCAAAACAAAATTGATGATGACTATGTTATTACCTCTGTGCCTGATACTTCCAGACCTACCGGAGATAACATGGCTTTTGAACTGGGGGTCAGACCGGTTGAGGGCATAATGCGTAACCGTTATATCGGTCGTACTTTTATTACGGGCAGTAACCGTGCGAGTATGGTAAGCAATAAATATATTCTTTTAAAGGATATTATTAAAAATAAAAAAGTGATACTGATTGACGACAGTCTGGTGCGCGGGTCTACTATGAAAAAACTGGTAAACTATTTAAAAAAGGAGGGAGAGGTTAAAGAGGTGCATGTACGTATCGCCTGTCCTCCTGTGATGGCGCCATGTTTTTACGGTATTGACATGTCTACTGTTACAGAGTTGTTTGCTGCCGGTTTTGCTGATCACAATAATAATATCTTACCGCCGTCTGTGCTGGCTGAGATGGCTTCCGCCCTGCATGCTGATTCACTGGCTTATGTTCCTGTTAAGAGTATACCGGCGTGTATCGGGCTGCCGGAGAAAGATTTATGTATGGCTTGTCTTAATAACAGTTATCCTACTCCCTGGGGGCGCAGATTATATAAAAAGGCAAAACTCAATTCCGGGAAAAATATAGCTCAGCGCACGTATGAGTGTTGAGTATTATACAGCGGCTACTGTTTGTGCTTGTCAAGTAGAAAATAAATTACTTTTCTTTTTTTATTTCAGGATGCTGCAGTCGATAGTTTTTTTTTTCCAGATAATTTCCCAAAAGGGCAGAGCTTACAATTACCAGGGGCAGGGAGATTATAAAGCGTACTATAGTAAATTTTATTCCTATAAAAGAAGCTTCGAATACAGTCATTGGAATACGGCAAATACAGGCTGCGCTAAGATAAGTAAAGATAACACCTAATTTGGCTCCTTTTTTGAACAGACTGTAAGAGAGAGGAAAAGCCATATAAAGTCCGCCGACCGTGGTTCCGGCCAGAGCTACAGCCAGCAGGTAGGCAGAGAAACCGGTGCTGCGGCCGAGATATTGTTCCACAGTTTGCCGTTTTATCCACACTTCAAACAGTCCGATCAAAATAAAAGCAAAAGGCAGGAATAGCAGCATGTGTCCGGAAAATGACAGTAAATTTTCTACAGCTTTTATTCCGGCTTTATAATCTGTTTGGTAGGAATAAACAGCAAAAAGCAGATACACAGGTAGAGATAAAAAAAACAGGATTTTTTTTTTCATATAAGGCTCGTCCTGATTTCCCCGAAAGCAATACCGGTGGCTACTGCGACAATCAGGGCAATTAGAAAACTGATAAAATTGCGTATAATAGCGATGCGGGTTTGAAGATATGCTTGCTCCAGAGGAAAGGTGAGCACTCCTACCATCATCAGGGAGGTGGTAAAGGCTGATATTACCATATATAAAACACCGTTACTTTTAAGAAGCGCTCCAAGAGGGAATGCAATAAAACCGGGTATAACTGCTACTGAGCCGGCCAGGGAAGCCGACAGGGTTGCCAGCAGTTTGTCAGAGTTGTGTCCCAGGGTATTTTGCAGTATATCTTTATTTAAATAGGACATTGACAGAGAGGAAATAATTATTACAGGGATAAAAACCGGTAAAAGGGACAGAAAACGTTTAGCGCCTTTTTGCAAGGCTTGAACAGATTTTTTTTTATTAAATAAAAAGGAAATACCCAGAAGTAAAAGGGTTATACCGGGAAAAATTAAGGATAACATATTATTTTTGAAAAATTTAGCAACATGTACCTATAAGCTGTTTTTTAATATGCAGAGAGCGTTTTATGCAGATGATTGACATTATCTATAAGATAGTTGAATTCATTTAAAAGTTCGCCTGATCTGATTTTGGGAGAGGAGTTGATATAATTGGTCAGCTTGCGGACGTGTTTATTAAACGAACTGCTGATTTGGGCTGCATCTTCCAGCAGAGGATCATGTTGTTTAAGGACTATTTCCTTTAACTGCGGTAAAATTTCGCGCCGCATTTGGGCAAATTCTTTTCGTTTGTAATCCGGCATATCAACCGAGTAGATTTTTTTGGTCATTCTGGCTATAACATTGGCAAAAATAGCAGTTGTTGCTATAATGCCTACCAGGCCGTAACAGTTGCTGTCGCCAGGATAAATAGTCAAGTTAGGCAGGGTTTTGCTCATTGATTCTGTTTCTTTTATATCCTCCAATTTTTTTCCATACAGGATAGAAGCAACAGTTTTTTTAAGGCGGTCCAGTATCCCCTCCGCATCATATTTGTCTATTTTTATCTGGGTGTACTTTATGATATCAATAGCTTCCAGATCCACAGCAGGTGTGTCCGCTTGCGGGGGGGAGGGCGGTGCCGGTTTTGCATAAGATTTGGTCTCGTTCTTTTCGCTGCCTGCCGGTTTCTCCTGCGGGGATTGCTGCAGCTGTTCCAGCAGGCGGCTCAGGTTCTGGTAACACATACGTATGCGGGAAGCACTGGATTCCCTGCGGGTGGCATTAAAGGTAATGGAAGGGAGAGTAGCGATAATTTCATTAAGATTTTTTTGTAAGGGGATCAGGTGGTTTTGTAGTAGTTTATCCAGTTCAGCTGTGATTTTTTCATCCGGTTGACCTGATAAATAATCAATAACAGCAATTGCTTCAGCGGCATTTTCCGATAAATAGTGATAGTTGTCTTTAATTTTTTGCTGCAGCTGCAGATTGCCTCTGTAGACTCCTTTTTGGTAGTGATCTTCCAGGTCTTTATATAGTTCACCTGTTTCAGCGAAAAGGTTTTGGTAGGGCCGTATCTCTTTTTTTATATTTTCCAGGATATCGTCAGCTGCACTCATTTTTGATTACTTTATTCATAAATATTTCCTGAATATTAACATTAACCTTTAGCAAAAGCAATTGTAAACTATTTTGGTAATTCACATCCTTTGCAGGTTGTTTTTGTAAAATTAGCTTTTTTATAATACAATAAGATCTCCATGAAAAAGTACAGGCTGCGGGATACGTTTTTTATAATTTTTCTGATAGCAGTTACCATCGGTTTTTTCCGGGTTATTGCTCCCTATATTATTTCACTTTGTATTGCTTTTATCCTTACAGATATTTTTTCCCGGCCCTACAACTGGTTTATTAAAAAAAAAATAAACAATAAAATCGCTGCGGGCCTTACTGTGGGGCTGATTGTTCTGGTTATAGTTATTCCGCTTACTCTGGGCAGTTTGATTCTCATCAGGCAGGTAAATAATGTTTTTGTTAATAACTGGGCTTCCATGAAAAAAAGTGTGACCAGTGTGGTCAATGTGATATTGAATCATTTACCGGAATTAAATATGACTTCTGAAACAAACGGGGTCAGGGAAATAGCTAGCCGGATTGTTTCCACGTTTGATAAATTTATCGGTTTTTTTGTTTCCCTGGTGCAGCAGGCTTTTCTAAGCATATCTAAAATGCTTTTTCATTTTGTTATTATTCTGTATATTATCTATTTCCTTCTTTTCCAGGGCAAACAGTTTATCCGTAAGGTACAGTATACAGTGCCGCTTAATAATAATGATGAATCAGAGCTTTTAAAAGGACTTTCCCGGATTGTAGATGCCACTATAATAGGGACCATGTTTATAGGTGTTATGGAGGGTATTTACGGCAGTATTATTTTTGCGGTAGTAGGCATAAAAGGTTTTATGATATGGGGTTTGCTTATGGCGGTTTTTTCAATGATACCTGTTATCGGTACCAATACTATTCTTGTGCCCACAGCTATCGGTATGCTTATCCTTGGTAATTACTGGGAAGCAGTGGTAATCATTGCTGCAGGCAGCAGCGGTATATTGTTAAGTCAAAATGTTATCAAGCCCAAACTTGTAGGCGACCGTTCCGGACTTCACCCGGCCATTATTGTGGTAAGTACCCTGGGCGGGATTGCCTGGCTGGGTTTGATCGGTTTTCTTATCGGGCCCCTGATTGCTTCATTGTTTGTGCTTACCTGGGAACAGTTTACAAAAAGATATCAGCAGGAACTCATTGACAGTAACGGCTGAGTTTAGCTTCTTCCTCTGCTGCGTATTCTTTTAAATTTTTTATATTTTCTGCGAGCTCAATATCAGGATCAGGGTGCCAGGCGTTAGCAATATATATACAAATTGTAGAAAACGGCCGTGGTATATAAAATTTATCCCAGGCTTTTTTAAAAACACAAGCATGCAGGCTGCGCGTAAACATTAAACGGATGGGTTTACCTGTATAAAGCGCTGCTACAATAATACCCGGCTGGATTGATTTATAGGGGCCGACCGGTCCGTCCATGGCAAAAACAGTAGTAAAACCTTTTTTTATTTTTTTTAAGATGCTGCGCATAGCAAAAACCGACTGTTTGCGGCTGTCGCCCCGTACAGTGTCGCCGCCAAAGCGTTTTATAATACTGTTGAGAATGGCACCGTCTTTATGCAGAGAAACCATTATAGTTATCCGCTTGTTTTCATGCATTTGATAACCGTAATCGCAATACCATACAGGCAGAGGGAAAAACTGGCCATGATACATGCCGATAATAGCGCCATGAAAGTCGGTTTCACCGATAACTTTTTTTTTACAGGTACGGTAAATGGTTTTAATAAGGATTTTGCCCAGCAGTCCGTATAAAAATAAAACTGTTTTACGGTACATTAAGTGCGGGTTATTTGTTCCAGGATAGTGCTGGTAATTTTTAAGGTTTCCAGATCGGTTTTATTAGTATCAACCGAGTTTTGATTATTTTTTATATTGGTTATAAAGTTAAGGATCTCGCTTTTGAGAGGATTTTCTTTATGTATAAAAAGACGCTCTATTAAAGCAGCCTGTTTATAGTGTATTTTTTCCGTGGAAGTGGATATTTTGCTGGTGGCCTGCTTATGGATCTGCAGATCCTGAGTGGTAAAATCCAGATAGAGATAACTGTCAGGCTGGCTGATAGAGAGTGTACGTATCTTTTCCTGCGTAACTCTGGAGGTTGTCAGGGTGGCTATACAGCCGTTTTCAAACTCAAGTGAAGCGGAAGCAAGGTCTTCGCAATTGGATATGATATTACGGCCGTAAGCATTGATGTTTTTCACTTTATCATTTATAACCCGCAGACAGATATCAATGTCATGGATCATGAGGTCCATAACCACGCCTACATCATGTATACGTCCTGTATTGGGGCCCAGCCGTCTGCTCTCCCATAAAAGAGGTTTGTTAATAATAGTCAGCAGCTCCTGCACTGCACCGTTAAACCGTTCCACATGTCCGACTTCCAGGATAATGTTTTGTTTTTCCGCCAGGCTGATAAGCTCCTCAGCCTGGGATACAATGTTGCAGATCGGTTTTTCTAACAGTATGTGGGTTTGGTGTTTTATTGCAAGTTTACCGATCTCATAGTGGAGCGTAGTCGGCACGGCAATAGAGACAGCATCGCACTCCTTAAGCAGGTCCTCAGCTGTATTGTAATTTGTGGTATTGAACTGGGTTGCTGTACGGCTTGATTTGGCCTGGTCAATGTCATAAACACCGATAAAATCAATCTCGTTTAAATTGCTGGCTACGTTTACGTGGTACGTGCCCATGTGGCCGGTGCCGATAACACCATATTTTATTTTTTGCAAAAGAGAAAACCTGTTTATTGTTATAGTTGGTTAAGTATTTTAATAAGAGTTTGCAATCCTTTTTCCGGTTCTTTTTTATTAAAGCCGTGTTTTATTTTAACGATTTTTCCGGCTTTGTTTATAAAATATGTCAGAGGAAAGGAGGATATACCGCCTTGCTTGGTTTTTATGTATTTGCCGAAAACCGTCTTGGGGTAGGGATAATAAAAGGTAGGGAAATCATAACCTCTTTCGTTAATAGTTTTCAGGAGCTTATCTTCATCCTTGTCACTGGTTGCCTTGACAAGAACCAGGTAGAAAGCAATACCTTTTTTTTCATACTTTGTTCTGATTTTGGCTAGAGCTTTTATCTCGGCATCACATGCAGTACATTCCCGCGAGAAAAAAGATAAAACCAGAGCTTTTTTTCCAATAAGCGGAGTAATGTTTACTCTGTTTTTACGGTCATAAGTAGCGTTTTGCAGTTTATAAACACCTACCAAAAAAGAAGGTGCTTGCTGACCTTTTTTAAGACGCATGGCTGTGTCTGAAGCGGTAAGGATAAATACTGATATACATAACATTGAAATTACTATTTTTTTAAGCATGGTTTCCTCCGGAAATTATATATGTTAGTTTACAATTATTTTTAAAGAATTGCAATAAAAAGTAAAAAGCGGTACAATTCCCGGTTTGGTTTTTAAAGCTAAATGGTTGTTTTTACGCGTTTAAAATCCGGGCCGGGAAGTGACACCTTGCCTTAAAACAGGTGTAAGTTTTATCCGTTTTCAGCAGGAATGCATGGTAAGAAAATTTGACAAAATACGGGAATCTTTGTATAATTTTTTTTAAAAATATAGTTATTAATATTAAATTTATTAATATTGAACAACTGTTTGATCTAAACTAATACAGGAGATTGTAATGTCATACATTGATGAGGTAAAAGAATTAGTCAAAAAACGTAATCCGGGTGAAGCGGAATTTCTGCAGGCAGCTGAGGAGGTTCTGGAGTCACTGGAGCCGGTTATTGCCAAACATCCTGAGTATAAAGAAGCCAGGATCCTGGAGAGAATAACCGAACCGGAACGGGTAATAATGTTCCGTGTCCCCTGGCAGGATGACAAGGGCAATGTTCAGGTTAACCGCGGTTTCCGGATAGAGTTCAACAGTGCGCTCGGACCGTATAAGGGCGGATTAAGATTTCATCCCACGGTTTACCTGGGTATTTTAAAATTTCTGGCCTTTGAACAGATATTTAAAAATTCTCTGACCACGCTGCCGATGGGCGGCGGTAAAGGGGGGAGTGATTTTGACCCCAAGGGTAAAAGCGATGCAGAGGTAATGCGTTTTTGTCAGTCATTCATGACAGAGCTTTACCGTCATATCGGTGCTGACACTGATGTGCCGGCTGGTGATATTAACGTAGGCGCCAGAGAGATCGGTTATCTTTTCGGCCAGTATAAACGTATCCGTAACGAATTTGTCGGAGTGCTGACCGGAAAAGGACTTAACTGGGGCGGTTCCCTGATCAGACCAGAGGAGACCGGTTACGGTGCGGTATATTTTGCGGAGAACATGCTTAAAGTAAAAAACGACAGCTTATAAGGCAAAACCTGCGTAGTTTCCGGTTCCGGTAATGTTGCCCAGTACACAGTAGAGAAGCTAAATGCTCTGGGAGCCAGGGCGGTAACGCTTTCCGACTCCTCCGGTTTTATTTATGATAAGGACGGTATTGACGCGGAAAAGCTGGCTTATGTAATGGAGCTGAAAAATATCAAACGTGGCCGTATTAAGGAGTATGCTGCCAAATATGGTTGTGATTATTATGAAGGGAAACGGCCCTGGCAGATCAAATGTGATGCCGCCTTTCCAAGCGCTACCCAAAACGAGATCAGTGCCGGGGATGCACAGGCTCTGCTGGATAACGGCTGCAAAGTTGTTAGTGAAGGTGCTAATATGCCTACAGTTCCGGAAGGAATTGATAAATTTCTGCAGGCCGGTATTATGTACGGTCCGGGGAAGGCAGCCAATGCCGGCGGTGTAGCTACTTCCGGACTGGAAATGAGCCAGAACTCCCAGCGGCTGCCCTGGAGCAGAGAACAGGTTGATAGCAAGCTGCAGTGGATAATGCAGCAGGTACATGATAATGCCGCAGCTGCAGCCGAGGAATATGATCAGCCCGGAAATTATGTTCTGGGTGCTAATATTGCCGGTTTTATAAAGGTGGCTGATGCCATGCTTGATCAGGGCGTGGTCTAACATCTCCGGCAGTCCAATTTCCTTTTACAATCATAAAAGACTAAAATATTTACTGCGCAGCAGATCCGGACTGGAAACTGCTGTGCAGTATATAAAAATCGTTATTATGCAGCTTTCCTTTAAAAGCGGGAAGCAATGCTTTTTCTTTATACAGTACAATTCTGTCAGTCCGTTATTATACTTGTTGTAGAGTAAAATAATTATTATATACATTAAATTGCTAAAATTTCCCTGAAAAAATTTCAAAAAAGCTATTTTTTCGTGCTAAAAAAGTATAAAAAACATTTTTTTTGGTAAAATAGCTTGACATTTTTTTTATTGCAGTATATAGTATAAATGTTTATGCGGAAAAGAGCCGTATACTGTATACTAAATTTAAGTTAAAGAGGTTAAAAATGAAACATGTATCTGATGTTTATAATGAACTGGTTTTTGATAAAAATAAAATGAAGAAAAAGCTTAATAAAGAAACTTATCAGAAACTGCTGCCGGCAATCGAGGGCTATGCTGCGCTGGATGAAAGTATTGCAGCTGATGTAGCGCATGCTATGAAGGAGTGGGCAGTGACCAACGGTGCTACCCATTTTACGCATTGGTTTCAGCCCCAGCGGGGCGGGACTGCGGAAAAGCATGATGCTTTTATTGACTATGATACAGACGGCAGGATTATTGAGCGGTTTTCCGCTGCCCAGCTTATTCAGTCTGAACCTGATGCTTCCTCTTTTCCCTCGGGCGGTATGCGCTCCACTTTTGAAGCCAGGGGCTATACAGCCTGGGATCCGACTTCACCCGCTTTTTTACTGGAAGCAGCCAATTCCCGTACCCTGGTCATACCGTCTGTTTTTCTTTCCTGGACAGGTCATGTGCTGGATATTAAAACTCCTTTACTCCGTTCCCAGCATGCTTTGGATGATATTGCTGTTAAATTACAAAAATTTCTTGGTAACCGCATGGCGAAAAAAACAAAAGTTTTTGTCGGTCCGGAGCAGGAGTATTTTCTTTTTGCCAAAGAGTTGTTGCAAACCAGACCGGATTTAAAAGTCTGCGGCCGTACCCTTTTTGGTGCTGCACCTGCCAGAGGACAGCAAATGGATGATCACTATTTCGGCGCGATTAAGTCCAAGGTACTGGCCTTCATGGAAGAGTTTGACCATGAACTATACCGCCGGGGGATACCGGCCAAGACTAGGCATAATGAGGTATCGCCAAACCAGTTTGAGATAGCTCCCCTTTATACAGAGTCTAACCGGGGTATTGATAACAATCTGCAGTTAATGGATATTATGAAGAAGGTAGCAGAACGGCATGGACTGGTAGCATGTTTGCACGAAAAACCTCTCGCCGGTGTTAACGGCTCCGGGAAACATTTAAACTGGTCCATTGGTGATAATACCGGTAATAACTATTTAGAGCCTTCCAAGTCGCCTTTGAAAAATATAACTTTTCTGCTTACCATCGGCGCTATACTGCTTGGTGTTAAAAAATTCGGCGGCGTATTACGGGCATCTGTTGCTGATGCAGGTAATGACCACCGCCTGGGGGCTAATGAAGCTCCCCCGGCTATTATGTCTGTATACCTTGGTGAATATCTTAACAGTCTTTTTAATCAGATCGAAGGAATCGGTACTGTTAATGAACAGGAAATGGCTAAAATTAACCTTGGGGTTCAGCACTTGCCCCATGTAACCAAAGATACTTCAGACCGCAACCGTACTTCGCCCATTGCTTTTACCGGTAACAAGTTTGAATTTCGTGCTGTAGGATCTTCACATAACTGTGCTGAAGCAGCTACTATCATGAATCTTATTGTCGCTTATGGTTATAAAAATATTTATGAACGCATTAAAAACAGTAAGGGTGATGCCAAAGAGAATGCGGTTAATGCTTTAAAGGATATACTGAAAGAGACCAAGGCGGTTCGTTTTGAAGGGAATAATTACGGTGAAAAGTGGCAGAAGGAGGCTGCATCCCGGAAGCTGCCTAATGACAAAAACACACCGGCTGCTTTGAAACAGTATCTGCATGAAGATACTGTAGCTGTTTTTAATGATTTCCATATACTTTCACGGGAAGAACTTAAATCCAAAATTGAAATCAAGCTTGAAGAGTATAATAACAAGAAAAATATTGAATATAAGACAGCTTTGGATATTGTTAAAACATTGATTTTACCTGCTGTAACTAAACAGATCAGCGAGAGTGCCCAAGCTGTTAACCAGGCAGGCAATGCCGGTGTCCGCAGTACAGAGATGATCAACCAGCTGCAGGAGATTAATGAACTGTATACAGTTATTACAAAAAAAGCATCTGAACTTGACAGGTTTTTAACTGTAACGGAAAAAGAAAATGATCTGCACAAACAGGCTTTCAGTTATGCAGAAGAGGGAAGTGATCTTTATGAGGGATTACGCGCTGCTGTTGATAAAGCTGAAAAAAATATTGCTGCGGAATTCTGGCCGATGGCCAGCTATCAGGACCTTTTACTGGAATTATAATTTTAGACAGTTATTCTGTTGATTTTTTTCCGTTTATCTTTGCATGCTCATAGAGACCGGGAAAAGGCCCCTGCCTTTGGCAGGCTTTTTTTACGAGTTTCACCATAGAGATAAATAATATGATCACCCGATCTCAGGATGTCCTCCTTTTGTTTTACAAGATGATATAATATCTAAACAAAAGAATAACATCCTTGTTGTTCTGTTCATATTTTCCCTGAAATTATATTATTCTATTTCCAGTTCCTTTTTGCTTAAAGCCCGTCATTTAATCAGGTTTTATACGACCATATAAAAAAAATGGTGAAACTCGTAAGCATTTTTTAGGTTGACCTTATGTTTAATACATGTTAATTTTTTATGGATATTACGAGATCTAAAACTGCAGCAGGTTTGCAGCAGTTATCTTAATATATAGTTTTAAATAAAAAAGCAGGAGAAAAAACATGTCAAAAAAAGGGATAGAGATTGTAAATCTGGATACAGAAGAACTTATCCGGAAATTAAACCAGGCTTTGTCAGAGGAATGGCTGGCGTATTATCAGTACTGGATCGGCGCTAAAGTCCTGGAAGGGCCCATGCGCGGTGAAGTTGAAAAAGAGCTGGAAGTACATGCCAATCAGGAGCTTAATCATGCTACTATGGTAGCCGGCCGTATAATCCAACTGGACGGAACGCCTGTACTTAATCCTGAAAACTGGTTCAAGCTGGCTCATTGTGCTTATGAGGCGCCGGAGGATAGTTATATAAAAAATGTCCTTACGCAGAATTTAAACGGCGAAAGATGCGCCCTGGAAACCTATAACAATCTTTTAAAATTTACCAACGGTAAAGATTTTGCAACTTATGATATGGCATTGTTCATCCTTAAAGAGGAACTGGAGCATGAACAGGAGATTGAAGACTGGTTAACTGATCTGGAAAGAAAAAAATAAAATCTGACTATTTTAAGCTATGGTTACTTAAGCATAAAACGGCTGTAAAATCAGAAACAGCATTATCAAAAAAGTGATCAGTATTGAGTTAAATATAAAAATATTTATAGTTCTGCTGCCGGGACCGGCGTAACGACGGCTGAAGACCAAAATCAGCAAGGCCATAGCAGCAGTCAAAAAAATTATTTTTAAAGGTAAGTTTGTCAGTAAATAAAAATGATTAAGTATTATAAGGCTGGCAAACTGCAGTAAAATAATAATTGCCGCCGCCGCTTTGGGACCCATTAAAACCGCCCCGGTTCGTTTACCTCCCTCTTTATCCGAGGGAAAATCCGGCAGAGCAGTAGTCAGAGCACAGGCAAGCTGGGAGGGCAGTGTTATCACAAGTATCTGCCAGGGGAAACCGGATACCCTGCCGCTTTGTATATAAAAAGCCCATACCGGCAGAACTACCCCCAATCCCGCTGTCTGCAGCAGTTCACCGCCGCCCCGGTATGACAACTTGAGCGGACTGTAACTGTAGGCCCAGAGCAGTAGAAAAGCGATCAGGACAAACAGGGGGCCAAGGTAGAGCCGGTATTGGCATAATAGATACAAACTTAACAATAAGGCAGTAAGACCGGTTATCAGAATACCCCATTTTATCTCTTTTTTAGTAAGCTGTTTGTCAACCAGGACCCTGGAGCCGCCGGAAAACAGAGTGAAAGTACGGTTTTGTTTATCAACTTTATAATCAGCCAGTTCATTGGCAAAAATTATGAAAAGCTGTAAGGCAATACCGGCTGTATGCAGAATAACGGCTGCTGTCAGGGAAAAATTAGCGGTAAGTTTAAAAGCGTAAACCTGTCCCAGCACAAGAGGCAGCATAATATAAGACTGACTTGTTAAGCGTCCTGCTTTAAGCCATGCTTTGAATTTTGTGTTCATTTTCGGGGTACCAGTTTGCGGGCAAACACAGCCGGATAAAAAACCGTGCCTGTCAGTCCGGCGGCAAAGCCGTAGAGCAGTTCTTCTAAAGGAATATTAAAAAGAAAAATATTACTGAATTTGTCCGTGTTCCAGGACATCTGGAAAATACCGGGCAGTAAAAGCTTAAGCAGTATACAGGCGCCGGTGTAAAGCACCAGGGTTATGGTTGCGCCGCTGAGAGCAGGTACAAGCAGATCATAACGGTATATAAGCAGCACTGTACTGACTGTACTCATTATAATAAGCGCGCTGTAGATGGGAGCTGCGTCAAAGTAGAGCAGTATAATCAGCATGGTAAAACTGATCAGCAGCAGATAAATTCCCTTTTTAATGCTTTTTTTCAAGGCAGCACTCCTAAGGCTGACATACTTTTGCCGGAAGCAGAAAGCATATATAGTTGAACTGAGACCGGCCAGAACAGTAACAAAAATTATATCTTCAATACCGAAACCGATATAATTGATCAAATCAAACAGAAAAACCGGCTGCCAGTATTCAGGATAAAAAAGAAATTCAGTGGCGGCAAAAGGTAAAGCGAACAGGGCCATGATCAACATTACACGGCGCAGATCGGAACGGAGTATATATATAATTAAAGCCGGTATTAGTAATAACAGATCCAGTAGTAAAAAATTATAGGTCATTCATTAAAGTCAAAATGGGCTTCCAGAGCTGCGCCCAGTACAGTACCGGCAGTTCTGTTTTTGGCAAATAAAGGAGTATAAAATAGTCTGACTCCGGCCAGACGTTCTTTATTGTTGCTGTTGAAATAGTTAAATCCGAACAGAGCGCTTAAATAGGGGCCGGCTGCAAAAAATGAAGGGGAGCTGTCTCCTTTTGCTGCTTTATAATCAGGGCCGTAATGTAAACTGAGTCCCGCAGTAAGACCGCTGATAAAATTAATCTTGCTGTCTTGTTTTTTTTTGAAAA
>Ga0102934_1001947_pt1 | contig 14477 bp, 10 predicted proteins | sample SalPonR2_A_D1_MG_FD_78175 | JGI IMG/M metagenome (GOLD analysis project Ga0102934, IMG submission 78175) | Salt pond soil microbial communities from South San Francisco under conditions of wetland restoration - Salt Pond MetaG R2_A_D1_MG | ecosystem: Environmental > Aquatic > Marine > Intertidal... | reverse complement strand
GCGACGCTGAAAAAGCTGGTCGAGACCGAGCGCCAGGCGCTGGACGCCGGAAAATCGCGCGAGGAAGCCATCCAGGCCGCATACGACCGCTTCTACACCGGCGACATCGCCGAGGAGATCGTCGAATCCACGCGCGAGGCCGGCGGCCTGTTCACGATGCAGGACCTGGCCTATTGGGAGGTCAAGTTCGAGGAACCGGTCACGACCAGCTATCGCAACATCGACGTCTACAAGCTCACGACCTGGACCCAGGGCCCGGTCATGCTCCAGGCGCTCAATATCCTTGAAGGCTTCGACCTGAAGGCGATGGGCTACAACTCGACGCGCTACATACACACGCTCTACCAGGCCATGAACCTGGCCTTCGCCGACCGGGACTTCTACTACGGCGATCCGGACTTCCCGCCCGAGGAACCGGTGGCCGGCCTGCTCGCGAAGGGCTACGCGGCGATGCGGCGCGAGCTGATCCCGGACGACCGGAACCTGACCGACTACCTGCCCGGCGACCCGTACCTTTTCCAGGACGGCGTGAACCCGTTCGAGGAACTGCGCCAGAACTGGCAGCTCAATCCGCCGGCGGCCGAAGCGGCCGGCGAGGAAGGCTTCCAGCAGGCCGGCGTGATGACCGCGGACGAAGCCTTCCGCGCCGGCACCACCGCCATTCAGGCGGCCGACGCCGACGGCTGGGTGGTCTCGGTCACGCCGTCGGGCGGCTGGGTACCTGCGTTCATCGCCGGCGAATCGGGGATTGGTCTGAGCCAACGCATGCAGAGCTTCGTGCTCGACGAGGCGCTGAATCCGTACAACGTGGTGGCGCCCGGAAAGCGCCCGAGAGTGACGCTGACCCCGTCCATGGCGATCAGGGACGGCCGGCCGCTGATGGCCTTCTCGGTACAGGGCGGCGATACCCAGGATCAAAACCTTTTGCAGTTCTTCCTCAACATGGTCGAATGGGGCATGAACGTCCAGCAGGCCGCCGAGGGCCACGGCAACATCATGAGCTACCAGATGCAGAGCTCGTTCGGCGCCCACCAGGCCGAGGCGGGCCGCCTGCAGGTGCCGGCCGACCACGTCACGCCCTACTCCATGGAACAGCTGGAAACGATGGGCTACGACGTCGAAGTCGTCGACCGCGTCTACAACCCCACCCAGGCGATCTGGTTCGACTGGGAAAACGGCACGATGCAGGGTGGAGCCAGTGATTATGGCGAGGACTACGGCATCGCCTGGTAGCGGGCCCGCCTTGTGCACCACCCGCTCTACTGCGGCACCGTCAGGCCCCGCATCTGAGGCGTTTTTCTCGGTCGCACATCCTCGCCGTACGGGCAAGTACGTCTCCGGTGCACTCGGTCGAAAAACGCCTATCTGCGGGCCCTGACGGCGCCTCGCGACGAGCGGGTGGTAAACAAGGTGGGCTGACCGCTCAGAACTACTGCGCACGCGGCTGACTCGCGAGCTTCTGGGTGCAACGCTTGTCTCCCTCCCCTGCTTCCGGGGAAGGGTCGGGGTGGGGGCAGGCGCGCGGGTCGACGGATTGGTCCATACGCCCGGACTGCGAACACGATCGGGATTGCCGTATATCAGCGCCCGGGCCAAACGCGCGGCCCGGGCGCCAGTTATTTCAGTCCTGGCAGATCGCCGGCCTACTCGACCCGCACCGGGGTGCGGGCGATTGCCCTGTCGCCGGCTTGCAGCAAATAGCGCACTTCGTAATCGCCGGGCGTTTCAGGTGCTTCCAGCGAGGCGGAAGTAGCTCCACCGACGCGCTTGTAGTCGGCGTCGGCGTCGGCCGGCGCATCGGCTGGAACAATGGTGATCTTGTCGCGCGGATGCACGGTGCCGGTCCAGCTGACCTCGAAGCGGGCGCCGGAGGCCGCGGTTTCGGGCGCCGAAACGGTCACCTCGGGCGCCGTCAGTTCGATCGGCGCACGGGCGATCGATTGCCCGCTGACTTCCAGCAGATAGCGAATTTCGTAATCGCCCGGTTCGGCCGGCGCCTCCAGGGTGCCGGACGTGGCGTTGCCGGCGCGCCGGTAATCGCCGTCGGCATTGCCTGGCGCGCTTGCCGGAACAATCGTGACCTTGTCGCGCGGATGGATGGTGTTGGTCCAGCTCACCGTCACGTTGCTGCCGGCGACTGCGCTTTCCGGGCCCGAGACGCTGGTCTCCGACGCGGTCACCGCCAGCGGTGAAGACGCAATGGCTTGGCCGCTCTCGTTGAGCAGATAGCGGACTTCGTAATTACCCGCCGCGCCCGGCGTCTGCAGAGTGCCCGACGATGCATTGCCAACGCGCAGGTATTCGCCATCGACATCGGCCGGCGCGTTTGCCGCAACAATCGTGACCTTGTCGCGCGGGTGGATGACATTGGTCCATGAGACCGACACAGTGCTGCCGGCCACCGCCGATTCCGGCGCCGATACGGCGGTCTCTGCCGCCGTCACTTCCAGCGGCACGGCCGCAATGGCACGACTACTTTGCTGGAGAAGGTAGCGCACCTCGTACGCCCCCGGCTCGGCCGGCACCGCCAGGTTGGCATCGCTGCCGCCGCCGACGCGCTCGTAGTCGCCGTAGGCATCGGCCGCAGCCCCGGTCGGCACGATCGTGACGTAGTCGCGCGGGTGGATGGCGTTGGTCCACGAGACCGTGACGGTGCTGCCGGCCACCGTCGACTCGGGTGCCGAAACGCTGGTTTCCGCCGCGGTCACCTTCAGATGTGCCGAAGCGATGGCGCGGCTGCTCTTCTGAAGCAGGTAGCGGACTTCGTAATCGCCGGGCTCGGCCGGCACCGGCAGGCTGGCGTCGTTGCCGCTGCCGACCCGCTCGTAGTCGCCGTAGGCATCGCCCGCTGCCCCGACCGGCACGATCGTGACGTAATCGCGAGGATGAATGCCGTTGGTCCACGAGACCGTGATGGTGCTGCCGGCCACCGCCGACCCGGGCGCCGAAACGCTGGTTTCCGCCGCGGTGACCTCCAGCGGCGCCGAGGCAACGGCGCGACCATTTTCACTGAGGACGTAACGCACCTCGTACTGACCGGGCTGGGCCGGCGCGGGAAGACTGCCGTTGCGGTCGTCGCCGACGCGGATATAGTCCGTGTAGGCGTCCTCGGGCGCCCCGGTCTCGACCACCGTGACGTAGTCGCGCGGATGCACTACGTCGGTCCACTCGACGGTGAATGCCGTCCCGGCCGTGACGGTTTCCGGCGCCGAGACGCTGACCGTCTTTTCCACCACCTCGATCGGCGTGCTGGCCACGGCCTCGCCGCTGGACATCAGCAGATAGCGAACCTCGTAGTCGCCGATCCCGGCGGGCGCCTGCAGCGTGTCGGAGGCATTGTTGTCGATGCGGAAGTATTCGTCGTAGGCGTCGGCAGGCGCATCGGCCGGCACGATGGTGACGTAATCGCGCGGGTGCACGCCGTTCTGCCACTCCACCGTGAAGCTGGCGCCGCCTGCAACCGATTCGGGTGCAGACACCGTCACTTGCGGCTCGGTCAGCTCGATCGGCGCACTGGCGACGGACCGCCCGGTGGCGCTGGCGATGTAACGAGCCTCGTGAGCCCCCACCTGACCCGGCGCCAGCAACGGCGCCGAGGCGCGATCCTCGACGCGCTCGTAGTCGCCGCGCGCATCGGGCTCGGCGTCGACCGGAACAATAGTCACCAGGTCGCGCGGATGGATCTCTTCGCCTTCCCAGCTCAGCTCGACGTTCGAACCGGCCACCGCCGAGGCGGGGGCGGAAAGCCTGACTTCGGGCTCGGGAATCTCTTCGGTCGCGATCTGCGTCGCCTCGTCCAGTGCCGCCTGCAATCCTTCGGCGTCGCGCGCAGCGAAGAAGCGCCCGCCGGTGTTCTCGGCGATGCAGGCGAGCTGCTGCTGATCGGCGTCGCCGACGTCGAAGCCTATGACGTGGGCGGTAAAGTTGATGCCCGATTCATCGAGTTCGGCCGCGACTGCGCACGGATCGGCATTGCAGGTCTCGATGCCGTCGGATATCAGGATCACGTTCGCCGGCGCGTCCCGGTATTCGAGCGCCTCGGCGGCGTGCCGCACGGCCGCGGTCAGCGGCGTCTTGCCCTTGGGTGAAATCGTCTCGATGCGCGCCAGCATGGCCTCGCGGTCGATCGGGCCGGGCGGCACGACGGTTTCGATATCGTCGCAGTCGCCTTCGCGCCGGTGGCCGTAAGCCACCAGCCCCAGCGATTCGGACGCATCCCAGTCGCGCACGATATCGCCCAGCACGCGCCGCGCGATCGTGACCTTCGCCTCGCCCTCGATCTGCCCCCACATCGAATTCGATGCGTCGTAGACGATCACCGTATCGGCGCTTGCCATACTCCAGATACCGACCAGCGCGCAAAACCAGCCAAGCCGACCTCTTTTCCGACTCGAAAACGTCATTGGCACTAACCTCCTGCTCGATTGAATTTCAGCGCGTTCATGATCCGTCCTACGGATTTCGGGGCCGGATCACGTCGCTGCATTCTTTATCAGCGGGCTATCGCAGCCGATGCAAGTCAATTCTCCGGTCATCGATCACGGGCTTCAAACACGATTCGCGATCCGAACCCGAACGCTCATCAACGGCCGATCCGGCGGGCGAGAATATCGATCCCGCGGTGGATCTCGTCCGGCGGAACTGCCGTGAAGCACAGGCGCACGTGCTCAGGATACGGCCCGAAGCTCGGTCCGGGGGCGACCAGTACGCCGGCTTCGGCCAGGTCGCCGAGAAAGCCGTCCAGCCCGCGCTCATCCAGAGCATCCGAAACGTCCGGGAACAGGAAGGTACTGCCTTTCGGTGCAGGCACGCCGAGGACTTCGGCGGCATGGCGGCCCAATTCGGAATATTTCCCGCGCGCGGCGTCGACCCACGGCTGCCCGGCCCCGTTCAATGCATTCAACGCGGCGCGCTGGGACGCCGAGCAGGCCGAGTAATTGATGTTGGTCACGATACGCTTGATCGCGCCAATGGCGTCCTCGGGCCCGGCCAGGTAGCCGCAGCGGTTGCCGGCCATTCCGAAAGCCTTTGAAAAACTGTGCACGGAGATGGTGTTGTCCGGCGCCAGCGAGCGCGTGTAGACATGCTCGCCTTCGTAGACATAATCCTCGTAGACGTCGTCGGAAAAAATCCACAGGTCGTGTTCCCGCGCCCATTCGGTCAGCGCGCCCAGCCATTCGCGGTCCAGCAGCCTGCCGGTCGGGTTGTGCGGGGTGTTCCAGTAAACGGCCACCGTTCGCTTGGTACGGTGCTTCTCGAAACAGGCCACCGCCTCTTGGGCCGTTCCGGCCTCGGTCATCACCGGCACGTCGATGGGGTTGGCGTGGAACGCGCGCACGCTGCCGGCGATCAGCGGCCAGTATGGCGCGGCCAGCAGCACGTCCTCGCCGGGCGCGACCAGCGCCGAGACCGCTGCCGCCAGGCCGGCCGTGGCGCCGGCGGTCACCACGACCTGATCACGTCCGGTGGACACCCCGCTGCGTCCGCCGTGCACCTCGGCGATACGGTCGCGCAGTTCAGGGTAGCCGGGCACCGGCGAATAGCGATGCAGGCCCGGGTAATCCTCAACCCTGAGATCCTGCATCCGGCAGCTCTCGGCCGGATCCATCCAGGTATCGCCGACATGCAACGGCACCGGCGGCCGGCCGGATGCCGGCTTGCGCGCCATGCCGGAGTAGACGGCCCCGCGTACAGCCTGCGCGGCGGACGAGATGGATGGATGTTTGGGCATGCGATTAAACTCCGGTTGGACCCCAGGTCACCGTACATCACACGGTCGGGCCGTGTCGGCTCCTCTGCCACCCCTGCCCTGACCACGAACCCGTTAAAATGCAAGCAATTCTCAACAAGGCTGCGGCGTCCGGCACCGAATGAACCTTAATTACGTCAAGATCGTTGAAGTCGGACCACGCGACGGACTGCAGGACGAGTCGCGTTACGTGCCGGTGGAAACCAAGCTGAAGCTGATCCACCGGCTGGCTGAATGTGGGCTGCCGGTGGTCGAGGCCACCAGCTTCGTCTCGCCACGCTGGGTGCCGCAGCTGGCCGACGCCGATGAAGTGATGGCGGGTCTCAAGCGAAAGCCCGGGGTGCACTACCCGGTTTTGGTGCCCAATGAAAAGGGCTACGAGCGCGCTCGCGCCGCCGGTGCCGATGAAGTGGCCGTTTTTTCGGCCGCCTCGGAAGCTTTCAACCGAAAGAACATCAATTGCTCGATCGACGAATCGTTCGAGCGCTTCCGCCCGGTGATCGAGCGCGCCAGCGCCGACGGCGTGCGCGTCAGAGGCTACATTTCCTGCGTGCTCGGCTGCCCGTACCAGGGGGAGGTTCCGATTTCGGACGTCGTGCGCGTGGCCGAGGCGCTGACCGAGGCCGGTTGCGACGAAATCTCGCTGGGCGACACGATAGGCACCGGCACGCCGGAGAAGACAGGCGCCATGCTGGACGCCGTACTGGCTTCGGTACCGGCCGAAAAGCTCGCAGTACACCTGCATGACACCTACGGCCAGGCGCTTGCGAATATTCTGGTGAGTTTGGACAAGGGTCTTCGCATCATCGACAGTTCCGTGGCTGGAATCGGCGGCTGTCCTTACGCCCGCGGCGCCACCGGCAACGTCGCCACCGAGGACGTCGTGTACATGCTCGAAGGAATGGGCCTGGAAACCGGCATCGACTTGAAGGCGCTTTCCCGGGCCGGCAACTGGATTGCCGGCAAGCTCGGGCGCTCCGGCTCGCGCGCCGGCACGGCAATCTACAACAAGTGTTTCGCCGATTAGCCAACCGCGACGGGCGCAACATCTCCGCCCGTTTCGACCAAATATCAAATCCTTTCAGGAGTTGCAAGCGATCATGGAGTCTTCGAATATCAGGGCAATCATCACTGGCGGCGTGTCAGGCCTGGGGCTGGCCGTCGCCAGGCGCTTTGCCGCCGGCGGTGCAAAACTGGCGCTGTTCGACGTCAATGCCGAACAGGCCGAAGCGGCAGTTGCCGAACTTGGCGCGGACAAAGCGAAGTTCTTCCTGACCGACGTCAGCGACGAGCAGAACGTAAGCGACTCGGTCGCCGCGGCGGAAAATTTCCTGGGCCGTGTCGATGTCCTGGTCAACTGCGCCGGAATCCTCGGCGCCGGCCGCGTGCTGGGCAGGAACGGCCCGATGCCGCTGGACCGATTCAAGTCCGCCGTGATGGTCAACCTGGTCGGCAGCTTCAACGTGGCCAAGGCCGCCGCGGACCGGATGCAGCACAATGACGCCAATGACGACGGCGAGCGCGGCGTGATCATCAACACCGCGTCGGTGGCGGCCTGGGAAGGCCAGATCGGACAGGCCGCGTATTCGGCGTCCAAGGGCGGCGTGGTCGGCATGACGCTGCCCATGGCGCGCGAGTTCACCCGCTTTGGCATCCGCGTCAACACGATTGCGCCCGGCGTATTCCACACGCCCATGGTCGACACCATGCCCGAAGACGTGCAGCAGGCGCTGGCCGACTCGGTGCCGTTCCCCAACCGGCTCGGCAAGCCGGAAGAATTCGCCGACCTGTGCGTGCACCTGGTCGAAAACGCCTATTTCAACGGCACTGCCATCCGCCTCGACGGCGCTATCCGCCTGGAACCCAAGTAATGGAAACATTCTCCGAAATCGCCAAATTCGCGCGCGAGCACTTCAACGCGGTGCACGATGAAAAGTTCGTGCTCGGGCTGGAAATTCCCACCGGCCGCGAGGGCCGGCACCAGAGCGTGTTCCTGGCCGAAGTCAAGGACGACAACGACCGGCGCTACCTGCACCTGGAGACCACGGTAGGGCCGCTGGGCCAGCACGACCCGCTCAAGGTCCTGCGCATCAACCTGATGCTGCGCGTCGGCTACCTGGCCGTCGGTGACCTGGAAAGCGTGCCTTTCCTGAAACTCTGCGAAAACATCGACTATCGTTACCTCGGACAGGAACTGCTTCTGGAAACGGTGCGGCAGCTGGCGGAACTGGGGGACGAGATGGAGCAGACGTTGACCCACGGCGGAGACTGGTTCTAGAAAATCCTTGCAGTCCTGCTGCGCGTCCCCCTGGCAGCGTTCGGCGGTGCTCGCAATCCTCGTGCACTTTCATGTGCACTGCGGTTGCTGCGCTCCGGCGTCCACTGCCAGGAAGCCGCTCGCGACGGACTGCAAGGATCTTCTCCGTTGTCCAGCTCTTCTCATGTAGCAAAAAACACTCGGATATACCGCATTGCGGTTACTGCGCGGGCGCCTGGGGGCGTGCGCCTGTAATTCGATTGCGCAATGTGATCGGCCTCACGTTCATGACGCGGTGGGGAAGGGGCGGTATAGTTCGAACTTCGTGTAAACCACCTTCAATGAGGAAAGTTCATGGAAGCGATTCAGCAATACATTCAGAACATCGATATGGCGACGATCCTGGCCTGGGGCTGGAAGATCCTGGCGGCGCTGCTGATCTTCGTCATCGGTCGCTGGGTGGCCAAGCTGGTGCGTCGATCGGTTTCGAAACTGATGACGGCGCGGGGCCTGGACCCGATGCTGGTCGCTTTCCTGGCTGCCATTCTTTACTCGATACTGCTCGTGGCCGTCGTCATTGCCGCGGTCGGTCAACTCGGCATCCAGACCACGCCGCTGGTCGCGGTGCTTGGTGCGGCCGGCCTGGCTGTCGGTCTTGCTCTGCAGAGCTCGCTGGGGAATTTCGCTTCGGGCGTGATGCTGGTGCTTTTCCGACCCTTCACCAAGGGGGATTACGTCGAAGCCGGCGGAACTTCGGGTACAGTCAGCGAAGTGGGCATCTTCAACACCGTGCTCAACACCCCGGACAACCGTCGCGTCATCGTTCCGAATGGACAGATCACCAACGACGTCATCACCAATTATTCGGCGCACGATACGCGCCGGATCGACCTGATCATCGGCGTCGATTACGGCGATGATCTCAAGACCGCGCGCGCGACGCTTGAAAAGGTCGTCAAGGCCCACGACAAGGTGCTCGAAGATCCCGCACCCATCGTCTGGGTGATGGAGCTTGCCGATTCCAGCGTCAATTTCGCGGTACGCCCCTGGGTCGCGGCCGCCGACTACTGGCAGGTCCGCAACGAGTTGCTCGAACAACTCAAGACCGAACTCGAAACCGCCGGCTGCTCCATCCCTTTCCCACAGCGCGACGTGCACCTGCACGAGGCCGGGAAATCCAGCGAGGCCGCATAATCGAAATTCGCGGTTTCGGGTTTCGGGTTTCGGGTTTCCGGGTTCAGGTTTCCGGTGAACCCGAAACCGGAAACCGGCCTTCGCCGCGCCCGCCAGAAACATCGATGCAGAAAATCGGTCCAGGGCGTAGCGAGCGGACCGCTGGCGGTGGCCGCCGGAGCGCAGAATCCGCAGTGCACATGCAAGTGCATGAGGAATTGACTCACCCCGTCGTTGAACGGGCTGTGTTCAGCTTGTTTCTCGGCGTTCGTGGCAAGGCATCGGCGCGCCAGGTGTAGCAAGGCCTACATCAAGCGTCGAAAACGCCGGTCACGGGCGCCGAGAGACAAGCCCTTCGGGGACTCAGGACGAATCCATCTGCGGCGTTCCGCAGGCTTGACGTAGAGAAACTATGTCTGCGCCGGCGCGCCTTGCAGACGAATTCGTCCTGAGTCCTGAACGCAGCCCATTCGACGACGGGGTGAGTGTGCACCGCCGGACGCCGCCGGAATCCGCGACGCAGAAAATCGCTGCAGGGCGTAGCGAGCGGGCGCCTGGCGGTGGCCGCCGGCGCGCAGGATCCGCAATGTACGCGGTTGTACATGAGGAATCCGAGCACCGCCGGACGCCGCCAGGCGCCCGCGCAGTAGCCCTGCAGCGATTTTCTAGGGTCCCCAGAGCATCCGGTCCAACGCCCTTGCCGGCGCATGCTTCTCTAGATCGATGACGCCTTCGACGAATTCGACACCCTCGGCCTCGAGCCTTTCGCGCTGTGCGCGGTGCTTCGCGCCGCCCGACTTGAAGCTGATCTGACCCTGCGCGTTCACCACTCGATGCCACGGCAGCTTCATTTTTTTCGGCGCAAGTCCCAGCGCACGCCCCACCAGTCTCGCGCGGCCGGGAAGGCCGGCCAGCCGGGCAACCTCGCCGTAATTCAGCACGCAGCCGGTCGGAATGCCGGCCACGACATCCCAGATACGACGATAGCGGTCGTCGTGGTCGCTACTGTTCGGATTCGGCGTCGTCTTGGTCACGAACTGGCTCGGGGTGCGGTTGCCGTGCAGCCGCAATCTTAAGCGTTCTCGAAAGGATACCATTGAGCATGTTCAGTTCGTCGTCGTCCAGCCGGGCGCGCTGGTAGACCCGGCGAATCCGCCGGCGCAGCGTCTCGGTCTGACCCGACGTCGAAAAGCCTATGGCCTGCATGGTCCGCTCCATGCGTTCGAAGAACACCTCCATCCGGTCGGCAGTCGCCAGAACCCGGCCCTCCCCCTCGGCGATCGCCGGATCGTCCCGACCGGCAAGATGCAGTTCGTAGCAAATCACCTGCACCGCCTGGGCCAGGTTCAGCGACATATAGCGATCGCTGGTCGGCACGGTCACCAGCGCGTGACAGCGATCCAGTGCATCGTTGTCCAGACCGCTCTTCTCACAACCGAAAACCACGGCGACCGGCCCGCGCTCGGCCACCGCGCGCGCAGCGGCTTCGCGCGGCGCCAGCATCTCCTGGGCGATGCTGCGTCGGCGCGCGCTGGTGCCCATCACAAGTGTGCAGCCTTCCAGTGCGGCGGCAAGCGTCGGTTGAATGCGCGCGGTGTCGAGCAGGTCGACGGCGCTCGAGGCGAGCGCGGTAGCCTGGGAATGCGGGAATCGCTGCGGGTTCACCAGATGCAGTTCTTCCAGGCCCATCACCTTCATTGCCCGCGCAGCGGCGCCGATATTGCCCGGGTGCGAGGTGTGGTCCAGAACGATCCGGATATTGTCGAGGGTATTCATGTTCGGGATTATAGTGTTACCTGTAACTGGCCGCTGCCCGGGCCTGCAAGGCGCCTGAATCGTCGCTATCTGATACCATTCTCGCCTGTAATTCCAGGATCATTTCAGCTTTGAGCCACCCATTCCTCAATACCGCCATCGAAGCCGCGCACAAGGGCGGCGACCTGATCATGAAGTATCGCGACAGGGTCGAATCGATCCCGGTCGAGCGCAAGGCGAGGGGCGACTACGTCAGCGAAATCGACAAGGCCTGTGAGGAAGTCATCCGGACCGAGCTTGCCCGACGCTATCCCGACCACGAGATCCTGGGCGAGGAACATGGCAAGAGCGGCGACAGCGACAACGTTTGGCTGATCGACCCGATCGATGGCACCAGCAATTACCTGCGCGGAATTCCGCACTACGCGATCTCGATCGCGCTTTCGGTCAAGGGCCGGATCGAGCACGGCGTAGTCTACGACCCGGCGCGCGACGAGTTGTTCGCGGCCAGCCGCGGCCAGGGCGCGACGCTGAACAACCGCCGCGTGCGGGTCTCGGGTCGCGCCACACTTTCCACGGCAGTGCTGGCTGCTGCATTCCCGTTTCGAAACCGTCGACTGACCCCGGCCTACATGGGAATGTTCAACACGCTTTTCGAACAGTGCGAGGATGTCCGGCGTGCCGGTTCGGCATCGCTTGACCTTGCCTATGTTGCCTGCGGGCGTCTCGACGGTTACTGGGAACTCGCGCTCAAGCCCTGGGATACGGCCGCAGGCGCCCTGCTGGTCCAGGAAGCCGGCGGTGTGGTCATGGACATCGCGGGCGGCGACAATTGGCTGAAATCCGGCCATATCATTGCGGCGCCGTTCAAGCTGGTCACACCGATGCGCAAGGCCATCGAACCGCACCTGACCGAATCGCTCAGGGCCAGGACCGCCAACTGAATCTTCGGAAGGCCGGCGACGCTGTTTTACGAATTGACTGTCGTCCGCGCTCGACTCCGCTTGCCAGACCGGTCGATCCGAAGATTGTGAACGAGAAAAAAATCGGGTATTTTCAAACTGGCAGCCAGAAGCACAGGCTTGACTCGTGCAAAAGGGGCAGTTGGCGTGAAAATTCCGGGATCTCCGCAGACCAGAATCGTGCTCATCTACCTGGTGGTGGGCGTTTTATGGATCTATTTTTCCGATCGCCTGATCGCGCTGAGCCTGTCCAGCCCCGACGCCATTACCAGGGCTCAGAGCATGAAAGGGTGGCTATTCATCCTGATCACTTCGGTAATGCTGTATCTGCTCGTGCAGGAACACTTTCGCGCGATGAAGAAAAAACATCGCGAACTCACTGAAAGCTACGACCAGACGATCCGCGGCTGGATCGAGGTCATGGACCTTCGACATCACGAGACCCGCAACCACACCGAGCGCGTGAGCCGGATGACCGTGGCCTTCGCCAGCCTCGCCGGGGTGGAATCGGAGCAGCTGGCGACCATTGCGCGCGGGGCAACCCTGCACGATATCGGCAAGATCGGCATTCCAGATTCGATCCTGATCAAGCCCGGAAAGCTCGATGCCGATGAATGGGAACTGATGAGGACGCATCCGGATATCGGGCGAAAACTGCTGGAAAAGATTTCATTCCTGCGCCCGTGCATAGACATCCCGTGGTGCCATCACGAGAAATGGGACGGCAGCGGTTATCCGAGGGGCCTGAGCGGCAAAAACATCCCGTTGGCGGCGCGGCTGTTCGCGATCGTCGATGTCTGGGATGCGCTGACCCACAAACGCGTCTACAAGGATGCCTGGCCGGAGCGGGACGTCCTGGATCACATTCGTCAACAGGCGGGACGACATTTCGATCCCAGCCTCGTGGAGACGTTCATAGCCAACTACGACGAAATAAAGCGGGAAGCCGGGGTCGAGACCGACCTCGCTCGTTCGCCGAGGCTCCGCACCGCATCAGGCCATGCGGCCACCGGATGACGCGCTTCGAAAAGATGAGCGGTATGTCTTTCAGAAGCCGTACCTGAGGCCCGCGTAGACATTGGAGTTGGTTTCGAACTGGCCGAAGAACGTTTGGCGGGATTGCCCCTCGAACAGGTTGAAACCGGCCGACAGCGCCCAGGCGTCGGTGGCCTTCCATTCCCACAAACCCCGTATGTAGGCGTCCTCGTCCGAGGGCGAAGCGAACGTGAACAGCGACCAGGTGACATTCTGCGAATGGGTCAGCAGCGTCGCACGCAGCGTGAACAGGTGTCGGTTCTCGTCCGGGCCCGGAAAACCCGCCGGCTGGTTCGCCTGAAGCGCTTCGTAGTCAAGCGTTCGCTCCAGGTAGTACTGGCCGCCGAGGGTGAAGTTGGAGACAAGCTCCTGCTCATAGCCGAGCAGAAACCTGAATTGGCTGTTGGGCAGGAATGGATCGGTGCCTGAAAGGTCGTCGCGCGATCGGTACCACGAGGTTTCGGCCGAAAGAATCCCTTTATGCAATGGTCCGCGAACACTTCCGCCCCAGGCCGCGAGGCGCGGAAACAGGGGACGGCCGGACGCCGGATCGAAACCCTGAGGGCTCTTCCAGTAGCCGCGGTAGCCGTAGCCGGCCAGTTCCCAGCCACCCAGGACGCGATGCAGCCGGAGGGCCCATTCGTCGTCGCCGAACCAGTCGCTGGGTCGCACCGGCTCGAAGACAACGTCATTCCCGGCGACGCGCCCGACCCTGGGATCGAAAAACGAAAGCCTGCGATTATCGATGAAACGGTCTGGATCGAACTTCGGCGTGTAAACCACGTCGATATTGAACAATTCCCCGAACCAGGCGACGCGCACCGCGTCCGAAGGCGCCTTCAGGTATTCCACGTCGCGACCGGTAAAGAATGAATTCCAGTCCTTGGGGAACAGGTCGTTGAGAAACAGCAAGTCGCCCACGCCCCAGGTCAGCACCTGGCGCCCGATGCGCAGATCCAGCGATTCGCCCACCGGCGAGCCGATGTAGACCTCGCGAAGATCCAGCCACCCGCGCCCCTGCTCCGGCTGCAGCTTGTGGCTGTCGGCAACGTGGTCGTAGACCAGGTCGGCCGTTATCCGTAACACTGCCTCGCCCGCGTACTGGTCGCGCGACAGCTGAAGCCGTGTCTCGCCCAGCGAGGTCGCGCGCTGGTTCGGATCATCGCGCAAGCGAACGCCGGCACGCATGTCCCAGAAACCCGTGATGCTGTCTACAAACGACGGCGTCGAAGTGCCCTTTTCATCCTGTCCAGGCGCCTGTTCATCCGGGGTTTCCGCGCCGAGCCCCGGCGGAAGCGCGGGTTCGTCCTGCTGCCCGTCGGCATCTCCACCCAGGCCTGGCGGTAGTGCCGGTCCGGCCGAAGAATCACCGTCTTTTTCCTCGTCATCCTCAGACGGCTTCTCGCCCAGGCCTTCCGGCAACATCGGCGTCTCACGCTTCGGTTGCTCCGCTTCGGACGCCTGCTGTTCCTGAAAACCCGGAAAGGCGTGAACCACGAAGGGCACGAAGAGCACGAAGAGAAAAACCAAAGAAAGAACACCCGAT
>Ga0102934_1001943_pt1 | contig 14488 bp, 13 predicted proteins | sample SalPonR2_A_D1_MG_FD_78175 | JGI IMG/M metagenome (GOLD analysis project Ga0102934, IMG submission 78175) | Salt pond soil microbial communities from South San Francisco under conditions of wetland restoration - Salt Pond MetaG R2_A_D1_MG | ecosystem: Environmental > Aquatic > Marine > Intertidal... | reverse complement strand
TGCAGCCCGGATCCGGGTGTGGAACCGGAATATCTCGGCGGTCTGGCAGGTACAGAGTTTAATATGGATGCTTTATCGACCAATGCCGGTATTTTTCCGGAAGAGGGATGGGATGCTGTCCTGGACGATCCGCACAATCCTTTTCGCGAGGGGGTAGTTGGTGCTCCTTCCAGTTATGAGGGCGAGATTGTGGTTGACGGCATGGATGGTAAATGGCAGGTATCAATGATGGATACTACTAATGATGCGGCAGTTCATTTCTATGCCTGGGCTACTGTTTTGGCAGCCGGGCCCAGCGGCGAAAACCAGTTTTATACAGCGGAAGCCCTTAAGGGCCTCTATGAGCAAACCGGTAACAATGTGTTTTCCAACATGGCTGTCAGAGCCTACCAGTCTGTTCTGCTTAATTTTCATGATGCTGTAACAGATACAACCGGTGACGGTGATTTTATTTATATAGCTACCTGGGCCATTGGTCCTCTTACCAATCTGGGTGGTGATGCGCTTGGATATAAGGTAATAAATGACGGCACCAAAGTAGAGCCGCCGCCGGAGCCGTAAAACAAATATTAAGGAGTTTAAAATGAGAAAAAAAGCAGTATTATTAGCAGCAAGCGGAATATTATTGAGTATATTTTTTAATTGTCAGCGCAATAAGGCTTTGAGTGTGAGTCCGCCTCTGACCCCGGATAAAAAGGATATTTTCCGGGTTACCGGAGATATCCGCACCAATAATGCTCCTGATCTGTTTTCAATATATTCCGATACCTATACTACCGGAGTTTACGCGCAGAATAACTATAAACTTACTGCGGGCGGCTGGACTGAAAATGAGTGGGGGGATCCACATCCCTCAGCTGCTACAGTTAATCAAACTGCCAGTGCAGCAGCTCCGGAAGGCAATACTTTTTATACTTTTACTGATGGGCCCCAGAGTTGGTTCGGGGCCAGTATCTGGTGTGAACCCCAGAGTTATACTATAGATGCTACCGGTTACAGTAATATATGTTTTAGTGTCAGACATAAAAACGCCGGTGCTTCGAAAAAACTTACATTTATTGACGGTTCGGATACTACTCAGGAGATTCCTTTTCCGGACGGGGAAGACCAGTGGCATGATGTCTCTGTGGCAGCTACTATTGATGTGTCAGACATAAAGGTTATTAATGTAGAAGGGGTTGAAAACGCTGATATTGAGATCTGTATCGACAACATCCGCCTGGAAAAATAAGCAGTAATTCACCCCGGGAACAGCCGGTTCCCGGGCCCCCTTCCTGATCAATAGAGTATAATATTGTATGCTTCCGGAACTGGAACTTCATAATTTATTCAGAGATTCCCTGAAACATTATCTCACATATGATCCCCATTTAAAAAAATTGCGGGACCTTGCATGTGTCTATCAAAGTCCTCTGCTTAAAACAGATAATTTTAAAACCCCGGGCATCTATCTCCTTACCGGAGGAAGGCAGACCGGAAAAACTACTTTTCTTAAACAGTATATCTCCATGATTCTTAAAAAAAAAGAAGTTGTACCCGGGGCCGTCTATTTTATTACCGGTGAAATAATCAATAATCATCACCAGCTGCGCAGCTTGCTCCAGCAGTTTCTGGAGAATAACTCATTTAAAAAAAAGCAAGCAGGATTATGAAAAATTATTTACCAATTATATGTTTCACGGAGGTTATCTGCCGGCGATAAATGATTATGAAAAAAACAGAACTATTTCCCCGGCAACCTTACGTACCTATCTGAACTGGATCCATGGAGATATTCTCAAACATAATAAAAGTGAACAGTACCTTGATGAAATCCTGAGCGGCGTCTGTAAATGCCAGGGCACACAAGTATCCTGGCATAGTCTGGCTAAAAACCTTTCGATTGATCACCATAAAACCGTGGCTGACTACCTTGCTATTTTAGAAAACATGCAGGTACTTTCTGTGCTGCCGGCTCTGCAGGAGGATAAACTGCGGGCAGCGCCTAAAAAAAACCGTAAAATCAATTTTAATGATCGGTTTATCTATCATACTGTGCACACCAGCCTTGATAACACATCACTGAAAGAGGTATACCCTTTATTATCCAAACCGGATTTTGCTGCCACAATAGTAGAAGGTATCTGTCTTAACCATCTGAAAAGATTTTTCCCGGTTTATTATCTTAAAGGAGATAAAGGGGAAGTAGATCTGGCGGTGATTATCAATAAAAAATTGGTACCGCTGGAGATCAAATGGACCACGCAGATCAGGCCCGGTGACTTAAAACAGATCCGCAAGTATCCCAAAGGAATTATTTTGACTAAAAACCGGAATCAGGGTAATTATGAACAATTAACGGTTATGGGATTAATCGATTTTTTGATGCTGTCTTCTGAAAAACTTAAAACTTTACTGATAAATAATACAGTATAATTACAGCAGCACTTATTCATAACAGCTTTCTTTTTTTTCAGAGATCATTTTATAATATCTGCTAGTGACTAAGCAAAACAGTTCTCATCATAAACTGGGCACACTCAGCGGGGTGTTTATCCCTAATGTGTTGACTATACTGGGGATTATCTTTTTCCTGCGCCTGGGCTGGGTGGTGGGACAGTCTGGTTTAATCAGGGCTTTAATTATTATCGGAACTGCTAATCTGATTACCCTGCTTACTTCCTTTTCCCTGGCTGCGATCTCTACCAATATTCAGGTCAAAGGCGGAGGTGCTTACTACCTTATTTCCCGAAGTATCGGACTGCAGGCAGGGGGCGCGATTGGAATTCCGCTTTATCTTTCCCAGGCTGTTTCCGTAGCTTTTTATCTGCTTGGTTTTGCTGAGATTTTCTGTGCAGTTTTTCCAGGCGCAGACCCGCAAGTAACTGCCTTGCTGGTTTTAACCCTGTTTGCTGTTATGGCGTTTATCGGTGTTAATTTTGTGGTCCGAATCCAGTATATGATTGTCCTTATTCTTGGTTTAGCGCTTTTTTCTTTTTTTACAGGTTCCGGTCCTGATAGTATTAGCGTAAATTTTAAAGCTGCCTATACCGCCGGCCATAGTTTTTGGACAGTTTTTGCTGTTTTTTTTCCGGCCGTAACCGGTATAATGGCTGGAGTCAGTATGTCCGGTGATCTGAAAACCCCGGCCCGGTCCATTCCCCGCGGTACGATTGCTGCGGTTTTATTTACAGCCGCAGTATACCTGGGCGCAGCTTGGATCTTGGGGGCCAGGGCAGATGCAGCAGCGCTTATCAGGGATAAACTGTTGATGCGGAAAATATCTCTCTTTCCTGTCTTGATTACAGCCGGTATCTGGGCTGCGACTCTCTCTTCAGCATTAACTGCGATTATGGGCGCGCCCCGTACCATGCAGGCTCTGGCTGCAGACCGGGTCCTGCCGCGGATTTGCGCTTATAAACTGGGCAGCCGTTTTGAACCGCGTCTGGCTGTATTGGTTACATTTTTTATAGCCGGCGGGGTAATCTATATGGGAGATCTTGATCTGGTTGCTCCGGTAATTTCAATGTTTTTTCTAAATACCTATGCCATGCTTAATCTGACAGCCGGGGTGGAAAGATTACTAAGCAGTCCTAATTTTCGTCCCGCTTTTAAAATCCACTGGCTTTTTTCCCTGCTGGGCGCTTTTGGTTGTTATGCCGCTATGTTTTTAATAAATGCCTGGGCTACGGCAGCAGCCATGGTTCTCTCTTTGCTTATCTTTTTTTATCTGAAACACCGGGATTTGAAACAAAATTGGGGAGATCTGCGCGAAGGTATCTGGTTTTCCCTGGCCCGGTTTGCCCTTAACCATCTGGAAACCAGTGCGGAACATATGAAAAACTGGAAGCCGAATATTATGACTTTTGTTGCTAATCCGGCTAATCAGCTCAGCCTGATTACGTTGGCTTACTGGCTAAGCAAGGGTAAGGGTATTATCTCTTTGCATCGGCTTCTGTGTGTGAAAACCAGTGACCAGCGCAGTGTTGTTTTGCGTAAAACAGTCCGCAAGCAATTGGAAAAATTTCTTGATGAAAACGAGCTGCCTGCTCTGGCTGAATGCGCGCGTGCACCTGACTTTTTGCAGGGATTTAAAACCCAACTGGAGACATACGGCCTGGGACGGATCAGACCCAATACTGTACTTTTGGGCTGGAGTGATACAGTAGCAGGTAAAACATTGCTGATGAAATGTATGCGCTTAGCTGCGGAGGATAGTAAAAATACTTTATTACTTAAAATCAGCAACTTTAGCAATTATAGCACCTGGAAAAATATTGATATTTGGTGGGGCGGGGCAGGTGATAACGGGGATTTAATGCTGATGCTGGCTTATCTGCTTTCCCTTAATGAATACTGGCATGGCTGCCGGTTACGGGTGATCTGTCTGATCAGCGATGAAAAAGGGATTACGGCAGCCCGTAAGAATATTAAAGATAAGCTGGCCCGGGACCGTATTGACGCTGAAATCATTGTTCAAACTGTAAGCAGCAGTGTTGCCGCTGCCATGGAGCAGCTCTCTGCCGAAACAGAACTGACTATTATTGGCAGCCGTCTGCCGGAGCCTGGTGAAGAGCAGGCTTATGCGGCAAAAATTGAGTCTATGGTTGTTCCTTTAAAAAATGTGCTGGTTGTTAATGCCGGCAGCGGCAAAGAGGTGCTGGAGTAAGAGATACTTATAAAATAAGCTGCTAAACTATGTAATTATGTGAGTATCCATTTATGTGTCTGACACCGAAGAAAAGGCTTTCCTTATAAGCTGACCCAGTTTACAGCGAAAATAATAAAAAAACAGGTTATTTTACATAAAAAATTCTTTTTTACAAACGTTTGTATTTACATAAAAGTTAAAACAGAGTATAATTATTATATAAACGTTTTCATAAATTTTAAACAGGAGTTAAGAAATGAATTTCAAATATGTTACAGCAGCATTATTGGTTTGGGTAACAGTGTTTGCCGCTTTGACAGCCGGGCAGAGAGCTTTTGAACTTAATTTTAAAGGCGAACAGGGTATTATCAACTATAAAAAATACGGCTATTTCCGCGGCCGCGGTACCCGGCGCTACCGTTATGTTATCCGGGATAAAGCCGGATTGATACGTGCTGTAGGCGACGGTGTTTATCCTGCTTTTAAATTGATAGAACGTGATCCCAAATTTAAGCTTTATAAAAAAAAGCGCCTTTTAATAGGCAGTCACTGGGATTTTCTCGGCAAAAAGGATCAGCGCCGTGCTTTTTATAAATGGATTATGTGCGGTGATGATCCGGGTGTAAAACAGCATTACATTGCCGGTATTCTGGAAAAAGCAGGTCATTTGAGGCAGGCTCTGAAAGCATATTATGCTGTAGTGCTCCATTTTCCTTTAACAGTAGGCTGGGCTGCCTCTGGCGACTGGTTTTATTTTCTGGGACCAGGTGCCCTGGGCAGTATTAAAAGAATTTTACGGGACAATCCGGAGATACCTATGAAACTGGTAGGAGCAAAATTAAAAATAAAACCCAAAGACCCCAATGATCTGACACAGGATGAGTTTATTAAATCAGAATATGAAATTGAGATCGATCCCGGAAATTGGGAAAAACGTAAACCGCATAAGAAGATTGTTGATAAAACACCGGTAAAATATCTGCCTGACAAAAAAGCGGCTGTACACGTGGTAAAGCACAAAGACGGTTCTTTCTCAATGGAGGTTAATCATGAACCGTATTATATCAAAGGCGCTGGTTACGGCTGTGAGGACGGCTCCTGGGACTGTACTATGGATCAGCTCGCAGCCCGGGGCGGCAATACTATCAGAACCTGGGGCCATAAAGATGCGCAGGATGCGTTAGCCTGTGTAGAGGCTGCGCATAAGTACGGTATTAGGGTATGTCTGGGTTTATGGATTGATCATGAACGGCATGGATTTGATTATAATGACCAGGCTGCAGTTCAAAAGCGTTTTAAGCATTTTACATCAATAATTGATGCTGTAAAAGATCATCCCGGTTTGCTTGTTTATGGTATCGGCAATGAGGTTAATCATCAAAGTACAGATGGAGTACCCTATCAGAATATGAAAGTCTGGGATCAAATCAATAATGTAGCAGCCTATGCGCATAAACATGACGGCAATCATCCTACAGCTACGGTAACAGTGAATTGGAATGCAGATCTGGAAAAGCAGATACGGAAGCGCTGTCCGGAGATAGATATTATCGGGGTTAACAGTTATGCGGGTATTAATGGTGCAGTTGCTGCCATTGATATGGTTGATTGGGATAAGGCGTATATGGTTACTGAATGGGGTCCGTACGGTTTTTGGGAAGTGGAACTTACAGACTGGGATGCGCCCATTGAAAACCCTTCAGCTGTTAAAGCGCGTAATTATTTTAACCGGTATAAGTTTATAACCGGTAAAGAACGCTGCCTGGGTTCATTTGTTTTTGTCTGGGGCTATAAACAGGAGCGTACCCATACATGGTTTAATCTTTTTCTGGAAGATCCCCAGGGCGGACCGCCGCGTCCGACCGCGGTTGTTGATATCATGGAGGCTGTATGGACCGGAGAAGTGCCTGACAACCGGGCTCCCAGGGTGGGCTGGATTGAGATCAAGGGCTTTCCCGGACAAAAATCATGTTATCTGGAAAAAGATACCGAATATACGGTTAATGTTGCTGTTAAGGAATTTGAAAATGAAGCTATGGATTTTTTCTGGGAAGTATATGAGGAAAGCAGGGCCACATCTGTTGGCGGGGACCGTGAAGTAAAGCCGGATAAAATGGATATTAAATTTAAAATTCATGATAACGGCCGTATGGTTTTCCGGACTCCTTCCCAAAAAGGGCCCTACCGTTTATTTTTACAGGTTAGTGACCCGCATGATCATATAGGATACGCTAATTATCCTTTTTATGTAAAATAAAAGCCAAACTTAGTAAATTTACTAATCACCTATAAAACAAGCGCTTCATGTTATAATTCGGTGTCAGACACCGGACACGTGTCTGACACACCCGGATATAGCGAATGCGATTTATTGTAAAACCATCCAAAGTTACAGGTATGATTAATATACCACCGTCCAAGTCACATACTATCCGGGCTGTAGCTTTTGCCGCCCTGGCCCGGGGAGAGTCTCTTATCCAGGCACCGCTTAGTTCAGCTGATACTTTGTCAGCCCTGGAAGCAGCAGCTGCTTTAGGCTGTAGAATCAATAAAAACGGCAAATGGGCGGTTAAGGGCTTTAAGGGTTTTTCCCGGCCTGTAAAAAAAAAGATAAATATCGGCAATTCCGGGACAACGCTTCGTATTTTTACAGCTTTGGCAGGTTTATCTGACCAAAAGATAAGTTTTGACGGCGATGCCTCGATCCGGCAGCGTTCAATGGCGCCCCTGCTTGCTTCTTTACAGGATTTAGGCGCTAAAGTACAGTCAGAACGCAGCACTTGCCCTTTTACTATTCAGGGTCCTTTACAGGGGGGATCTACTGTAATCGATGGTATCAGCTCCCAGTATGTAACGGCTTTACTTATGGTTGCTCCTTTTCTCTCTCAGGACAGTGCTATCAAAGTCACCAATCTGCATGAGATACCCTATATTGAGATAACTTTAAACTGGCTTAAAAAATTGGGTATAAAGATAAATTATCATGCTCACGACTACAGTCATTTCCATATACCGGGCCGGCAGCAGCTTGAGGCTTTTAATTGCCGGGTAGCAGCTGATTTTTCTTCCTCTTTATTTGCTTTGGCAGCAGCTGTTTTATGCGGCAGCAAGGTAGTTTTAAAAGGTCTGGATTTTAAGGATTCCCAGGGAGATAAACAGGTTTTTGATATGCTCCGGGATATGGGTGCAGATATAGATATTAGTGCTGAACAGGTAGTTGTAAACCGTTCTGCATTGCAGGGACGTGAGCTGGATTTGAATAATGTTCCGGATGCTCTCCCTGTTTTGGCTGTTATTGCTTCCCAGGCAGTTGGGGAGACCAGACTGGTAAATGTGGAACAGGCCCGTTATAAAGAGTGTGACCGTATTACAGCTACTGCCTGTGAACTACGGAAAATGGGAATAACTGTTACGGAAAAGCGGGACGGTCTGGTCATTCAGCATAGTCCCTTACAAGGAGCTGAGATCAACGGTTATCATGATCACCGTATGGTTATGGCTTTTACTGTGGCAGGCCTGGCAGCAGCCGGTCAGACTGTGGTAAATAACGCAGAAGCGGTTGCTGTTACTTATCCCGGTTTTATTGCAGATATGCAGCAAATAGGAGCGGTTTTAAAGCAGGATCCGGAAAACTAGTTGTGTCTGACACCAGAGGTTTGGCAGCCAAAAAAGAGATTATCCTGGCGCGTAATACTCTTTATGCTTTAATCAGGGATTATTTTGTCCATAAAGGTTTTTTTGAGGTGGAAACACCGCTTATGCTTCCCTACAGCAGCGGCGAGCCTTTTATAAATTCGGTAAATACTATTTATTTTGATTTGTATAATAACCGGTATCAGACACACTTAAGTGTATCTCCGGAAACAAGTATGAAAAAACTTCTGGCAGCCGGATATGAGAAAATATTTACCATTACCCGTTGTTTCCGCAATAATGAAAATTTGTCCGGATTTTGTCATAACCCGGAATTCAGTATGTTGGAATGGTATTGTTTAAATAGCTCGGTTGCGGATATAAAAAACGAGTGTCGCCGTATAATTACTGCTGTTGTTAAAGCTCTCCGGGATTCTTTACAGATCCGATACGGTGATATAACTTTGGATTTTAATAACTGGGAAGAGATGAGCGTAGCTGCTGCATTTAGACGTTATACCTCTGTAGATCTGGATAAACTGGACAGCTGGGATCAGCTCATTGACCGGGCTGAGCAGCTTGGTTACGGCAGGACAGATAATGCAGATGATGCTTTTTTTAAAATATTTGTTCAGGATATAGAGCCTGAAATAAACACAGATCATCCGGTTATTTTAACTGAATACCCCTCTTTTCAGGCCTGTTTTACCAGATTAAAAAATAAAAAATACAGTACCCGCTTTGAAGTTTTCTGCGCCGGCCTGGAATTAATTAACGGCGGGGAAGAACTGACAGATCCGCAGGAGTATCAGACACGACTGGCTTATTTTAAACATCTGCGCCGGCAGCAGGGCCGGCAAGTATATAAAGATGATCCTGATTATCCGGCTTGTCTGGACCGGATTAAAGCTGCAGCCGGAGCTGCCTGCGGTCTGGACCGTTTGTTAATGCTTGTAACCAATAGTCAGGATATAAGAGAGGTGCTTTTATTTCCGGGCAGGGATCTATTTGCTATAAATAGTGAATAATTTCCGTTGCTGTTTTGCGCCGTTTTTTAAGATCCATAGTGTGCGGAAGTACAAAAACCGGCAGATTGGTAAGGCTGTGTAAAGTATCGATATTATCTTTGATAATATATTTTTTCTCGTTTTTATTAATAATATTAATAACCAGCAGTTTGATCCGAATTCCCCGCCCGGCCAGAGCTTCGTAGGAGAGCAGGGTGTGATTCAGGGTGCCCAGTGAAGCGCGGGCTACCAGTATAACCGGCAGTTCCAGGTCTTTTATCAGGTCTATCATTCGGTAATTCTGGTAAATAGGCACAAATACTCCGCCGGCGCCTTCGAGAAGGACATTATCATATTTTTTAATCTCTTTTTTACATTGCATTTTAAAGTCAGTTGTGGTGAATTTTTTTTTGGATTTGGCTTTACGTATAGCAAGATGGGGAGAACAGGCATGTCTGAATTTATACAGTGTTTTAACAGTAATTGGTTTGTTAATGAATTTTTTTATAAAAACAGCATCGCTGTCTGCTCCGGTCTGCATCGGTTTGATATAGGCTGCGCTTTTACTGACATGTGCCCAGGCCTGGGCAATCAGGGCCGCGGTGTATGTTTTGCCGACTCCGGTATCAGTACCGGTTAAGAAATATTTCATGGGAGTTTCCTCAGAATATATTCGTTGTAATGATAGGCAACACTAAAGGGTTTGTTTTTAATATAATTGTCACCCAGTATTTTTTTTATCATGCTGAAATCTGCTTTATTGCCGGTTACAGCAGCATTTAAAGTTCCGCTCAGACGTTGTTTTTTCATAAAATCAATCAAACCTTTATAGGAGATATCTCTTATTTTATCATTACTATACAATATCTGAAAGTCATTTGTTTTCAGCAGCAATTTTATATCTTCTCCGGCCGGCAGCTGATGAGAAATAATTAACTGACCGTATTGCTGAAACAATTTTTTTAAGCGGGAAAAAGTATTATTCAAAAAAACAGAGAAAGCAAATAAACCTCCGGGGGTAATGCTTTGGATAATATTATCATATAATTTTTTTAGATCATTGATCCACTGCATGGTCGCATTGGATAATATGAGATCATATCTGCTGTAAGGCCAGTTAAGTTCTACATCGCCGGTTATATATGTTATATTGGCGCGTTTATGTTGCTGCCTGGCCTGCCTGATCATGGCATCAGCCAGGTCCATAGCTGTGATTTCCGCGTCAGGATATGTGTCAGCTAATTTTGCTGTTAACCAACCGGTACCGCAGCCGATATCCAGAATTCGGCGCGGTTTGAGATCAGCCGGAAGATTTCCAAGCAAATTACGGCCGATCTCCTGCTGCAGCGAAGTATAGCTGTCATATGTGGCAGCTGCCCGGTTAAAATTATTTTTAACTTTTGTTTTATCTAGGTGCATATTATATTTTGTAAAAGCCCGGTAATAGTTTTATTTAAGCTGCAGGGCAGGATATGACCGGCATGTTTGAACTCGGAATATTGTATATTATGCTGCCTGGCGAAATAAGCTGCTCCCTGTTTCAGAAAAACTTTATCTTTACTCCCCTGAAGCAGCATGATTTTGTTTTCCGAACCTGATATATCTTCATTATAGCTAAAATTTTGCAGATAATCAAGGCCGGAGGTTAGCTGCGCCCTGGTAAAGTTGCCGATATATTGCCGGTAAGCTCTTGTATCTTCAGCAGGGAAAGCAGCGGTTTTAAGAAAACGGTGCAGTGTTTGCTGCTGATCATGCTGTACCTGTTTTTTCATCAGTATGATTTTTTTTTTATCAGCTCCGTAGGGATTGACCCGGCTTTTACTAAAGGAGCCGCCGCATGCCAGTAAAATTATTTTTTTTACTGCTTGATGGGTAATATATGGTAATAAAAGAAAACCGCCCAGTGACCAGCCCAGCAGTACAGCAGGCTGTTTAAGTTTAACCGGCACTATGGTTTTATCTTCTAAAACTCTGGTCCAGGAAATAGTTTCCAGTTCAGGAACCTGGAGGCGGGCCATTATACCGGTTGTAAAACCCCATCCGGGCACAGCTATAACTTTCAAAAACCGAACCTTTCTTTGTATTCTGTAAGAACATACAATAATTTAGCAATATCTTTTCTTGTATGGTCAGCTGAAAAAGTAAAACGGATCCTGGCTTTTCCGTCAGGAACAGTGGGCGGGCGTATGGCCACAGCCAGTATGTTATGCGCTTTCAGATAATCAGCTAAATGCAGCGCTTTTTCGCTGCTGCCGGTTTTAAGCGGTACAATCTGGGAGGTAGAACTTAAAAGCGGTAAACCGGCCCGGTGAGCTTTTTCCCGGAAAGCGTCTGCTTTGGCTAATACCTTACGGCCGCGCCTGGGATGTTTGGCCAGGTATTGCAAAGCGCCGTAAACGCCGCCCAGTACAGCAGGGGGCAAGCCTGTATTATAAATAAATGTACGCGCTTTATTTATCAGATATTGTTTTTGCCAGGCCGGTCCGGCCCAGTAGGCGCCGCAATTTCCCAAAGCCTTGCTCATAGTGCCCATTAGTAAAACATTATCCTGGTTATTAAGATTACTTTCTGTTGCCCGTCCTTCCTGGCAGCTGCCGTATACACCAGTGGCGTGTGCTTCGTCAACATAAAGAAAAGCTTTATATTTATCCGCCAGATATTTGAGCTCCTTTAGCGGAGCCAGGTCACCGTCCATGGAAAAAACAGATTCGGTTATAATAATTTTGTTGGTATTTTTTTTATTTTGGGATAATTTTTTTTCAAGGTCATTTAAATTATTATGCTGATAACGGAACCAGCGGCTTTTACTTAACAGAACTCCGTCTATAATGGAGGCATGGCAGAGGCGGTCCATAAAGACACCGGTCCGGGGCGTTATAAAAGTGTTAAGTATGCCTATATTGGCCAGGTAGCCGCTGGAAAAAATAAGTGCAGTCTCTGTCTTTTTAAAATCGGCCAGCCGGGCTGCTGTTTGGCGGTATAGCGTGTTACAGCCGCAGATAAGAGGGGAAGCGGTTGCACTGCATCCATGTTTTTTCAAGTATTTGAGAGCACTGTTAATTACTGTTTTGTTTTTGGCCAGGCCCAGATAATCATTAGCGCAAAAATTTATATAAATTTTTTTTTGATATTTTATCTTAATACCGTAATTTTCATAATAATAGAGTTGACGGTATAAATTATTTTTCTGAAGCTGCTGCAGTTTTGCTTTATAATCCAAGATCATGACCCAGTTGTTTTAATCTCTTTGATATATTGTTCGACAGCAGTCTTTACTATACTAAAATAATCAGCGTATTTTTTAACATAGGGTCTTTGTTTTTGGTCAAATCCCAGCATGTCATTGATAACCAGCACCTGACCATCGCATTTTTTTCCGGCTGCTATACAAATAGTCGGGATTGCCACAACAGCAGTTATATGCTCTGCCAGGGAGGCCGGTATAGCCTCCAATACCAGGGCATAACAGCCGGCCTGAGCCAGTCTTTGCGCATCCCGGGTAATACGCTCCGCTGTTTGCGGATCTTTACCCTGCAGCTGATAATTATGAATGGTTTGCGGCGTAAGTCCTACATGACCCATAACCGCAATTTCATTTTCTATCAGTTCGCTGACTACTGCTGTTGACGGGTTTTCCAGTTTTACGCTGTCAGCTCCGGTTTGGATGAATTTTCGGGCATTCCGCAAAGCAGCAGCCGGGCTTGTATCACTTTGCCAGGGCATGTCTGCTATAACATGTTTATCCGGAGCTCCTTTTTTTACAGCCATTACATGGTTTAACATAAGATCCATAGTTATAAAAGTAGTATTGGCATAACCGTAAACCACTTCCGCCATACTGTCTCCTACCAGCAGCATGTCCAGGCTGGTACTATTTAAAACAGCAGCGGTGGCAAAGTCATAACAGGTTAGTACACTTATTTTTTTTTGTCCTTTTTTATTTTTTACAGCGTTTGCAGTTAACATAGTTATACCTTATATATTTTTCTTTATTTAGTTGCTCTCCACCCAACAGAGGGCAGCCAGTTCCACACCGTGATAATTTTGCCGGCGTTTGTCTTCCGGACCGCAGGATGATATATACCATTGGTTTTGCTCATTAATAATCTCGGCAGCATGCGCGTGTAAAGTGGTTATCTGGTCTGACCAGGAAAAACGGTTATATTTTGCAGAGGGGATAACAACTGTCTCCCGGTAATGATGCATGGAATTGGTAAAAAAAAGATACCAGGTATTATTTTTATAAACAACAAAGGGTGATTCCAGTGAACCCCAGGGGCAATTATCCTTCAGTTTTAAAATAACTTCCGGCCGGCTGTATGCTTTGAAATCAGCAGTGCGGCAGACTGTTATGGTGGAATAGGGCTGATCCGGCACACAGAGAAATATTAACCAATCTCCGGTTTGCTTATTTCTAACAATACAGGGGTCCCGGCGCAAAGGAGCCTGATTGGATATTACCTCCTGTTTATCTCTTTGCCAGTGCCGGAGATCTTTACTGCGGGCTATCTCTATCCGGCGTTTTCCTTTAAACATGGTTTCCAAAAACATGTAATAACTATCATTATGTCTTATAACAAAAGGAGCACCGAGATAGTTGTTTCCCTTTTTGTCATCGCGTAGTGCAAAATCCTGTCTTTGCCAGGGGCCGGTCGGACCGGGAGCACTGGCGTGTAATAAAAAAGGATGGTAGCGGTATAAATCACGGCGTTTGTCAGGAAAGGGATTATTAATGCCGAAACAATGCCATTGTCCATTTATATCTTTTATAAAACAATGGTCATTTATATACCAATTATCCCTGCTGTCAGCCGGGGCAGCAGGGATAATCTCTTTATAAGCTTGCCAAATTACCGGTAGAAGCATTGGTTCAGTTACCTTGTTTAAAAGTTACAACCACTATGATAACATAATTAAATAATTTTTACTGTTATCTCTATATATCGAAAGGCAAATTATATCATAACTTACCCGGGAAACTGATAAGTAATATATTTGTTTTTCTTTGCTAACTATGCAGTAGTGGGTCTACCGTGGCAAAAAATCACAACGTCCGGCGCATGGAGACAGACGTTTTTTCGGGGACGTTGGCGTTTGCCTTCCTGGTAAACGCTGCACTTCGTTTTCGCCTAAAGGTCATCCTGACCTTTTTCGGCTCAAAAGGCCCCTTCAAAAGCGGCTGTCTCCCTGCTCCGTCCTCAATAGTTTTCCTGCTCGG
>Ga0102934_1001940_pt1 | contig 14495 bp, 15 predicted proteins | sample SalPonR2_A_D1_MG_FD_78175 | JGI IMG/M metagenome (GOLD analysis project Ga0102934, IMG submission 78175) | Salt pond soil microbial communities from South San Francisco under conditions of wetland restoration - Salt Pond MetaG R2_A_D1_MG | ecosystem: Environmental > Aquatic > Marine > Intertidal... | reverse complement strand
TCTTCCCACTGCCAGCCCCCCCACCCGCCCCCCCCTTGATCTGAGCAGCCTCGCTTTTCTTTTTGCTGAGCTTCGATCGGGCTAGCGGGGTTCCCCCCCGCCACGGCGTCACTGCCACCTCATATACACTTAACCCACTGTACCACTGTCTTATCTCGCGACGCACCTCGCAATCCTCCTCCTCCCCCTCTTCCTCGCCTCGTTCCGCCCCCTGATCCCCAGGGCCCACCTCGCTACTGCCATCGTCTCCCTCAGCCCGACTGGCCCCGGCCCCCCCCGCCGGTCGCAGCCCCCCCCCATCCTCTCCCTCGTCCGCCCGACCCAATCGGATATGGCCGAGGATCAACGTCTTGCGCACCTCCTTTGTGTGGGGGAGGGGGGGCGAGGCGTGAGCGAAGGCTGTGGATAATACGACACGACAGAAAAAATGCCGCGACGGCTGAGCAAAGGCAGCTGCCCGAATTGAAATGAACAAGAAGACATACGCCGGCACTGACCCCAATGAGCCGGTAGAGGAGGTGCAGGTCCCGCCAGGTCAACCGAAGCCCCCCGTCTCCGGCTCCCTCGCCGGCCCGATGGCCGGGTGGGGATGAGGATGGATACCGGAGCAGGACACCGAACTCGGCGTGGTAGCGCTGTGGGGTGCCTCGGTAGAGCATGAAGTCCAGACCCAGGTTCAGGCCTCCGTGGACGACGAAGCTGCGAGGCAGGGGTGGGACAGGAGGGGCGGCGAGTGAGGGAGGGAAGTGCGCATGTGGTGGAACAATGCCAAGGGCCAGATGTCTCAACATCCAAAATGGCACAGCCAAAAAGGCACAGCCTGATTAATTGATCCTTAACCTTACTCCTGACCTCACAACTTGCCCACCGCTTGATCGTAAATACGCACCCGCGCTTCCTGAAGAACCGGTAACTACCCACACTCCTGAGGAAGGTGGGACTGGCGGCCCGAAAGCTGAAGAAAGGAGACGCAAGGGATCAAGGTGGGCATGATGGCAAATCACTTATATACACACGTGTAGATGTATATTTTGCAATGCCAAAAGATACGTACGCTTTCCAGCACTCGATCGCACTCAAGGGCCTTGCCTGCGCCTGCCCATCTCCAACCGCTCCTTTGTCCCCCCTCTCATCGGCCGCCGCCTCTGCTCCCAGGCCTCGCGACTCTTCAATATAACCCCCTTCCACTTCTTTTTTCTCCCCAAATCCCCTCCATCGACCGTCGCCCGGTGGCAGGCAGACGCGGAGGCGGTCGAGGTCATATACCAGATAGAAGGCCTGCTCGAGAGAGAGCTGGACCTCCTCCGTCGGGCCCACGTCCTGGAGTGCAAGGTTACACCAAAACGGGTGAGGATGGCCAAATGATGCCACTGATATGTGCAACATTTACATACCCTTTGAAAGACGCCCAGCGTTTCCAGCTCCCGCTTTACACTCATCTTCGCACTGACGGGGAGAAATGAAGGCGTCAACAGTCGATATGGGGACTCGAGCTGAGAAATAAACGTAAACGCGCATCAGCAGTCATAGCCTCTGTGTCCCTCTTTGTACCAACCGTTGTATAGCAGGGTCTACGACAACGAAAAGCCCAATCAGGGTCCCGTGGAGGACGTATCGTTGTGTCGATGGAGTGAGGCGCCCGGTGACGGCTTCGGAGACGGCACCGGCCGTGGTGGCTGGCTTTTTATCTTCTAGCACCTCATCAGTACCTTCAGCTGGGCAAGTTTCCTGATATTCCACCGGATTGGCGGGAGTGGCCGGAGGCGGTGCACCAACTTGCACATCTGGCGAGATGACAGCCTCGTCGGTCGTCACATTCTCCGCACTCGTGCCCCCAGCACCTGCGCATACTTGCTCTTCTCCTTCCATAGTGCTATGCTCTAGTAATATCGCGTTGTCATTCGACTGGAGTGTAAGCTGCGAGTCCAGGCTTGCGCTGTACAGGAATGCAGTGGGGCGAGGGGGAGGTTAGCTTTGAACCGTGCTGCTTGCTATGGCGCGCTCCCTGGAAGGCTCAAGTCTATGGAATTTCCGCGGTGCTTCATGAGAAGTAGGATGGCTTATGTATGACGCAACTGTGACCATTTGGTCTTCTGGGCGTGGAAGTGGTCATGGACACGGGATGCCTAAAGGTCTCGTTGGTTTAGAAGGCTTCAGAAAGCGCGCATCGCCCGACTCGCTAGAATTGGCAGCGTTTCTGCGTTCGTCCTCCGCGGAACTCAGTACAGTGCCGGGGTAGATGATGAGCTGAGCCCTCAAATACGGCAGGTATATGGGCGCAATGAGAAAATAATGGCTCACTGCGCCAGGAAGCTAGATCCAGTCACATTTTTCCAAGCGTCATACCACAACACGTCTTTCTGCATTGCAAAAGCTGCGCCTCACTCCTTGACTTCCACTGCTTCATTCCCAACATACACAGCAAAGTATAAGAAAGTATGACAATTGGACTGGTTCGGGCATCTAGGTCAATAATTTGGACCGGCGCTGGGGCCAGGGCATGCCAAGCTTTGGAGCACAGGGCGCCTCGCAAGCCTTGGGGGTTGCAGCCTGCGGGGGTCAGCATGCGGAGCGTCGCCAGTGATTCTCGGGTGCTATGCATCACGTCCGGTAAAGGCGGCGTGGGGAAAACGACGACAGCAGCCAGCATTGGGATGGGTCTGGCTTTGAAGGGAAAGAAAACCTGCGTTATCGATTTCGATATAGGCCTCCGCAACTTGGACATTCACTTGGTACGGGGCCCAACGGGAGGGGACAGGTGTAAGATTGTATCGTTGCCATATCAGTAACGGCGGGCAGACTCGTCTGTGCCCTTTGTCTCGAATGCTCTGGTCCTGCTGATTCCTCTTTGCGTGCCATCCTAGTCAGAGTGTTCTCAGGACATGGGTCAGGCCCAAGGTCGCCTGACCTCTAAACCTCACCCTCTCTCTTCTCGCCGCACTCCCTTCGCTTCCTCCAGGGCGCGGAACGACGAGTAATATTCGACTTCGTCCACGTGCTGCAGGGGGACTGCACGCTCAAGCAGGCGATGATCAAGGACAAGCGGAACCCGAACCTTTTCCTGCTCGCGGCCTCCCAGACCAAGGATAAGAACGCCTTGACCGTGGACGCAGTCGGCAAGATGCTGGCAGAGATGCGCCGTGAGTTCGACTTTATCATCTGCGACTCTCCCGCCGGGATCGAGAGCGGGGCCAGGCACGCCATGTACTTCGCGGACGACGCCATCATCGTGACGAATCCGGAGCTCAGCTCTTGTCGGTAGGTGGGCAGGAAGGCGCGCGACAAGCTCCGTCGGGATGTCCATGTGGAAAATGCTGCCTGCGCGGGGGGACGGGGGTATGGTGGGAAGTCGGGGTGACAGTTGGGTCGCACACAGGCTGACGATATCTCTTGTGGTCCTTCCCCCGCCCACAGCGACAGCGACAAGATGATAGGCTTCATTTCCAGCAGATCGAAACGGGCGGAGCTCGGGCAAGAGCCTGTGCGCCAGTCTCTCCTTGTCACGCGCTACGACCCCGAGCGCGCCCAGAAGGAGGAGTGCCTGCGTCTGGAGGACATCAAGGTGAGCGGCCCGGGGGCAGCCCTTGGAGATTCGCCGTCGACTGCCGGTTCCTCACAATTCCTTCACTCGGCACAGGAACTACTGGGGCTGGAGCTGCTGGGCGTGATCCCGGAGAGCAAGTGCATCCTCACGGCCACCAACCTGGGCCAGCCGGTCATCTGCATGCCCGATCAGGACGCCGGTCAAGGTCTGTGCCCGGCGAGGGAGTCGCGGTGGGGGGCTTTGTGCCTGTTACTCCCTGCGGTTGATTACGATTTCAATGGCGGTTTATCGGACAAGACGCTCGCTCACTCAATGCTTGCCCCCGCAATCTTTCCACAGCCTACATGGACACCGTGGAGCGCTTTCTCGGCGAGGAGAAAGAATTCCGCTTCCTATCCCCCAGGCCGACGGGCATCCTCTCGATGCTTTTCTCGCGCGGTACCTAGAAGAGAGGGATTGGGTGGGTCGCACGGGTGCTAAGGCAAAGTTGGGTGGGGAGTGGGGAAGGACTGCCGGGGATGTGCATGGCGCGCAACTCGGGCACGCTAGGCACCGAGCGGGCTCGTAGTGCTGCCTACCTGATACTGTACGTATTAAGTTCGTTTTATGTCCGCGATCAGACCTACTGAAGAAATTCCGTGCGCTTTTCTGCTCATATTTCTTTCTTTCGATTGGTGTTTATCAGCCCAGCTCCACTCGCAAACAGAGCATTGCGTGCATCCTCACCTTCTCTTATCGATTTGGATGCTTCTCTGTGCACCTTAACTGTACAAAAGCCTGTGGAAATTTCCGCACCTCCGCAATTCAATCATATTGGTTTCGCACATTTTTATTTACGGGCATGGCATAGAACACAAGAGCCCTGTCACTCACTTCAGGCAAAGCTTGGCTTCGAGCGCGCAGGTTTCGGTGGTGTACCTTGACGCCTCCGTTCGAACGCGTACACGAATATTGTCCAGCAAACCCCTTTTCTTACACTCCTTCAGAACCCACAAACGCCTATTGTTGAGAGAAAAGTAAGCCCCGGTGGCACGACAAAATATGACAGTGATGAAGGGCAACGCCTCAGGCTTCAGTCTTCCTTCGACGATCTCTGCCAAGGTATCCTCCACCCTTCGCCCGCAGCCTGAAAACGTTGTCCGTATACGTGCATGGGAAAAATAGACGATGGAAGGATCAATCTCCATGAAAAAGGGCTGGGGCCTGTCACTTCTACATCCGCCGTTGCCCTTTCCACTGCCACTTTTCTTGACCATCGGAGCGGAGAGGCTCGGAACGGCGGATAGCGATACCGCGTACTTATGGCGCGACAATCCTGCATTTGAGGTCGGAAAAAAGATCAAGTAGTATTGTATGTGCTTAGTCGAGCATGCTTGCACCAGAGAGTGCGTGGTAGCAGTGGTCATGCTAGGCGTGGGACTGAGGACGCGGGGGGGGGGGGTGTTGGAACGTGGTGCTCGACGCTCGCTGAATCGAGTCTGGGAAGTTGAGTCGCGGTGGGCGGTTTTCACACGGCCCCCTGCAAGCAAAACCACCCTTCACAACGCGTCGCTCACACGCATTCTTATGTTACACAGTGTGTGTCTTGTCATGGTTGCCATCGGCAGGATGAGGTGGTCCGGGTATCAGTAGCGAAACAGGAAGCCCACTCGCGCGTGGGGGCTTGGCCTTGCGACCGTTTTCCTAAGATGGGAGACGACGCCTACCGCCATAATACGCATCATCACCACGCAGGGCACAAAAAGGGGAGCTTTCTCAACAAGCTTTTTGCGCGTCAAAGTAGTTTAAAGGCGGCAATTGGATATGGGCCCAGCAGGGGCGATCATGAGTGCAGCGAAAAGGATGACGAGGGCAGGGCATCCTCACCTTCGCGTCAGCAGGGAGAGCATCAGGGGTCCAGGTTCCATTTCCCGCATTCTCCTTTAAGTTCTTCTACACCCATTTTCTCAAGCATACGAACTCGGGCTGGGACGAAGGTGGGGACCGAAGGCCTCACCGGAGGAAGAGGGGGAACGAGGGAGAAGTCGGGCGCGATTCGAGATTGTGGCACCGGAGAGGAAAGGCTCACGGGAAGATTTCTCCCTCCTCTGACTCCAGCAGCAAGTGCATCAGTCAAGATTGCATTGGATTTTTTGGGGTAAGTTCAAGATTATCCCTGAAGGTTTGAGTCCCTGTTCGGAGCTCTGCTTGGGGATCGTGAGCTTTCTCTTATCGCCTTCACCGGAAACGACTCTCTCTTTTGGTGCTAATGTGCATCTTTGCTTCCTTAGATCGACAGCCCTAGGTGTGGAGGGACTTTATCGGGTTTCTGGCAACAAGTTGGACGTGGATAGCCTCAAGGCCCTGATGGCGGAAGGGCTGCTCGTCTCGGCGGAGACGCTCAGATCGCACTACCCGGACAAGCACGTGGTGGCGGGGGCCATCAAAAAGGTTAGCACTGGATTTTAACGGAGGGCTTTCTCTGGACGCAAGACCCAGTGCCGCTTACTGACGCTCGCTCCACGGACAGGTCTTGCAGGAGCACGAACCCCTTCTCTCCTACCGGCTGTACGCGGACTTTGTGGCGGCAAGCTTCAACCCAACCGCAGGCCCGCTCGAAGGGAACGAGGGGGATAGGGCTTGCAAAGAGGAGTCTGGCGGCAAGGAGGGTCGGTACAGGGCCCTGGTGCAAGATCTCAGTCCCGCCCCCCGCGACCTGCTCGGGCACCTCATGCGGCACCTGGTCCGGGTGGCGGAGCGGAAGGAAGCGAACCGGATGACGCCGGAGAACCTGGCGGTGACGGTGGGCCTGCACTTGTTGCGGAAATCGGAATCCGTGACGGGTGGGTGTCGAGGGAGGCGCGGGTGGGGGGAGGGACGCGGGTGTCTCGTGTTGCTGACTTGTTCCCTCATACTCCATCCGTATTCTCACACAGAGGTCAGCATCCATCAATTGGAGAAAGAGAGGGCCGTTATAATGGATCTGATTGCGCTTTGTCCCGTTCTGTTTCCAGCGGACGCGCAAGCGAGCAAGAAGCAGGCCCCAGCCAAGCCCTTCCACCTCCCGCGCTCCGTCAAATCTGCTCCCCCCGGACGTGAGGCCTGCCACTTCTTCTCTTTGACGGACGAGATGGCGAGAAGGACCGCCCCTCTCTCAATGAGGACGGCGGAAGAAGGGATTGATGGTGAGCACTGTGCGGGTGCATCGGTGACGCTCAAGCCGCCTCCTAAACCCCTGGGAAGGCCCCCGAATCCCCTCATGACCGGCAGCAGCAGCAGACAAGAGCATTGTTTGAAAATGGATCATGGAAGAAACAGAAGTCACGTCAACCAGGGCAATATGGCTACTGGCCACGTGATGGACTGCGCGATGAACAGGGAGGAAATCAGGAAAAAGGATCTTGCCACTGCACCCGAGGTTTGGAAGGTGTCGACAGGGTTACCGTCATTCCCTGGGATTAGCCCGCAGCACCCTCCAGCGAAGCCCTCGCGGACAACACCACAATGTACTCCTTCCATTGAGCCATCCGTCATCTTGTGATTGATTGCATTGGCCTTTCCCTTCGAATTGCCCCTTAAAGTGGTGAAGTTGGACGCGGGCGATATTGGCGAGACTTGAGGGGCTCGAGGAAACGTACGCCGCATGGTCTCTTGTGAATAATTTAACCAACGCGAGATGCTCAAATTGCACTGCATGCTGAAGCAATAAATACATATCTTTGTACGATCGTCACAAACTAAAAATATGTGCTTACTTTTCTTTCTGTGAAACCTTAACCTCCTGGCTATGTGGATTACTGACCGTCCATCAAACTTAAAACCAACAAACCATCTGTTGGGCAGGCCATGGTGCTTTTTGAGCACGAAGAAAAAGAGGACCAGCTGCTGGATTTGGCTGCAGAAGTGGTCAAGGCCGGGCATGCCTCTGGGCTAGGTTCACGCGAGCGCTTCGGGCTCTTTATGGCCCTTACAAAGATCAATGCCAACGCAAACAAGCTCGGAACTACTCACTACCTTTCCCGGCTTCATTCTCCAAATCTAAACCTACAAGAAGACGCCATAAATGAAATTTTACTGCATGTCGAGGCCGTAGAGATGTTGTTGCGGGCAGGATCAGAGGGCTCAGAAATGGCAAAGACTCCTGAGTGGGGGGCCATTGTTGCGACATGGATAGAGAAAGCCGCGCTGCCCATTCTTTTGTCGCGGCGTTCTGATCTTGATATTGTCTATAAAAGAGTCGGTATACATATTGCCCCTATGTTAGTCTCTCAAAATGAGCCCCAAGCTTCGACAGCAATGGAAGCAGCCACAATAAAGGTGCTTGAGAACATATGCCTTCGAGCGAATACCCCGGGAGCAGAGAAGGACACTAGTCTCTTGGGAAGGGTAGGCGCTCAGATTGGATGGGTCGCTGTCTTTTTGAAAGGTTGCGCTCGGAATCAAGAGTATGTCTTGCCCCTCCCGGTACTCGAGCGTTGTCTTAACATTCTACGATATTGTCAAATACCCGTAATTCGATCTATTCTGGTGAGAGAAATGGCTCCTGCTTTGGCGGATGTGCTAGAATCAAGAGAGAGAATGGAAGATATGGCTTTACACGCTGATATGTGGAATATGATACGTGATATCTACGGCCTTGGAAGGGTTGAAGACGAGGTAAGCGCAATACAAGGGTGTCTTGAAACCGTCGGAATGATTGTCTCCGCGCATGGGGTCACTCACCGTATCAACTTCTAGAGCGAAAACGAAAATTGCTAATAAAGCTTTTTTCTCCCCCTCTATACTTTGTCGCCAGCGGGACGCTTTCGCTATGCTCTGCGTCCTTCAGCATGCCTTGATCCCGGCCCTATCACTCGGACAGGCCGACCGCGGCTTCTGGACAATGGTGCGAGGCGGCCTTTCCAGCAGTTGCAGTACGGTACGAAAACGCGCCTTGTACATTTTAAATGTGCTGGTGAAACATGCACAATCAGCGGCGTGTTATGCGGGATCCGAAGCCGGTGCGACTGTGCAAGCGGGCGCACAGACCCTGCTGTGGTGGGACCGGTTTGTTCAAGTTATTGACATGTTCAATACAGCATTGGAGACGCACTTGCTGAATCAAACTCTACCCATGTGCACCTCTTTACTGCGGGAGGCCTTCGGCGTTTCGGAGGAAAAGGAAATGGCCCAAGACCGCTCACTTCATGAAGATGTCGGAGCCCCTCTCCCAGAGCCGGCCTTCAAGTGGGCGACATTGCTCCTTGCCCGTGCAATCACGGTGCCAAATTTCGCGGTTCAACGCATCTATTTGCTATGGCTGATGGGTGAAGATGGGAAGAAGAGCGTGCCTTTGGGAAAACTTGGACCAGAGTTTATCGAGAGGTACATTTTGCCCGCTTTCAAGGAAATGAGCAACTTCACAGAGGACCGGACGAAAGTCGGGCGCTTTCTGGCCCTTCTCGTGACTTCTCAAGCAGAGTGCGAAGCGCGAAGGGAGGTGCTCGTCGCCCTTTTTGTGTTTTGCAAGGATTCTGTGCAAAGCGCCTTGGTGCGACAGACACTGCTCGGCTTCATCGAACAAGACGATGTGCTTCCAACCTTCTCACCATGTCTAGAGGCTGGAGACTTGGAGCTGACGTGCCAAATGATCTCTGCTATGGAATCCCAGTACAATCATGGGCTTCGTCAACTTTTCGCTGAACTTGTCATAAAGTGCTGGGAGATTTTCACCGATTACCTCAGGCTTGCCGCTGCCGGACCTAATAGTGCGGCGATCCTGCGCAACGCTCTCCTTGTTATACCTGTGAAGGCGTCTTTGGGTACTTGCTACGAACGTCTTGCGCGCTTCTTGGAAGTAATAGCCGAGGCGGGTGATTTTAGAATGTGGTGGAGTGAAACAACAATGCAAGCCAGTAAAGCTCTGGTTCTGGGCAACAGAGCACGTTGCGACGATCAAATTACGCTCGCTTCATCAGGATCTTTGGGGAACAAGCATTGGTCAGCGCCACAAGGTTCCATATGGTTCTCAGCTGAAGGGCTTAGATGTTTTGAAAGCATCCATCAACCCAACATCTCCTCGTGCGCCCTGGCGTGTATGTTTTTGCCGGCCTCTGCGGCGGCCCAAACGCTCAGCCCCGTCCAGCATGTCCTTGGGCGTATACAGTCGCATCCCTACATATCATTGCGATGTTGCTTGGTTTCGTTTTTAATGGTGTGTAATCTGGGCAATTTTTTGCGGGAGAGGGATCATCCTGCCGTACGCGAAACCCTCCGACAACACGCTGGAGGGACGTCAGAGTATCTAGCTGGATTGCTGCGAGAAAGTATCTCAATATCGGAAAACCATTATGGTGAAGGCGATCGTGGACGCATATTTGACGTTTTGGTTGAGGTCTTTGGAACATTTGTGTGGCTGGCAGCAGATAACGGGTAGGTGATAGTTCTATATCGTCCATGTGAGGTAGCGGGTTGCATACCGGCGCGCACCTTCGCGTCGCATTAGAGTCTGATTATCGTTGCACGGCTTTTAACGTTTTCATGGAGGGCCATCGTATTTTTGCATATTAAAATAATTTCAATAGAAAAGTAGCCAATGCTGTTGAGAGGCTTGTGCAAACGTTCGCCACAACGCTGCGTTCAAGCTTGAATGGTGGAACCTGCGGAGGAGCTAACAATGTTCAACTTATGCGAACGGTCGCCCTTCTTCAAAGCATCTTGGGAGCGTTGTCATGGTATCCGGGATCTGACATTTTCATACTTGTAAGAGAACGGTGGGCTGATGCTTTGTTGCGCGATCTTTTTGCTGCCACTGCGAAATTGACGTCTCGGACAGATGGACGTGGCTTATTTCTGTCTCTAGTTCTGGATGATATATGGAGAAGCCTGGCTCTTTTGCACAGAATGCATAGCTCTCACTCAAATAATGATAGTTATGGTAAGTTGAGCGGAGAAAGGGAAGAATATATAGAATAAATCAGGACACTCATTTTTACCTTTGTCCTCAACGTAGATCATGTATCTTAACTTACGTGCTAAAATATTCGGCCATGCATACAGGCGCTTCAATCCCCGTTGAAATGGATTTCTTTTTCGCTGCCATTGAAACGGCAAGCCGAAATTCACTGCCCGACATTTTGTACAGCATGAATCACTACCTATTGTCGTACCTATTTCCCTCTCAAAAGTAAGGGGCAATGTGTGTCGGTTTTGATGTCTTGAATAGAAAAAATTCGCCCAACATTATCCCTGTCCCTTTTACTTCTATTCTTAACAGCACATTAACAGCTCAAGATATTGTGCAGATACGACAGAAACGCCTGAAAACTATCGTCATGCTGGTTTTAAGATGTGTAGAAGAATGCAACTATCGGCGACGGGTAGCCCAGCTTGCCATTGATATGGTATTTTCACCGTTGGTACTCAAAGATCCTGCATTTTGTCGAGGTGTGGACAATCACGTGCGATATTTTTTAAATCGTTTAATCGACCTGGGTACGGTTAAGCGAGGATATCTTGTTTTGGATGCCACTGCTCGGCTGGTTTCGATTTGGAAGTCTGATTTCCAGGCCGTTTCCTTAGCGGGAGAATTTTCCAAAGAACTAGTGGAACTTTTAGTTCTACGTGAATTAGCAGACGACGTGTACCAGCAATCAATTGATGAGGGTCGCGAGTTTGACTTTTTCGCTGGGAATCACACAACCGGGGTTACGAAGCAGCAAAAACGAGAGGGTCAACCGTGTATCTTACTTCGCATCCTCCTCTTGGGATGCATATGCGATTTGTTTCGCATGAATAATACGTCAGAGGCAGGGCAGAAGGAGTTTCTTATGTCCTTAATGATTCGTTTGTTCGAAACAGCGGCGGCAGTGGATTTGCGTCGGGCCCAGATTCTATCTTCTCCTGATTATTCTCGCAAGCTCAGAGCATGGCAAGCCATTTGCGTACTTATACCTTTCGTAGATAAGGAGCACGTCGAGGCGATTCAAGAATTGATTGTCACAGCCATGCGAACAGTTGCTGTTCCGTCCGTGCGTTTTTATCAGGAAATCGTTTTGTCGTATTTATGTCAAAAGTTTCCTGACGTGGCAATTCCTTTCCTCATGAGAAATCTGAGCGACTTAAATGTCCCGCCACTGACAAGCGCATCGCTCGTTCTCTCCGCGGGCCTGGCATGTCTGACGACCAGTCCGGTGTTCGTGGGCGGGAAATTACCACAAGAATATGTTGGACCCCTTCTACAAGTCATTCTTCCTTGGCTTTCGGGACAACACGCAAATACACGCATTGTGGCCCAACTACTTTCCTTTTATCTTTTGTCGCGTCTATTAGGCGGAGACATGGACATAAATACCGAAGCGCTTGCGAATATTGGTGGCAACCTACCCCCGGGAGAAAAGATAAACTATATGTACCTAAGTGGGACTCTGCGTTTTCTACGGGACCATCGGGAAATGGCAGGGCTGCGGCAAAAGACAATGCTTCATTTCCGAAAATTATCCGTAGCTGAAACTTGCACTTTGAGGTATTTGCTCGAACAACAGAGAATAATGGAGGGAGACAGTGTGTCAGACTTGGTTCCGGTCCATATTGAAACGGCCCTGCGCGACGCCATGACTTTGTTATACCGGGAGCTCGAGGCTAAACATTTCATGACGTACACGTCTATGGCACCACTCACCAAAGGTGAGAATTTGTTTGACATCGATCAAAATTCAATCACTTTTGAAAGAGTCGTATCCGCAGACACTGGCGGAGCAGTATCTTCAAATTGCTCTTCATTTCAGAAGAAGATAAGTGTGTCAGACGTGTTCTCTGCCCTGCTTCCGTCCCAACCGTTGATCCAATCAACAAATGCTCGCGGTGTTCAATTGCAGGAATTTGTCATGTGTGCATCATTGTTGGAACGCGTGCCCAATCTCGCGGGCCTGGCACGAACGTGCGAAATTTTTGCCGTATCCAAACTCGTCATTCCAGACATGCGTTTGCTGAGAGACCCTCTATTTGAAAAGATATCCTCTTCAGCGGGAAGATGGATAAAGATAGAAGAAGTGCATGAGGGCCGCACCCGTGCATATATTCAGCGCTGCAAGCAAGAAGGGTACACAATTGTCGGATTAGAGCAGACTGATGACAGCTTTTGTCTTTCTGGCGTTGTCTTACCCCGCAAAATGGTCCTCCTCGTGGGTCGCGAGAAAGAGGGTATTCCGGTTCCTTTGCTCCAAGAGCTGGACCTGGTTGTTCAAATACCCCAACTAGGCCTGGTGCGAAGTTTAAATGTGCATGTATCGGCATCCCTGATTGTATGGGAGCATTATAAGCAACATCATGGACAAGCCAATGCCAAAGAATGATACATTGTGCCATTAATTACTGAGCCATTCTGCCCCTTTCTTCACAGTTGCTGTCATTCTACGATTTCAGTTGCTCCAATGTGCTCAGGCTTTTAGCAAAGCGCCCATCGAACGCGCTTAACCATTGCAGTCGATTATGTTGGCTGCTGGTGGATGTGCGCCGGGTTTTTATTGATCCACAATGCTTTCCTTTTCTTGACTTCATGTCAGGTTGTTCGTGTTGGGCCTCAAGAGGTTTTTGAGAATGCTTTTGGATTGTGACATCGATTCCAGCTTGTGTACAAGCTTCAGCCACTCGAGATTTCGCAGATCGAACCTTCTCAATCGTTGCAGATACTTGCTTTGTGAAAAGACGGTCGCGCCTGTTTTTGAAGTTGTTCGTGCACATCAAGGAGCGAAAGACTTGTTAAGAGCAAAAATTAATTGGGCATCTCTCCCCCCCTCTAGTCGACATTCTTACACGGAGGATGGCAACTGAGGGAGTACTGGTTTAGGCACTGAACTTAAAAGAACAGATTCTTTGGAAAGGGTGCCAGGAAGTGTAGGCGTCGAATAAAGCTGGCTCCGAAATTCGTCTATGTCGTATTCTGCGTTTTTGCTGCTTATCAGATGTCTGGCTTCGACTGCTTCATCCGAACTAACAGAGAGTCGCTTCCTGCCTAATTCTTTCATATCAATCGTTTCCTCGGCAATATCTCCGCCACTCTCGGTCTCAAATAGCCGGAGGCCATTCGTCCCAATAATAGGCTTGACTTCATCTTCATTCTTGTCAAGGGCCCTCGATGAAGCACTACCGCTAGCAAGGTGTTGACATCGTTGCTTATCTTTCCAAAAGAAAAGAGAAGCCTCTCTCGCCAGATTTGTCACGCTATCTGATACATCCAATGAAGCGAGTAAATTAGCGTTCCCTTCGTCTTTTCCGTGCGTCCCTACAAATTTCGCCCTTTTATCACATATCTGAGATGCAGGTCGGAGCTCTTGCGACTCTTTCTTAGAATCTTTGTTTGAGTGCATGATTGAAATGTTCAACGCAAGATTACTTTCACTATCAACAGCAGGAGTACGGACGTACTTCCTTTCACTGAGTGCAGATGGGATTTGAGACGATTTGCCGATAGATTTGCTCATTGCCTTTTCCCGCTGTCGCTCAGCACGATATTTTAAGAAACGTAAATTCAAACGTTGCTTGCGCAATTTCTCAGCCACGCGGCAGATCCTTTCCTCTTTTAATTGAAGTCGAGACTCCCATTCAACAAGTTGCATACGCTGTGCTTGTCCTTGCCGTCGTAACCGGGCCCGTAGTGATCTCAATATAGCCTCGCGCTCGACCAGCTCCACTCGCGCGATAGAGTCTGTTGATGATAGTTTACCACGGGAATCATCATAGCCACACGTGTTAGGCCCAGGATTGGGGACAGATGTGCATGTTGTTTCTTGTGCTTCCATTGCACATTTTGGCTTCTGTGATCGCAAGCGCTCAACATATCTCTGTCGTCGTCGTCGTCGTCGTCGTCGTCGTTGTTGTTGTTGTTGTTGTTGTTGTTGTTGTTGTTGTTGTTGTTGTTGTTGTTGTTGTTGTTGTTGTTGTTGTTGTTGTTGTTGTTGTTGTTGTTGTTGTTGTTGTTGTTGTTGTTGTTGTT
>Ga0102934_1001939_pt1 | contig 14499 bp, 9 predicted proteins | sample SalPonR2_A_D1_MG_FD_78175 | JGI IMG/M metagenome (GOLD analysis project Ga0102934, IMG submission 78175) | Salt pond soil microbial communities from South San Francisco under conditions of wetland restoration - Salt Pond MetaG R2_A_D1_MG | ecosystem: Environmental > Aquatic > Marine > Intertidal... | reverse complement strand
GGGGGGGAAGGCGAAAGGAAAGAAGGAAAAGTGACGGGTTCAAGTCCAGCTACGGTCAAGATGGGGCCGCGTGCTGAACAAATTGACCGCGCGGGTTTGAAAAGCAGCGACAGCAACAACAGGCGCGAAAAAGGGAGCCGCAAAATGGCCCCCGACCACAGTTTAGAGACGGACGTGGTGCATCTGACGGCGGGAGAGGCGCCGGGCCAAGGTCCACGCGCGAGGAGCACGACGAATGGGCACCACCAGTCGTTGTGGTTGGAGGGCCTGGCCGGACCACATAAGGGCGAACGCTTCGAGTTGGGGACGCTGGAGAAGGCCATGTACCTGGGCCGAGAACGGGGAGGAGTAGCCCTGCTAGAGGACAAGAGAGTGGGGGGGAAACACGTGAAGCTGGAGGCCTCTGGGAGAAATTCCGTCCACTCGGTAAAGGTGACACCGATGACGGGAGCGGGGCTGGACCCGGTCTTGTGCAATAATGTGGCAATGGGCAAAAAGGGACGGGTGTTGTTCGCGGGCGACCTCCTCCAGGTCGGGGAGAGTACGCTGGCGTTGCGGCGGGCGTAGGCATACAGGGGAGAGAGAAGGAAAATACCTGTACCGGGTGGTGGAGGATGGTGTCGATATGAAGGACTTAGTATCGGCTCATTATCATCTCTACGTGCATCTGGAGGCTTTCAAGTCACGAAGATGATGACTCCGAGAACTGCAGTGCAGAAAAGAAAGTCCGCCGTAATGGCACGGCCTCTTGGATGTGTGTGAAGCTGTAGGATACAACATCGTCACTCGTAAGGAACTATAGGTTCATATTTTTTCATTTTGTCCGGGGAAAGAACTAAATCAAAGGACAAACCGATTTAAATTGGGGTATGTCGCGGGGGGTATTCTGCTCACAGCGTTCCCAAAACCGTGACAATCTCTTCCTCAAAGCATAGATGTAAATCTAGCATCCTTTGTCTGATAAGAAGCGTCAACGAGAGACTTAAGCCCATGGCACGCTTCCAATATGAATAAACAGCGGGAAAAGGGTCGGGAGGTTACGTGCTCGCAGTGAATTTGGGCGACACGTACCCCCTCCAGGGGCCACTCAGGAGGGATGCATATTACCCGTGTCATTTTCAAGCCCCATGACCCATACACGTCCCTCATGTCATCCTGTGCAAATAAAACTGTACCACAGAGAAAGAGAGCGATGTCCAAGCGACCGCGGGCGGGTGGGAATGGCAATTCCCAGCATTATAGAAATGGGGGCGTTGCCACTCGGCAGGATTATCAACGAGAGGGGAAGGGTGGTGGAAGACAGCAAGGGCAAAACAGAACGGGCGCAGGAAAAAGAGCATCGATATCTGCGGCGGCGGAAGAAAAACGGCAGGGCTTGCGCGTGCAAGAAATGGAATTGCTTCGAAAACGGGTGGTAGCAGAAGCTCCTGCACCAGGTACACACACTCCCAACGGCCTGCGCCAAGATACTTTCCCATGATGACCTTTTCTCCAATGTGCGACGCATTTTCAACTGTAAAACTATCTCTCAACCCGCTTCTCTGCTTTTACTGTGCATTCTCTATCTAGGCACCCAGCTTTTTGTGGAGGGTGGTGGGCCGGGAAAGGCCTTTCGCGACCTCCCCCTCTCGAGAATAACCCTACAAGGGTTAGATCGAAACAAGTTTTCTGCCATGACCGACATTCAACTGGCCGCAGTGCCTCATGCCTTGGCAGGACGCGATGTCCTAGGTGCCGCCAAAACTGGTTCGGGGAAAACGCTCGCGTTCGTGGTGCCGCTCCTCGAAAAATTATACCGGGAGGGATGGGCCCTCTCAGACGGCTTGGGAGCCTTGATCATCACACCCACGCGGGAGCTGGCGTTGCAAATATTTGAGGTCTTGCGGACTGTGGGGAAAGGGCACATGTTCTCGGCGGCCCTGTTGACGGGAGGGAAAAAAGAATTCCGGGAGGAACAAGCCAGGGTCCCGCGGATGAACATCATCGTCGCTACCCCCGGCAGGCTCTTGCAGCATTTGGAAGAAACGCCGGGTTTTGACGCCTCCCAACTGCAAGTTTTGGTCCTGGACGAGGCGGACCGGATCTTGGACATGGGCTTCAGCCGGCAGTTGAACGCGATCCTGGCCTACCTGCCTCCCGGGGCGGGGCGTCAGACCTTACTGTTCTCGGCGACGCAGACCAAGTCTGTCAAGGACCTGGCCCGACTTTCGCTGGACAAGAATTCGGAGTACGTGGGCGTGCACGACACGGCCGCCCACGCCACCCCGGACCGGCTGGTGCAGAACTACCTGGTGGCGGCGTTGGCGGACAAGATGGACACACTCTGGGCGTTCATCAAGAGCCACATGAAGCACAAACTCGTCGTGTTTTTCTCCTCCTGCTCCCAGGTCCGCTACGTGCACGCCTGCTTTCGGGCCCTCCAACCGGGCGTGCCCCTCCTCGCCCTGCACGGGAAGATCAAACAGGCGCGGCGCACGCATATTTATTTCGAATTTGTCCGGCGGCCCGCCGCGGTGCTCTTTGCCACCGACATTGCGGCCCGGGGCCTGGATTTTCCCGCCTGTGACTGGGTGGTTCAGGTGGATGCCCCAGAGGACACGGCCATGTACATCCATCGGGTGGGCCGGACGGCACGCTACCGAAGCGGAGGCCGCTCCCTCCTCTTCCTTTTGCCCAGCGAAGAAGGAGGCATGCTGCGCCGGTTGGAAGCCGCGCATGTGCCCATCTCACGGGTGACGGTGAACCCGAGCAAGACCACCAGCGTCCGGCAAAAGACAGCGGCGGTGGTCGCCTCCAACCCGGAGTGCAAGCGCTTAGCCCAGAAGGCCTTCGTGTCCTACCTCCGGTCCGTGGCACTCATGCCGCTCAAGGACGTCTTCGACATCTCGGCGCTGGACGTGGAGGCCTTCGCCGATGCCCTGGGTTTGTCCAAGTGCCCATCCACCAAATTTCTCAAGGCGCTGAAGGAGGGCGAGGGGGGGGCGGAGGAAGGGAGGGAGGCGGTGAGGGAGAAGAAGAACCGATGTCGGGCTTTGGAACGCCTGAAAGAGAAGATCAAGATGGAGCGGGCGGAGAAAGCCAGGGAGCGGAGGCGGGAGGAGGCGGGGGAGGGGGTGGGGTCGGAAGGGGAGCAGGGGGCCGGGGGGAGGAGGGAGGGTGGGAAGGATGGGTCAGAGGAGGAGGGAGAGGAGGCGGAGGAGGTTGGAGATGAAGATGGATCAGAAAACGATGAGGATGAGGGGGGAGGAGGGCTGCTGCTGGTGAAGCGGAAGCATTCGTGGGACATGGAGGACGCGGAGGAGGCAGAGAGCTTGTTGGAGAAAGCCAAGAGAAAGAAGGCAAAGAAGGAGAAGATGAAAATTGCGGTCGAGAGGACACGCAGTCAAAATAAGAAGATCGTGTTTGCAGAGGAAAGTGATGAGGAGGTAGTGGAGGAGGGAAAAGGGGCAAAAGGAATGAAGCAGCTCGATGGAGAGCCGAAGAGTGAGAGGAGGGACCGACTAACCATGGAGGCTGAAAACGAGGGGTTGGTTTCGGATATGATGACCTTAAAGGCTCAAAACGAGGCGTACGTTCAGGCGGTACAACGACGGCTTCTGGTCAGTCGGGAAGAGGATCGGGCAAAAGAGCGCGAACGGGTTCGGGAGAAGCACAAGAAAAGGCGACTTCGTGAGAAAGGAGAAAGGGAGGAGGAACAAGAAGAGGCTCAATTGGGGAATGGGGTGGCTCTTGGGAGTTTTGAGGAGGAAGAGGAATCAGGGGAGCAGGATGAGGATGAAGGAGAGGTGGATGAGGAAGAGGAGGAGGGCGAGGAGGAGGAGGTGAACAACGACAACGTCGTAAATGAGGGACGCCAGGACAGATTGGTTGAGGGCATGTCTTTGCGAGAACAAGAAGAGGCGGTGCTCCGGAGCTTGCGGGGCGGCTAGACTGCTCAGCGCGTTAAAAAAGTGGAAAACAATACATATCCAATCAAATGATCGTTGTCAAGCGCGGAGCTCGAGACGTGACGTGTACACTGTCTATAGACGGAGACTTTCACTAAACTCTGCTTCCTCTCAGGCTTTATTTCTAACATAGCATCGAGAGTAGAACCCCAGTAGGTTGGCACATGGTGGCGACGCGTGACGTTTTTGAGCGACGCTGTTTTGAAGCCATAAAGGCTCACGATACGGTCCGCCTCGGAAAACCTCCTGCCAGAGGATCCCGGAATCTTGATGCCATCTTTCCTCTTCCTACAGCCTGTGCCATGCGTCACTAAGCATTCACTCACGTGCATCCTCGTGCATGCATGCGCATCTCTTTTCGCGCCTATCACAGGTCGGTCCCGTGCTTCCTTTCGCCCCGGGTGTTCCGAGATGCCGCCTGTTTCTAACGGAAGGCCGAAGGGGGGCCACGAGGCAGAAAACGACGACACACAAGCGTCCAAGAACCCATTCACACGCTATTGTACGTGAACGTATAAGCATTGACGGATAATTCTGCCGTAAAGGTTGTCCCGTCTTGTTCGTACGTTAAATTTACGCCCCAACCTCCCTTCCTCACCCCACCCAGACGCCCAACTCCTTCATCAACAAAACATGATGCAGGACAACATTCGCACCGGCACCTACCGAAACGCTTTCCTAACACACAAAGCTGATTTTCAAGACAAGGTTGTCCTTGACGTGGGAACGGGCACAGGGATATTGGCATTTTTCGCCATCCAGGCAGGCGCCCGCAAGGTGTACGCGGTGGAAGCCAGCGGGATGGCCAAGCATGCCGAAACGCTAGTGAAGGCAAACGGATTGGAGGGAAGGATCATGGTGGTGAAGAAAAGGGTGGAAGAGATGGAACTACCGGAAATGGTGGACATTATTGTCTCCGAGCCGATTGGGTTCCTGTTGGTGCATGAACGAATGTTGGAGACGTACCTAACAGCACGTGATAAATGGCTCAAACAGGGGGGGCTGATGTTTCCAAATGCCGGGGACATCGTCATGGTCCCTTTCACAGACGAGTTGCTTTACAACGAGCAGTTGGGAAAGACGGCTTTCTGGTCCACCTCGAAAGATTTCTACGGCGTCGACCTGACGAGCCTGCAAAAAGACGCCCAAGCCGAATATTTCGCGCAGCCTGTGGTCGGTTACTTTCATCCCTCGTGCGTGCTTGCGCCCTCTGCGCCGGTGCGGCACCGGGTGGATTTCCTGTGCGTGACACACGCAGATTTGCAAAGCTTCCAGGTGCCTTTTACGTTTCGGGCGGAACGCACTGCCCTCATGCATGGGATGGGTTGCTGGTTCGACATCGAGTTCGCAGGGTCTGGGGCTGGCGGTAATACGCCCGTGGTGCTGTCGACCAGTCCCGCGGCACCTGGGACGCACTGGTATCAATGTCGGTTGCTCTTACCGGAGCCCATCGCGGTAAACAGGGGACAGACAGTCAGTGGCTCGATGCAATTCACGGCAAACGAGCATTTTTCTTATGATTTGTTGCTCACAGTACGCTTGGACGGGACGAACATTCAATGTTCCACTGCAATTTTTTTGCAGGACCAAAGCTATCATTACTTGAATCATCCTGTGGTGACACCCGTGGGGGATCCACAGGCAGCGGGAATTGGGGCTTTGGGTGGGGAGGGAGGAAACTGGGCACCTGCCATGAACACAACTGCCTGACGTCATTCAGTTTCAAGTTTGTATTGGTCAACGTATTTAAAAGCATGGTCATAAAGAGTCGGTCGTCATCTCTAAAATTGAAAATGATCAAAAATGAGAAAGAAATGGTAGGAGGCGAAATTGAGGGAAGAATACGAGACACCGGGAGGAATCGAGGCAACTCAGTGGTGTAATTCATTGCTTTCTAAATAACGCATGGTAAATTCAGTAAAGAAATCTAAGTCGGAGGAAATACAATATCTTGGTTGTGGTATGCACCTCTTAAAGCATATCAGGCAGAATTTCCGTCACGTTAAAGTGATCGTCTCTTCCGTACATGTTAGGCATGGCGTTTGATTCTACAGTCTCGATGATATAAGTACCATCAATGTAGTCAGTCTATATAGTCTTCCGCCCTGAGAATTACTTGAATCGCTTTCCCATCCCAAGTAGAGGTTCATGCATATTTTCACGCGAATGGGCATTGGAGCAAAAGGAAGAAAGGTGACAGGTAATTAAACACCTTTGAACTCTACTGATATGCCGTTGTAATCTCACACATTCATTTCTACCAGGACCGACACAATTAGCGAGTAATTTCTAGTTTTAAAGCTTCTTACACAAGGGCTTAAAAAGATTTTCGTGAAATATGGACATCATTCCCGCCGTCTCCGACACGAAAGCCACGACCAGCCCCTCAGTACTACCAAGCGTCCCTATCCTCTCCCAGGCCTATTTTGGATCCGACAAACATAAATGTGCCCACGAGTCTAACACTTTTAAAGCTTTACAACATATGATAACCTCAGTCCTCGAACTACTTTTGCTGATACCTAGGTATTGACCCACTAGTAAAAATGGTGGTCCAGAGGGAAGAAGCGGCTGACGGAGAAGATTCAAAAAGAAAAAGACCTGAAGGACGTACGTCACAATGCGAAGCACTAGGAAATGAGCACAGAATGGCACCATGCCTACTACCTTTATGATACTCCGCGCTTATTGAAAGATTATTCTTATCTACGGTCATCTTTGACTCGACGCTTTTGGAAAAAATTCTATCACTGGAAATGTAAGCTGACAAAGCAAACGAGCTTTAATCAAAGTGAGGGCTCAACGGTCGGTAGTAACGGCTCGCTCGAAGCTAAATGCCATTTTGGCCAAAAGCCGTGGTTATGAGAAGTTAAGTACATGCATATAAGCTACGTCTGATGGCATTGTAACATTTATTTTTTTAAAGTATGCCGTCACTGTTTGACCCTTTAAGCATCCTCACATCCATATAGGTGACAATGGCATCAATTGCTTCGACTACTGACTTTTCATCACTTTCTGGTACAAAAGATAAGGACTTGACCTTAGAGGGCATGCTTGGATTCAATGGTCGTGTCTCTAATGGCCTTCAATATACACCGGATGGCAATTATATTGCCTATCCCTTGGGCTCAATGGTCATCGTCCAAAATTTAGCAACTGAGCATCAATGTTTCTTGCAAGGGCATACAGGAATTTCAGTCAGTGCTTTAGCAATATCGAGGGATGGCTCGCGCTTAGCGACAGGTCACGAGGGAATAACACCGAGCAGCAAAACAGACATATGTATCTGGGACCTGGACACAGCAAAAAGCCTGGCAGATAATACCTCACCTACATCCAATTCTGTAACAAAAAATCATTTTCAGATGGACCGCTTGATAATTTACCGCCTCAACCAGCACATTGGCAAAGTTCAGAGTCTTGACTTTTCTCACGACGGAAACTTTTTGGCAAGTGCAGGCGGCCAAGACGACAACACCGTGATAGTTTGGGACTTACGATCACAGTCATCCAACCACGACGAAGAAACCCATACCTCATTCACCACCGGCGCAAAGCCTTCCTTGCGCAATTCATCACGAATTGTATGTGGTGATAGAATTACTGAGAAAGGAACACTTTGCCTACGGTGGCTGCATGGTCGCAATGATCGTTTCGTAACGGGGGGATACTATTCCTTGCGTGTGTGGCAAGTCGATGCGCCGGCCCTCAAGATGCATTACATGGAAACAGCCACGGGTAGCCTACGTCGAGTTTATACCACCTTATCCATAGCCGCCAACGACGAAATCTGCTATTGCGGTACCCACACCGGAGACTTAGTTCGTGTCCGCATCGATCGTGACCCCATGCCACGCTCCAATAATGAACCCGATAAGATCCGGCCAATTTTGGACGCTGTCTCCACAATAAAATTTCACAAAGGGATTCGAAGCCTAGCGTGCTTCACAAACATCATGACGGGCAACAATAATTTGCTCGTGGGTGCCGGAGACGGAAAAGTTGCCGTGGTCTTACCCACAACCCTCAAATTCGTCGCTGGTAAAGCGACTAGCCTTCTCGGCTCTGTCACATCTTTGGCCATTGCACCGGACAGCATGGGATTCTTAGCGGCGACAGATCAATCGAATCGATACTACCTCAACTTTCAAAATTTTGTGCCGGGACTGCGTGGCACCTGCCACTACGCACCTATAAATGGGTTGGTCTTTCCAGCGCACTGCTCTGATCTAATTATAACGTGTTCACTGAATGATGTCCGTGTCTGGAATGTGGCATTGCGCCAGGAATTACTCCGAATACAGGTTCCTAATTTGGAGGCCAAAGCTGTGACGATCACGCCCACGGGCAATACGATTATAAGCGGCTGGAGTGATGGCAAGGTCCGCGGCTTTCTACCAGAAAGTGGGAAGCTTAAATTTGTGATTAGCAACGCCCACACAGAGGGTGCCGTAACGGCATTGGCCGTTTGCCACGACGCAAAAGAGAGCTCCCCCCCTTGGAGACTTTTGACGGGAGGGGAGGATGGGAGGATTCGCCTGTGGCACGTTGCCTCGGCATGGCAGTCCATGGTCTTTTCCGCCAAAGAGCACCGGGCGGCTGTGACATCTTTGTGTGTTACTGAAGATAATGAAAGGTGCGTGAGTGCGTCCGCCGATGGTTCCTGCATAGTCTGGGATCTTCAAGCCCACACTCGACTGCTAGCCGTCATGGAACCTGCGCTATATGAAGCTGCCCTCTTTCATCCCGACGGTTCCCAGCTTTTGACGTGTGGAAGCAATCACCACATCACATACTATGACGCTTACGACGGATCGCTGATTCGCGTGTTAAAAGGCGGGGAAAATGCTGTGCGAGCCTTGGACGTCGTGGTAGGCGGTGAAATGTTTGTCTCGGGCGGGGCAGACAACCTCGTGAAAGTATGGGCGTACGTAGAAGGGGTGGTGCTGAGTGTAGGGCATGGCCACAGCGGACCCATTCAGGACGTCAAAGTCAGTCCCGATGAACGTCGCATCGTGTCCGTCGGGGAAGAGGGAGGAATATTCATCTGGCGCATGCCAGAGGACCGGAAAGAGACGCCGAGTGCGAGCTAGAAAAGGAATGCCGACCGACGTAGGCCTTATGAGCAGTATTTGGTGCGAGAATTTACGCGAGGTAAAGAATTATGGGGCCAGGTACCGGAAATTCCAGGAAAACGATACTGAAAATCAACTTCCGCATAGATGCTTTACATGGCGAGTCTATGCTTTGTTTCTTGCCCGGTTGGACATGCTGTACAGGCCATTTTCTTCACACATTTCCTCTCACTTAATTTAACATGAATATCCGGCTGGCAATGTCCCTGACCATCCATCCAACTCCGTGCTCGAGCCCGTCGCCCGTCATCGCACTGCAGCCTACGATCGTCCAATGCCGTCCTTTCGCAAACGCCTCGTCCTCCAATCCCAATGTCAGTGCGATCTCGCCGGGGGGAAGTGCTCCTTGTAAGTCCTGTTTGTTCGCAAATACCAACAAGGAGGCCCCCGCCAGCTTTTCCTGCTGGAGCAACGCGTGAAGTTCCTGTCTGCACACTTCTAGCCGTCGCCGGTCTGCGCTATCCACGACCCATATCAAACCGTCCGTCGCTTCAAAGTAGTTTCGCCAGTAGGAACGGATCGTCTGCTGCCCCCCTACGTCCCACACGTTCAAAAGGTATCCTTGATATTCGAGGGTCTTGATGTTGAAGCCGAGGGTGGGCTCAATGGTGCTTATTTCCTCGCCGTTAAATTTCTTCGAGGAAAAAGTAGACCAGGGAAGAAAATATTCTATGAACTTTAATGGTCTTGCCCATCTTACACCCTATTGCCTTCTTCCATAATCCACTCAAAGCTCACCGTATTTAACTTGCTCGAAAGACATGAATTTTTCACCTTTTCTACCTCGCCTTTCAACATCCAAAGGATGCCATTCTATCCCATATCGATATCCAACAATTGTACCATGCACAACGTCACCATGTCTTCATAAGACCACTATTCAAAGTGGCCCGATGACCCTATTTTTCTGACATCATGTATCCATATTGTTTCATTCATCCTGTTGCGCCGTTTGATGTGTATTCACTATTCTTACCTTCAAAATTGTCGTTTTACCGGCATTATCTAGCCCAAGAATCAGGAGACGCATCTCTTTCTCTTTTCGCTTGACTTTCTGCACACGTTATAACGCGATTCAGGCATCCAAAAGCGGGAATGGCGAGAACGGAAAGAAGATTGAAAGAGCCAGAAAGTACGTAATATGAGAAGCCGCGTTTCCCACACAAATAATTCCATTTATATAACGACTGTCGCTGCAATATCCATCAAGCCTCCACGTACCTTGAGTATAGAAAGCAAACCCATGGCTAATTGCAAAGACTGAACAGATAGGGTGGAATAGGCAGGTGGATCAGGCTCGAGAGTAAAAATGTTATTATGATTCAAATGCATGTGCTTCGCAAGTCTACGTGTCGTCACCATCTTTATACAAGCTTCGTGTCATCGTGAATGGGATGATCGGACGTCCAATGAGGCAATAGTTTGAAAACTAAAATCAGAGTTTTCAGCGGGGGGCTGATGCAGAGCAGCCATGTATGATCACCGTGTAACAAACAACAAGCTATTTGAAACTATACATTGCACGATGATGCTCAAGAACTTGCACCGTCTTCCTATCTTCCTAACGTATTTTTTTGGGTTCGAGACATGGCGTCGCCTTCTCGTTTTACGAAATGCTCATCATCGAGGCGTGGTAGGCGAACAAAGTCATGTCGATGACGCAATTGATGTTCGTTGGGGTTGGAACCACACCATTCTTGAAAAATGCGCTAGTTCACTCATTGGAGAAGCACACGTGTGCGCATGCGGCAAACGCATACAAAAGAAACTTGTACATATGGACACTTCAGTTACGATGGCCCGCCCTTTCACAAAATTTATTGGACTGTGGAGATCTCAGGCGCGTGTCGAGTTCAGCCGTTAGCTACTTCTCTTCCCATTTACTTGAACAAAATGTTGCGCCACACACTGATCAGAGAGCCTCAGTGAGAAATTCGAGGGGGAGATTTGAATGGATTTCGACCGCAGCGTCTCCAAGCTCAAAAAAGAGCAGGAAAAACGACGAGCAGAGGCCTTGCGGAAGGCTGAGCGGTGAGTACCGATACGAGGGTTGGTCTTTAGTCCTTTTTTTGCAACACTCACTCGAAAAAGAAGCATAAACTTTGTATGAGGTAGATGATATGCACTTAAAGCATTGTTTTGCGATTGATAAGCCTTTACGCATTTTGGAGAGCTCATCCTTTGGACCTGACGATACAGGGAGCGCAAGGCTCAAGAGGAGGCCAAGCGTCAGCATCAGCTCATCCAGGATGCCGTCGAAAAACGGCGACAGGCACAGCTGGACAGAATAGAACAAGATCGGCTGGCTGCAGAAGAAGAAAAGAGACTGACGGCAGGGATAACGTACTCGTGTGATTTGTGGCCGTATAAGGTTTCAGGGGAGGGGGATAAGATAATCCTACCACCAAGCGCGCTGGAAACATTGACTCAACAGGATGCCCTGGCGCTGGGACCCATGCTGTTCCAATTAAGTCTTCTACCTGCCGAAGGCAACAAAAGCAAACAACTACCTGCGGGGGCGCGCGTGACGCACGCAGGCGTCTTGGAATTCTCGGCCGAAGACGGTCGCATCGGCTTGCCTTTAAAAGTCCGAAAGAGCCTCGAGGCGGAGCCGGAGGAGACAAGAGAGGACGGAAGTCGGGGCATGGAAAAAAGAATGGAAGGTCCTGGCGGCGAAGAGGGGGATTCGAGAGCGTCCTCGGCGTGGGGCTCGGGATGGAAGGTCCGAGTAAAATATGTCCGCCTCGAGAAAGGCACCTACGCCAAGGTCCAGCCCCGGACAGGCAACCTCTGGCACGTCCCAGAGCTCAAAGGCATGCTGGAGATGAATTTACAGAACCACGCGACGCTGTCAGAGGGAGACGTGCTTCAAGTGTGGTACCGAGGGAGGTGTTTCGATCTGCGGGTGATAGGATTGGAGCCCACTCAAGCGGTGACGGTGATTGACACGGATTTGACTGTGGACGTGGAGGTGCCAGAGGAGCAGACGGAGAGGGAAAGGGTGGAGAAGAGGTTGTCAACGGATGCGGGTGGCGTTAAGGGGCAAGTTGTAGGCGGCGGAGGACCTCCACCGCGCGTGTCCCAATCGTGCGAGAGCCGTGGGCAGGAAGCGGGCATGGAGGAGTCGTCGGTGAACAGTGGGGCAAAAGAGGAAGAGAGACGAAAGAGCATGATAGCCGCACAATTATCAAAGTTGGCACCCGAACCGGATGAAGGGAACGGCGATTGGATCGCTCTGGTGGTGCGGAAGCCGGATGGGTCGATGATTTCCCGCAGATTTTTGAGATCTCAACCGTTTCAGGATGTTTTTCGGTTCGTTGAAGCCACCTCAGTCAGTAGTGATCATGACCGCTTACATATGACGTATCGTCTGGTCACACGTTTTCCACGGCGGGTTTTTACAGTGGGGGAGACTGCGGCGCAGAGTGTCGGAGAAGTTTTGGGCTCAGAGGCGGGGAAAAGGGAAACCCTTATGTATGAAGCGTGTGCTTGAGTGGCGAAAAGCCGACCATGCAACATCAAAAAGCATAAACATATGTACATTTCAATAGTATTAGACGGTCGAAAATCTCTAAGTTGCGCTCCATCAGGCTGGATAGCACCTTTCTCCTGAACCTCTCACCTGGTCTAAGACGCCATCACTACCTTTTTCCATCTCCCGAAGATCCTTCGTGGCAGAGCACCACTTCCTTTCAAATAAGTCACTGTGTTGGTAATCAGGCCGTTATATATGCCCTCGAAGCGAGTTATAGCTCAGGTGGCAGTCCCCCTTTCTGTTGAGAGAACGTGTTGGCAAGCCGCTCGCCCACCATACCCGGCAAAACCAAGGCAAAGGGCCCTCCGATCATTGTCAAAAATCATGACCACCACGTCCTCATCTTACGGTGCGACCGTGACGTGGGATGTAAGGCGATTACAATCCAATGCTACCTGTGCTCGAGATAAGATTTTGAAGGCAGGGTTGTAAAAACTTGGAGGATGTCTCTGTTCCTGTCGGCGAGGGTCTCCGAGGCCCATCGCGCCTCGCCTACGCGTCGCAAAAAACATACATCTATGCTTCCCTTTTTCGAGGTTTCCAAGCGAAATTTCGATAAGTATGGAAGCATTTCGATAGGAAGTTTAAATAGATTCTTGTCGTGGATGGGTGCACATCAGGATCAGGGTTTTGGCAACCTGGTCGCTTCCACAGGTTACATCACCGAGTTCCCGCCTCGTCTGGCGGAATGAAAAGCTGAGGGTGAAGCACCTCCAGACGCACAAGATTGTCATCGCCGGGGCTTATACACGGAAAGTGGATGCTGCTGTATGATTAGTGTATCTGTCTTTGCATTTTGAGACGTAACCCTTCCCTCTCTCTGACGTCCTCCCCTCGAAACGCTCTACTAGGGCTTTCCCATGGACGACAGCCTGGCCACCAAATTGGAGGATGCCTTGGACCACTCGGCCGTCGTGGAAGCTCCAAGCTCCCCATCCAGTGGTGCTGTTGCAAAATCCTTGTCCATGGCTTCGCTAGACCGTGTTCTGGACCAGTACCAGCAACAACAGAGCCCCAAAACCTGTCTAGCCGAGCTCTCGTTCCTAAAATCTACGTTGCAGCATGAGGCCTGGTTTCTGCCGGATGACTGGCAAGAGAGCGTGCTTGGACAGATCGAGGGGGGTCTGCGGTGCGATAACTCGCAAGTGCGTTTGCAAGCATTGGAATGCCTGGTCGCCCTGACCCCTCAACTCACGTATTACGAACTCACGCCGTACGCCACGGAACTGTCCACCGCAGTTGCTGAAGTGCTGGGCGATTCCCGCCCCTCAGTGCGCAATCGAGCGCGAGAAGTGCTGGCATTGTTCATGGAGAAAGTGAGCGAGGGATCGTCATCTGTCCTTAAAGGTCTTCGACCCGCGGTGGGACATCGCAACCCCCGGTTGCGTCAAGAAATGGCCAGCTTTTTGGTCGAATTCGTGCTCCCCCTGCTTTCCGAATTCAGTAAAGAGGAACGCCAGCTGCTACTCGAGATCCTGGTTGCTTTGGTAGCTGATACCAACGCTCAAGTGCGCTCTCACGCCCGGCAGGGGCTGGAGCAGGTGGTAACGGGGACAAGGGAGCAAGGGAGGGAGGGCGGGGAGCCCGAGGTCTTGGCGGAGTTGAAGAAGGTGGGTTTGAAAGGGCCTCACCTCAAGCAGCTGCAGCAAATGTTTACAGAGGTGGGGGAAGGAAAAGAGGAGGGCGCTGCAGACAGCAGCAGCAGCAGCAGCGACGACGAGTTCCTGCCCAGCGATATGCCGTCGGTGGAACTCCTCCCGCCGTCGGCTTCGTCCATGGTCCCCGTCATTCTGTCACAAGCACCGGTCTCCCGATCTGTCAGCCATCCCCCCCCCCCCCCCCCCGGGGGCCGGCCCGGGGGGGGGGAGGGGGGCAAGGG
>Ga0102934_1001935_pt1 | contig 14511 bp, 10 predicted proteins | sample SalPonR2_A_D1_MG_FD_78175 | JGI IMG/M metagenome (GOLD analysis project Ga0102934, IMG submission 78175) | Salt pond soil microbial communities from South San Francisco under conditions of wetland restoration - Salt Pond MetaG R2_A_D1_MG | ecosystem: Environmental > Aquatic > Marine > Intertidal... | reverse complement strand
GGCCTCGGTGGCGTTCTCGGCATTTTGCTTTGACTGGCTGTTTATCTCGTTGGTGGAGCTGGTGATCTCCTCAAGGCTGCTGGCCTGTTCGGTGGCCCCCTGGCTGAGGTTCTGGCTGGCCTGGCTCACTTGGTCCGCCCCGCTGTTTACCTGCTCGACCGAACTGTTTACCTGGCCGAGAAGTTCGTTAAGGGCACTGACCATCTGTTGAAAGGATTTTCCAAGGGTATCCTTTTCCGAAGATACCGATGCTTGGACCCGAAGGTTTTTATTGGCTATCTCTTTGGCTATCTCCGCCTTTTCCGTCTGGTACTCAATCAGGCTTGAAAAGGAATCGCCGATTACTCCCAACTCGTCGCTTCGCTTGTTGATCTTGTCGAACTGCTGATGATTTACACTTGAAAGATTGATGTCACCCACTGCAAGGTTTTGTGCTCCCGAAACCAGCAGCAGTATAGGTTTAGATATGGTCCTTGAAAAGAAAACCGCCGCAACTATGGCTATAAGAATCATCACCAAAGCGGATATCAGGATAAACATGGTGAGCGCATTAATCGGTTCCCGCACCTCCGCCTCGTCTATCTCGGACATAAGGGCCCACTGGGTATCGTACACATTCACTGGAGCAAAAGCCGAAAGGACAGGATTACCGTTGTAGTCGGTAATTATCTTCGCATCGGCCTTTCCCGCCAAAGCGGAATTGGCTGCCTCAGTATCCACGCTTCCCGTTGCCGGTCGGGCAAAGGATGCGGTTACACTGTGGTTCTCCGGGTCAAGAAAAGAGTCGGAACGCATCAATTTTTCCGGTCCGACAAGGTAACTTTCACCTGTTTCTCCCATGCCGGTGCGCTCCTGCATAATTGAGTTTACCCTATCTAGGGGCATCTGAAGCGCCACAATCAACTCTATCCTTCCGTTGATAACTAGGGGTTGTGCGATAAAAGATGCGGGTTCGCCGCCGGAGGGTTCATAGGGGCTGAAATCACCGAAACCAAAATCGCGGGTATCTATGGCCTCCCGTACCGCCTCTCCCAGGCTTGAGTCTGCATACTGGCCGTCTATAATATTTGTGCCGTAATCCGCCTCTTTTGCAACGGAGTAAAATATACTTCCTTCGGGATGAATGAGAAAAAGGTCATAGTAGCCGTACTCATTGATGTATTCGGTGAAGTAGTCCTGTGTTCGCCCCTCAAGGGTAGGAACAATGGCCTCTTCGAGGCTCATTTTTGTAACCATAGCAAAATTGTAGCCGTTAGTTTCAACGGGGGTATATACGGACATTACCAGATCTCCGGCACTGTCGGTAAATACCTTCGCCCCCTCTTCTCCATTTATTGCCGCCTTAAGATACGCAGGGGCTATACTGGTTGCATCATAGCCGAAGACAAAATCACCGCCCCCCATGGTCTCCATATCGCTTCGAAAGTAGCAGCGTCCGCCGACTTCTTCTGCTAAATAGCTTTCACCTGTAGTTCCAAGGCCTTCGCGAATATCGAATACTCTCTTCATAGCTCTATCAAAGGTGCTTCCTGGGGTAATATCCTCCCTGGTCACCTCATTCATAGCAAAGTAGTTTTCTACGGACTCCCGCTTATTGGCATGGACCGCCTTTAACTCCTTAAACCCACTTTGTTCTAAAGAGGCCACTGTATCGGTGAGCACCTTCATGTCGCCTCTGCGCTCGGCGAAGTAGTTCTCAATTTGGCCCTTCTTAATCTCCCGTATCGCCGATAATTGGCCAAACTGGGCATCCATAAGGGATTGTGTGGACTGCTGAACCGACAGCAGGGTCACTACCCCAATGGCCAGCAATACTACTACCACAAACATCAGAGTAATCTTTCCTCCAATACTCTTAAAAAAAGATATTTTACCCTCTTTCATCATCTTCCTCCTGGAATTCTCCATTTATTTATTGTTAAGCCGTATAATTTCTTCAACGACTTTTTCATACTCTTCGGTTTTATCAAAAAACAAGTCCGCCCCTAGTTTTAAACTCTGCTCCCTAATTTTTCGACTTAGATTATTTGTAAGGACCATAATAAAGGGTTTATTCGAATTCTTGTTCAAATGGCGAAGCACATCTAAACCGCTTCCATCGGGAAACTGTATATCGAGGATCAATACATCAAAGGAAATGCTGTCAAGGGCCTGAGTCGTCCCGGCTACATCATAGGAGTTTTTTATAGTGATGTTTTCCCTTGTCCGAGCAATGAGTTTCCCAAGATTGTCTTGAATTAAATGTGAGTCGTCCGCAATAAGAACTTTCATGCCCTAATTATAGAGGGACACACCCACTTTGTATGTCGCAGATAATGTGACATTACCTGTCGCAGATACTACGACAAGGGGCTAGAACAAGTTGTTCTGTACGGAATACTGAATTATCTGGGCATTTGTCGAAAAATCTGTTTTCTCAAGGATACGTTTTCTGTAGGTATTTACGGTACTACTACTTATAGTGAGGTGCTCTGAGATTTCACTTACCGTTTTTCCCTGCCCGATAAGCAGGAAGATCTGGTACTCCCGGTCGGAGAGTCTCTCGTGGGGGGCTGTATCTTCTGTGTCGTTAAGTCCTTTATACAGCTGACGGCTTACTTCTTCGGTGATATAACTGCCCTCATGGTATACCGACCTGATAGCACCGGCAATCGTTTTTGCTGCATAGTCCTTTGTCAGATACCCGGAGGCACCGTTTTTAAGGGCCCGTTTCGCGTAACGGTTCTCAGGGTGCATGCTGAGCATCAGGACCCTCGTCTTAATCCCCTCCGCCTTTATATCCTTCAGCACTTCTATTCCGTCTTTATCCGGCAATCCGACATCCAGGACCACCACATCAACTGCGGTACCCCTCAGCAGGTCCATAGTCTCTTCCGCGCTTTCCGCTTCCCCCACCAGGGTAATATCGCTCTGTTTCTCTATAAGCTTACTCATGCCGTCCCGTATCAACTCATGATCATCCGCTATAACTACTCTAATCATTGTATCGGTACCTGCAGCTGTAAGGTGGTTCCGTCGCCGGGGCTGCTCATTATATCAAGGGTGCCGCCGCATTGCTTTGCCCTCTCTTTCATTCCAAGAAGACCGAAACTGCCGTTCTCTTCTATGGAGTCGATATCAAACCCGTGACCATTATCCTTCACCGTGATGAATAGAGAGCTGTTTTTTATGTCGGTTGAGATATGGACCTCCGTGGCCCCGCTGTGTCGCACACAATTTGTGAGAGATTCTTGTACAATCCTAAACACATGAAGTGAGTTCTTCTCTCCAAGTTCAATATCCTGCCTCACCGTAGACAACTCCACTGATATATTGAAGTTCTTTTTGAACTCATCAACTTGCCACTCCAATGCTTCTATGATTCCTTCGGCATCAATTACACTTGGCCTCAATTCGGTGGATATTTTTCTTACCTTTTTTACAGTAGCCCCAATAATTCGTTCCATATCCTGCACTGTTTTTTTCAGGCTTTCTTTATCCGGATTGTGCTCCTCAAGGCTTTGGTCTAAGAAAGTAATATTCATTTTGAGGGCGGTCAAAGATTGTCCCAGGTCGTCATGTATCTCCCGGGAGAGTTCCGCATTCTGCTCTTCCCGGATATTCTGCAGGTGTGTAGACAGCTCCCTGTACATTTGTTCACTCCGTTTGAGCTCTTCCTCTTTTTTAGAAAGTTCGGTAATGTCCCGGAAGGTGTACAGCCGGCTTCCGCCGATAATAGTAACTCTCTTCACATTAATTAAAAGAACATGTCTGCGCTTATCTTTATCCTCAACTGTCCTTTTAATATTGTAAATTTCACCTTCCCCATCCAACTCCCCGGAAGTAACTATGGAGTCACCAAAAATGTTCGAAATATGAGAAAATGCTTCGACCTCCGCTGGAGAATACCCAAAAATTACATCTACATTGGGACATACATAGATAAATCTTCCTTCCTCATCGGTCAGCAGCACCGTATCGGATATACTGCTGAGGGTAGTTCGGTGAAACTCTTCGGAACTTTTTAATTGCTCCTCCGCTGCTTTACGCTTAGAAATATCCCGAACTGCGGAAAGAACAAAAGGCTCTCCATCGATCTTAAAAAGGTGGGCACTTATTTCTACCGGTATAGAAGTACCATTTTTTGCCCTGTGGTTCACCTCAAATACACTTACCCCTGTGTTCTGCAATTCCCTGACCACCTCCGCCTCGTCCTTCCTCCTTTCCCCCACATCCAAATCGGCGGGGGACATTTCTAGAAGCTCTTCTTTCGTATATCCGAGCCGCCGACAGGCAATCCTGTTCACCTCGATAAAATGTCCAGTTTTTCCATTCTTCTCCAAGCGGTGCAGATATACTGCATCGTTGGTGTTATCAAAGAGTTCCCGATACAGATTTTCCCGTTTTCTTAATTCTATTTCGGTGGAGTGAAGCTTTATGGCCATCTCAAGGGTCGCGAGAATGAACTGTTCATTTCCGGGCACCTTCTGGACATACCCGTACTTGATCATATCCTTAGTCGTATCCAAAGTAGCCTTGTCTGTATAGGCGGAATGCAGTACCACCGGGATATCGTACCTCTCATAAATCCTCTTGGTCACCTCCGGCCCGGTCAACCTATCTATTCCGAGGTTTATGTCCATGAGAATTAGGTCGGGGACCGTCCCTGAATCCAGCCTTTCTAAACACGGCTCTCCGTGGGCAAACATTTCCACTGAGTACCCGTTTTTATTGAGGACCCGCCTTAGCTGTTCGTTGAGGATCATTTCATCCTCTACAATAAATACTGTTTTCTTCATATTTCTGTTACTAAATTATCGTAATCAGCAGCTGCTTTGTAAAGCACAAGTCCTGCCGTGGTGCTCCGTTTTTTTTAATGCAACTCAATGTAAAAAAAATAAATCCGTGCTAAAATAGATGTAATTCACATATTATGATAAAAGTAATAAAGGGAGTATCATGAAGAGAGTAGCACTTTTGCTTATAGCACTTCTCGGCATCCTCCTTCTTATATTTCTCGATAGATATCAGATAGTCAGATGGCAAGAGGGTCGTAATTTTCAACTCACCAAGGAGGCACACCTCACACAAATTCGCCTTCAAAACGCTTTACAATCAAGAATCAATACCACACAATATCTGGCATCCCTCATTTCACTCCACCCTGATACAGATGAAGAAGAATTTAGGTCCTTCGCCGAAAGTCTTATGGAGTATAACCCTTCTGTAAGAGCGCTCCAGCTGGCCGATGAAGATACTCAAGTGGTATATGTGTATCCCCCCAAGGGAAATGAAATTACAATTTCCGAACCAATGGTGCTTATAGAAGATCCTCTTAGGGGTACATATGTAAAAAAGGCAATTCAAGAGCAGAGAATGACGATCCAGCCACCCTTCAAACTAAGGCAAGGGGGAATCGGGATGGTTGCCCGAAATCCAATTTTTCTTTCTAATCGGTGTATCGGACTTGCCATAGCCGTTTTAGATGTGCCGGTACTTATTGAAGAAGCCTTTTACGGGATAACGGAATCTAACTATCTATTGAGCCTTACCGATTCTGAAGGAAACACCTTCTATCATGAATTGCCCGAGGATGCTCCCTTTGTAGAAAGGACCGTCTCCTTTGCGGATACAGAATGGAAGCTGAGGCTCGCCTATAAAAACTACAAGGCCCCTCCACCCTCCTTTTCCAGGCTCCTTATTCTTGCTCTCGGCGGGGGCTTTCTTATCCTTCTGCTGTTTATCATCTGGTTTTTGCGCGTGCGGACTCAGCATCTGGAGAGTGAGGTCGCCCGTAGACTTGAAGAACTGAGCAGAAGTGAAACCCGGTTCAGGATTATCGCAAATTATACTGTAGATTGGGAGTATTGGATCGACCCCGAAGGGAAAATTTTATACAACTCTCCATCGGTAACACAGATAAGCGGGTATTCCAAGGACTCCTTCCCTACCGGTGGGGATATTTTGGACACCCTGGTACACCCGGAGGATAAAGAAAAATTCCAAGACCATCTGCAGCCCCGGGAGGAAAGTGCCCTTAAAAAAGAGGAGAAGCTCAATTTTCGTATCCTCACGAAGGGGGGAGAAGTAAAATGGCTGGGCCACTATTGTCAGGCAGTCTACAATGATGAGGACCAGTATGTCGGCAGAAGGGCAAGCAACAGGGATATAACTGAACAAAAGCAGCTGGAACAGCGTTTAGAACAGACGATCGAAGAGAAAGACATTCTTATGAAAGAACTAAACCATCGGGTAAAGAACAACCTCATAATGATCAACAGTCTCATTAATCTGAAAGAAGGCTCGGCGGGAGGTACTATAGATTTATCGGATATTACCCACCAAATTGATGCGATCCGTATTATCCATGAAAAACTCTATAAGAGCGATAGCATAACTCACATCAATTTTAAGGATTATGTGGAGGAACTTCTCTCAACGATTTTCTCGTTCTACCAATTTTCAGTCACCATTGAAACCAATATAGCAATTGAAACCCTTACTACACGAACCTCAATACCCCTAGGCCTTATAATAAATGAAATAGCCACTAACACCATCAAATACGGTTTTAAACCACAGCAGTCGGCACACTTTTCGATTTCCATGGTACAAGACTCGGAGAGTCAGGAATATGTTCTTACCATCTCCAATAACGGGTATCCCTTTCCCGAAGACATCGACCTTAACAATCCGAATACCCTTGGTTTGAGATTGATTACACTACTGGTCACACAGATAGACGGCACAATGGATCTGCAAAAAAGTCCAAACCCCGTTTTTACCATTAGATTCCCGGTAAAATCCTCAAATTGATTTTGTATAAAGTCGATGCACCTTCGCGGGGGCGGCACCGAGGCTGCCGGCATCACTTAACATCAATTCGGTCCTTTCCGAAATCTGTACAAGTTCTACTTTGGTAAAACCACGATTATGAACCATCCGTTCCAGTTCCCGGTACAGTACGGCATTTCCCCCCAGCCCCTGATATTCCGGAAGAATACCGATGCCGTTAAAGAGAATTTTTTGTGTGTTCTTTACATCGAGGAGTATACGAAGGATGGCTAAGGGGCCCAGCCGGCCGGCGTTACGCTGCAGGGTACGTGTAATATCGGAAAAACCGAAGGCGTATCCGATAATCCGTCCGTCGTAGGTAAGCAGGGAAATAAGGTCCGGATCAATAACAGTTAACAAATCCTTTTTTACCTGTTCCAGTTCCTCCGGGCTCAGGGGATAATCCTCAAGATGGTGGTTCAAGGTCTTTGCGTACAGGTCTTTGATTTCATCCACCACCCTGCGTATTTCTCTTTTCGATTTAAAACGCATCACCCCAAAACGGCCGCGTTTGAGTACCGTCTCCGCTAAACGGGAAATCCGCTCGGGCAATACAAAATTCTCCGGTGGAATAGTAAATGAGTTGAGATCCACATACTTGGTAAAGCCCGCCTGTTCAAGTAGTGTCCGGTAATAGGGGTAATTATAACGCATCATCGTCATCGCCGGCTGACAGTCGAAGCCTTCAATCAAAACCCCGGCCCCGCTCGCTCCCCCCGAGAGCATCGGCCCGACCACTCCCTCAAGCCCCCTTTTCGCAGCCCAGTCAAGAAGATACGCAAAAAGCGCCTTCGCCGCCTCCTGATCATCCTTCATGTCGAAGTAATCAAAAAAGGCGAAATTTGTCTTGTGGAACTCGTTGTAACGCCGGTTTTCAGTGATCAGGCAGCGGCCGACAAGCTCCTCTCCCCTTCTCACCAGTAACCACTCTCCCTCGGAATGAAGAAAAAAGGGATGGCGCTTTCTAATAAGAAAACGCATATCCATATCGAACATAGGTACATAATATTCACTGCTGCGATAGAGCTTTTTAGGAAAATCAATAAAGGCCCTTTCTTCGGCGGTACTTCCAGATAACGGTCTCACTTCAATTCCCCGGCTGCTCATTACTACTCTTCTCCTTGTGCGTCCACTATTGTTGTTAAAAAAAGGGTAATTTATCCGTTCATAATAATAGCATAGGTTTCAAATATCTGCTCGGTCAATTTTAGACGAAGTTCGGCAAGCCGGGCCGCTGTTTTTTTATACTCCTGTCGAAGAGAGGCGCTTCCTTCCCTCATATTTCGAAATTTTTCCGATAAACTGTATTCGTACTCCGCTTTTAACTCGCCAAGTCTTTTTTCAGCAATGCGGTATTCTTCTTTGAGGGCCTTTACACGTTCAATGACGTCTGCAGCCTTTACTCGCATATCTGCAAAGAGGGCCTTTACATACCCTGTCTCCAGCACTCCCATTAAAGCGGACACCGGTACTACCTTCTCTACCCGGTAGGCATTCGTACCGACAAAGGCAAAACCCCTTTCGAGCCGCCCCTTTCTGGCATTATTCAGGGCGATTGAGATGCAGTAATTCGCATCATCCGCCTGGCAGCCGGCAAGACACCTCCAGGGGCACTTGAAGGGCTGTTTCTCGGTCGCCGCTTTTTTCAAAAAGCCGTTGACAATTGCCCTCCCCGGCAATCCTACAGGGCTTTTAATAATCCCAATATCCTCTTGCCGTGCACTCACATAGGCTTCCTTGAATTTCGGGTCCGCATCGCATTCATCGGTTGCGACAAAGCGGGTTCCCATCTGGACCGCCCGTGCGCCGAGGTTCATAATTTTGTAGATATCATTCCCGGTAAATATTCCCCCCGCCGCAATAACGGGAATCTCTTTATTACACTCTTTTTCGAAGGCGTGTATAGACTCAACTACCTCCGGTATCACCTTCTCTAATTTGTATGCGGGAGATTCTATCTCATCCTCAGGCACTCCAAGATGTCCCCCCGCCTCCGGGCCCTCTACTATTACCGCATCGGGAACATCATTGTAGATACGCTTCCACATCTTAAAGATAAGATTCGCCGCACGCTCGGTACTTACAATTGGGGCAATTTTAACGTTATTTTCTCTGATTTTTTCTACCGGAATATTCTTAATCGGCAGGCCGGCCCCTATAACAATCAGATCAACCCGCTCTTCAATGGCAGTATCAAGCAATTCATGAAAATCATTGAGGGCCACCATGATATTTACCCCGATAATTCCATCGGTGCGGGCCCTGGCTTCTCTAATTTCCCTTCGCAGCGCCCGGATATTCGCAGCCCGGCCGTCTTTAAAATAATCCGCTTCGGTCAAACCTATCCCATTGGCGGCAATCAGCCCGATTCCTCCGCTCTCGGCAACCGCGGAAGCAAGCCCCGAGAGGGATATTCCAACTCCCATTCCCCCCTGGACTATCGGCAGCCGGGCGGTGAGGTCCTGGATTTTCAGCTTCGGCATCTCAAATTTCGGTAATTTGATCTTAATTGATTTAATGAGAGACAAAAAGTACTCATATGTAAACTCGGTCATAATAAACTCCTTTATCGGCTTTGTGGAAAGCCCCTGCAGGGAGCTGCAGGGAGCCACAGGTTGGGCCGCAAGTATTTGTCGGTTCCGGGCCGATATACCATCATGATAAACCTTTCCATCTATCGTGAATACACGTGAGTACACATAAGTGCTAAAATCTCGCACATTCCTGGGATGAGGCCCGTGGTGATACCCCATGGTGAGGCCCTGGTTCTAATCCCTGTGTGAGAAGGCCAGGACACAGTTTTGTCCCCCGAAGCCAAAGGAGTTTGATAGGGCCGCTTTTATTGGTGCGGGGCGTGCGGTGTGTGGAACATAATCAAGATCACACTCCGGGTCTTTAGTCCGATAGTTACTAGTCGGCGGCAAAACTCCCTCTTTAATAGCAAGCACGGTAACCGCAGCTTCAATCGCCCCGGCGGCCCCTAAAGTATGCCCGACCATCGATTTTGAGGAGCTTATGGGAATCTTATAGGCTGAATCACCAAAGGCCAGTTTCATAGCGATTGTTTCTATTTTATCATTTGCCTGGGTGGAGGTACCGTGGGCGTTGATATAGCCTATGTCCTCCCTCCGTAAACCGGATTCCCCCATGGCCATTTCGGCAGCCTTCGCCGCCCATTTACCCTCAGGCTCGGGTATTGCCACACTGTAGGCATCTGCAGTCATTCCCGCTCCGAGGTAATACCCCAATATCTCGGCCCCCCGCTTTTTTGCATGCTCCTCGGTTTCCAGAACCAACACCGCCGCTCCTTCACCTATAAGAAAGCCGTCCCGTTCGGCGTCAAAGGGCCTTGAGGCGGTTTTTGGATCATCGTTACGGGAAGTAAGAACCCCCATACAGCCGTAGGCGTTTACCGTTAAAGGAGAAATGGCCGCCTCCGCCCCTCCGGCAAGCATAACATCAGCACTTCCACCTCTTAAAAGAAGCGCCGCCGTTGCAATGGCATGGGCCCCGGAAGCACAGGCGGTGGCAACCCCCATATTGGGCCCCGTAATGTTCAAATCGATACCGATATTGGCTGAAGACATATTGGGGATGATCATCGGAACGGCCAGAGGATGCCCAAACCCAGGGCCCCGTTCCAACAGGCCTTTGTGCTGTGCTTCTAAATTTGTATAATCCCCCGCAGCGGTCCCGATTACCGTTCCCACCCGCATTGGGTCCATTTTATCAACTTCTACCCCGGCCTCCTGAACAGCCTGAAGGGCCGCGCAAGTCGCCAGCTGAGAAAATCGGGACATTCTCCTGATTCTTTTTTTTGATAGATACTCCTCCGGCGCAAAACCCTTTACCTCCGCCGCTACTCTGCTTTTATAATTACTCGCATCAAAGGATTTAATTGTGTCGGCCCCGGACTTTCCCTCCACAAGGGCATTCCAGAAATCCCTAGGGTTATTCCCAATTGCCGAGTATATACCGATTCCTGTAACAGCTATTCTGGTGGTGTTCATGTGCTAACTCCTTTCCATATTAATCCCAATTAGAATACACATTTATTGTTCTCCCGTACAGAGATCATTGACAGGGCTCGTTGACAGGAAGCGCCGGCTCAGGAATAATTAAAGAGGAGCATAAATTGGATAGCAGTAGAGCTGACTTTTCTGTTACAGAGGGTGGGTGCCCACAACGCGGCCCACACCATAGCCCACACCAAAACCCACAACGCGGCCAGAAATATGTATCGCCACGTGGCTTGAAGCCGGGTTTCACGCCGACTTTGTATATTCTTTTTGTACTGATTTTCACAGGCCCCATCTCCGGAGCCTATGCGGAGGATTCCACCGAAGGATATGTACCTCCCCCTGAAAAAGAAGCGCCGATCTTCAAAGAGTGGGACCGGGAAAACCCTCAGGGGGCACGCAGCCGAGGCCGGGACCTTGACCGGGGCCACAGCCAGGACTGGGGCTGGGGCCAAAGAAGGGGCCAGGCAAGTAGTCTGTTGAGTCCGGCCGTTGCATCAGGGACAATTGGTGCCCTTGGGGTCGCTGCGGGAATCGCGATATCGGTTTTTGGAGTTTCCCAGACGGCGAACTCGGTAGACCAGGGCTTTTTCTCGAAGGAGATGCAAAAGGGCATACACCGGTGGGGTTCCGGAATGCTTATCTCCTCCTTGTCCGCTGTTTTGATTCAGTGGGCCCGCTCTGGGGAGGCCCGCTCTTCTACCCCCGCTGAAAAACACACCCGCTCCGAGGAGCCTCCCCGTTCCGAGGAGCAGGTCACTTCTGGGCATCGGGCTTCTCGAGAATAAACTCAACCCGGCGGTTCTTCCATCGGTTTTGTTCATCAGAAAAAGGGACCAGAGGGTACTTTGCACCGAGGCCGACGGTGGAAAGCCGGTCCGGATCCATGCCAAGACTAATCAACACTTCCTTTACCGCCTGCGCCCGCTTCAGGGAGAGGGGAATCAGGTCCTGCTCCTGTTCCCGGCGGGCCCTTTCACTATCTTCATAATGCTCCATATTTGCATGGCCCTCTATCACTATGGAGTACTCGGGAAACCGTGCGAAAATTTCCGTCAGTCTCTGGAGCACCTCCCGGTTCTTTTCAATTACCTCTTCCTTGGAGAGCAGCGAAAAATCCGCAGAGTTCGGCGGAAAGGTGATATTCGGTATCCGTATCTTTAACTTGCCCCTTTCGCGTATAAGGAGAATGTCGACAAGCACTTCCCCCCTCCGCCGCACGCTTCGGCCCAGCACATCGATCAAAGTAAGTTCAACTGTGTAGGTGCTTGCCGAGGACACCAGCTCTCCCTTTCCAGATCGCCCGTTCCAGTCTATCGGCTGCGGCGGCGCCCCTGTTCCCGTCTCGTTATAAAAGAGATTCTCCCGAGGGTCGTATATCCGCAGGGTCCACGCAGCCACGGCTTCATCGTTTCCGCTTTTCACATGTACATAAAGGGTATCCTGCTCACCGTCTCCATCAGGTGAAAAGCGATCGGGGGTAATCTCCAGCTCAGGGCGTAATCTTTTCAAGGGGACCATTACAGGATGGCTCTTTTGTATTCCAAGGCCGAATGAAAATGCCGGAGGCGCCGGCGAAGCGAAGGGGACTGTCACTCCCACCTGTAAAAATAAAAAGCTTCGGGAATGCAGATGTACCTGAAAATGCGTTTCCGCATAAAGTTCTAGGGAAAAGCGTGTGGATTTCTCTTCTATGGGAAAGGTGAAATGTATTCCCCCCTTCGGGATAAGCCCAATTTTATCGAAGAGAGAAAAATGGTATCCCCCGCCTATCCCCACATAGGGCGTTACTAGGTCCCCACCATAAAAGCGATAGCCTCCGGTCACATCTGCAAGGCCGGGGGTACGTTTAATCGGAGAGAGCATCAAGCCCCCGGCCAGCTCACCCCCTCCGTCCTGAAAAGGGGTTATGAGGGACGAACGAAAATAGGGGGTAAAAAAGCGGGTATGCCAGGGATACACAGGCCCCGTTTCGCTAACCAAAGGGCTTTGTTCATCCCCAAAAACGGCGGGAACTGCTCCGAAGCTCAGGGCGAACACCAGGCTCAAGATGAGAAACCGGCCCCTTCCTCTCATACGCTTCCTCTCATAAGTGTACCCCTAGAAAAAGCCCCGCCGCGAATCCGCCCCGGCCTCCCCTCAAGCCGTTGCTTCTCCACGAAACCGGGAGTGTACACACGTAGGTACCCACCTGCCAGGAAAGGGAAGTAAATAGGGAAAACTGCACTGTTGAAGGGGCGATAGGCTCGGTGCTCCCCGAAACAACTAATCTGCTTGGCTCATCTACAAGCTCGGAGAGGTAGCCGATTATCTGTATTTCCTCATCCACCGCAAGGCCGACGGAGGTATTTCCAAACACAAGCTCCCCCGAAGCCCCTAAAGTGAAGTGCAAAAACTCAATCACCTTAAAACCGCCGGCCAGCTCAAGGGAGAGGGCATACACGGTGCTTTCCACATCGACGACAATATCCGGCTCAACCTCTATTGTTACACTCTGGGTAAATAGCGGGGCATCCTCTCCCAGGGGGTCAAAATCTACAGTTTCGCGAACTATCCCGGGATAGAAGTGTGTGGAAAGGGTATTTCGCAAAACCGACACCCCCGCGCTCCCTTGGACCCCGGAATACGTAACATAGGGGCCCAATTCACAGGCAGGTAAAAGAGGATACCCAGCGGAGAGTGTAGCGCCGATACTATTGAGGGTGTACTCTTGGGCGCTCCCGCTTATGTACGCAAAGGACCCCATAAGGCCGAGTTGGGGGAAAATAAAATCCCCGGGCACCGCGAAATTCAGCTCCAACGGCTTTAACCCGGCGCCGAGGTAAAAATCGTCGGTTTCCCTCACATTCTCAACTTTCTCTTTCATCTCTTTATAATTATACCGCTCCGTAGCTATCCCGGCGGAACTGCCGATGCCCACATAATAGCCGCCCCCGTGTAATTGTGGAGCAAAGGGATAGAGGGAAGCGGCCGCAGCGCCGGCGTCACCAAGGGCGGTGTATAAACTCGGTTTGGTGAGTAGTGAATCGGCAAGCTCGGCAATTTCAGCGGCGGCGGATTGTATTTCGGTGGTAACCATTCCCTCGATCTGCGCCATTCCCTCCTCAAGCTTTGGCGGGGTTATCTCTACTTCAACCTGTCCCCACAGCCACGGCTGTGCTCCTAGCAGAAAATACAGCGATAGAAGTACTGTACACACAAGGGGAAGGAGTTTTTTCACCTTTTCTCCGTCCTTTTTCTCCGAAACTTTGAAAAGCACACGCTATTATGGTACATTATAAGCATCAGTATACAAGAGAGCCGGTTTGAAAGAAAGCGATTCGAAGGGAGAATCAATGGAGAATATGAAGATACACACCACCAAGATAATAGCACTTTTCATCGTTGCCGCCCTATTTTTAACAGCCTGTAATATGGATTTTCTCACCGATACGGATAATATAGACAAGGGCGATGAATGCTCGATCCATTATGTGTATGAGGACTCGGACGACGATGGTGTAGATGATACAAAGTACGCCTACAACTGTGAAGATACATTGCTGTGGTGGGAAGAATACCAGTTTGACGATGAAGAGAATAAGATAGGTGTGCGGCGCTACAATCTTAATGACACGGTAAAATGGACTATCCTGGGCAACTGGGAAAGGGGCAACAAAACCCTTGAAGCCTACTTTCT
>Ga0102934_1001932_pt1 | contig 14529 bp, 9 predicted proteins | sample SalPonR2_A_D1_MG_FD_78175 | JGI IMG/M metagenome (GOLD analysis project Ga0102934, IMG submission 78175) | Salt pond soil microbial communities from South San Francisco under conditions of wetland restoration - Salt Pond MetaG R2_A_D1_MG | ecosystem: Environmental > Aquatic > Marine > Intertidal... | reverse complement strand
GACGGTGCTGCGTCACACGCCGGTGTCGGGCGCGCCGCGTGCGCCCTATTGCATGATGGGGGCCTGTTTCGATTGCCTCATTGAGGTGGAGGGCACCGTGCGGCAGGCCTGCATGATGGAGGTGGCCGAGGGGCTGGAAATCGCCCGCCCGCATGAGGGGAGCGCGCGATGACACGCTATGATCTGGCCATCATCGGTGCGGGGCCTGCGGGCATGGCGGCGGCGGCCACGGCGGCGCAGGCGGGGCTGTCGGCCTGCGTGCTCGATGAACAGCCGCGTGCGGGCGGGCAGATCTACCGCGACGTGGAACGCGCGGCGGGGCTGCGCGGCGATGTTCTGGGCAAGGATTACACGCGGGGCGCGCCGCTGGTGGCGGGGTTGCGCGCGGGCGGCATCACGCATCTTGCGGGGGCAGTGGTCTGGGCCATCGAGGACGGGTTCCGCATTTCCTATACCCAAGGCGGGGCGGCGGCGCAGATCGAGGCGGGCCGCGTGCTGCTCGCGACCGGCGCGCTGGAACGGCCCATGCCGCTACCGGGCTGGACCTTGCCCGGGGTGATGACCGCAGGCGCGGGGCAGATCCTGCTCAAGCAATCGGGCGTGCTGGCGCGGCACGCGGTGCTGGTGGGGGCGGGGCCGCTCATTTACCTCATCGCCGCGCAGATGGTGCGGGCGGGCACGCCGCCGCTGGCGCTGGTCGAGACGCAGACCCGCGCCGACATGCTCCGCGCCATGCGGCATCTGGGCGGCGCGCTGCGCGGCTGGCGCTATCTGCTCAAGGGGCTGGGCCTGATGGCCGAGATCATCCGCGCGCGGGTGCCGCGCTACACCGGGGCCAAGGAGGTCGTGATCGAGGGCGACGGCCGGGCCGAGGCGGTGTCGTTCCAGAGCCGCGGCAGACGGCACCGCATCGCCTGCGATACGGTCTTTCTGCATCATGGGGTGGTGCCCAACACGCAGGCCGCGCGTTCCCTCGGGGTCGGCCATGCGTGGAACGCGGCGCAGCACTGTTTCGTGCCGGTACGCGACGCGTGGGGGCAGAGCGATGTGCCCGGTGTGTTCATCGCCGGGGACGGGGCCGGGATCGGCGGGGCGAAGGCGGCCGAGATCGCCGGTCGGCTGGCCGCGTTGAAGCTGGCCGAGGAAACCGGCCACCTGTCCGCGTCCGAACGCGATGACAGGGCCGCCCCGCTGCGCGCCGCCCTGTCGGTCGAGCTGGCCGCGCGACCGTTTCTCGATGCGGCCTATCCGTCCTATGCCGGTGCCATCGCGCCCGCCGATACCACCGTGATCTGCCGCTGCGAGGAGGTCACCGCCGGCGACATCAGAGGCTATGCCCGGATCGGCTGTGTCGGCCCCAACCAGACCAAGGCTTTTGGCCGAGCGGGGATGGGGCCGTGCCAGGGGCGTTATTGCGGATTGACGGTGACTGCCCTGCTGGCCGAGGCGAATGGTCAATCGCCCGACGATACGGGCTATTACCGTATCCGCCCGCCGTTAAAGCCGGTCACTCTGGGCGAACTTGCCTCGATGGACGGGGCCGGGCCGGAGGCGGCCGGATAAAGCTTCCCCCAATGGAACGGACCCCGTCGCGGTTAACGCCAGGCCCGGTCATTCCGCGCGGTCGAGCCATGACCGGAAACGCCGCTGCCGCAGATCGCGCGTGTTGGCATACCATGCGGCATCCCGGACAAGGGCGCGCCCGCCGTGCTGGGGCGCGTTGGGCAGGTGCACGCGCATCGGGACGCCGGTCTCGGGATTGAGGCCGATCCGCTCGAATGCCGAGGCCCGCGCGGGGCCGTAGGGTATGCGCTCTGAAAAACGCGCCATCGTCGCGGGCTGCAGGGCATGGGTGAGAAAGCTCCGTGCGAGCAGTACGCTGCCGGCGTCCGCAGGGATCGCCCAGACCTCCGTGCCGATGATCCGTCCGTCCCACACTATATCGACTGGAACCGCCCCGCGCTTTGCCACGTCGAAGAAGCGGCCGTTGAACCCTGCGGCCATCACGGCACGGCCCTCGGCAAGCATCTGCGCGGGTTGCGCCGGGTCGTCCCACCAAAGGATATCGTCGCGGATCGTCTCGAGCTTGCGAAAGGCGAGCCGCAATCCCCGGTCGGTGCTGAGCAGGCCATAGACCTGCTCGGGCGGCACGCCCTCGGCAAGCAACGCCCATTCCAGGATACCGTCCGGGCCATGCTGGACGGCGCGTTTGCCCGGAAACCGCGCGGTATCGAAAAAATCCTCGATCCGCGTGGGTTTGATGCCCGGGAACGCCCGTTCATCATAGGCCATCACGCGTGCGTACACATTCTGCGGGATCGCGCAGCGGGTCGGGGCGTGGGGCGTGAAATCCGCCAACGCGGCGCTCCCGGTGAGCGCCTCTGCGTCAAGCCTCAGCAACAGACCCTCGGCGCAGGCGACGCGCGCCTGGTCGGCCAGCATGTCGATGACGTCCCATCCTTCGGCTTCGGCGCGGTCGCGCAGCGCCACGACGGTGCCGTCGTATTCCACAGCCTCGACCGTGTGGCCGGTGGCCTCGGAGAAGGGTGCGAACACCGCCTGGCGCTGCGCCGCCTCATAGGCACCGCCCCATGTCGCGACGGTCAGATCCTGCGCCGATGCGGGCGCGCAGAGCGCGATGCACAGGCCGGCAAGGCTAGAGCGCAGCATTCTCTTCCTCCCTGATGCGCGCGACATGATCGAGCCAAGCGCTGACCATGTCTGCCTCGGACACGGCCCCGAGATAGCGCCCGTCCTTCCGTGCAACGACAGGCACCGCATCGCCGACGAAGCCGCGCATACGCTCCATCGCGTCGGCGAGGCTGGTGTCATCCTCAAAGGTGAGGGTGGCGGGATGTTGTCCTTCGCCGGGGCTGTATACGCCGACAAGCTTCCCGCCCGCGTCGAGAACGAAAGCCTGCCGCCAGCCCCGCTCGGTGAGGTGCCGGGCGATCTCTTCGGGCGTGTTCTCAGGGGTCATCGTGACCGCCTCCGCGCTCAGCAGGTCCCGCACGGGCAGCGCCGCCAGGTGCGCGCGGTCTCGCCCCCGGGAAAAATCCATGCCACGGCGGGCAAGCTGAATGTCGAACAGCGACCGACCGAACAGGCGGTGCGAAACAAGGTTGGAGAACACCACCGCCACCATCGCCGCGATGGTGATGTCGTAGTTGCGGGTCAGCTCGAACACGATCAGGATGCAGGTGAGCGGTGCCCCGATCACCGCGCTGGCAAAGGCCATCATCGCGCCGATGGCATAGACCGCGACGCCCGAGGTCGGGATGCCGCCCGCGCCCGAAACAAGCACCCAGAAGAGCGCCCCGATCAGGCTGCCGATCAGCAGCGCGGGGCTGAAAACGCCGCCGGAGAACCCGGCACCCACGCACAGGGCGGTGAGCAGGATCTTGGCGAGGATCAGCACGACCAGCTCGCCCTGCCCGAAGGCCCCCTCGATGGTGGCAAAGCGCAGCGTTTCGGTGCCGATGCCCAGCACATCCGGCAATGCAAGCGCGGTCAGCCCGACCGCGAGCCCCGCCGCGCCGGGGCGAAGCGCCGGATGCGAGATCAGGCGCGCGATCCACGGCCCGCAGGCCAGCACAAGCCGCATGAAGCCGATTGCGGCGAGCGAAACGAGCAGGCCGAGAAGGGCGAACAACGCGAACTCGTAGCCATGCGCCACGCCCGCGAAATCCACGAGAAAGAGCGCCGGTCGCTCGAAGACTACGTTGGCGATCACGTAGCCTGTCACCGAGGCGACCGTCACCGGCGCGAACGCCTGCGTCGCATAGTGCCGCAGCACCACCTCGTGTGCAAAGACCAGCCCGGCGATAGGCGCGTTGAAGGCCGTGGCGATGGCCGCCGCGACACCGCAACTTATGGCGATGCCGTCGAGATTGGGAACGCCTGCGCGCAGGTTGCGAACCGCCCCGCCGCACAGCGCCCCAAGATAGACCATCGGGCCATACTGGCCAACCGAGGCACCGGTCCCGAGCGACACGACCGCGGTCAGGCTGGATACGAGGCCGCTGCGCGTGTCGGGCAGGGGGCGGTGGAACTGCACCGCGCGGATCACATCGGGTGGCCCGAGAGGGCGGCGCTCGGGCGACAGGTGCCGGTGCAAGAGCCCCACGCACAGCCCGCCGAGTGTCGGTACCAGAAGCGTCGCGAGGGTGATCAGCCAGGGCAATGCTTCCCATTGCACCCGCGCGCGCGGCGCGACCAGAAGGGCTGAGTTGAGCATCGAGACCAGCTCGACAAAGGCGATCGCCGCGAAGGATGCGGCTGCACCGACGCAGAGTGCCGTTGCCGTCAGGATCACCATGCGAATGACAGGGCGCGCGGGCGGGCTGTGGTGTCCAACACTCATCCGGACATACTCGGCATTCAGGGCTCGCCGCACAAGGCGGAGTCGCAAGATGATGCCTTGCATGTCATTCCCGCGGGAGTGCAGAAGCTACGCTTCGCGCCTCCGTAGAGTTTGTCATCCGGTCGCGGAAGTGCCGCGCCCCCATCGCACGCCCAGATCGGCGAAGGCCACCCGCTGGCCATGACCTCGCCCATTTCGGCGTCAAGGCCGCCCCGTGGATCGCGGGGAGCATCGTCTGCCTCCGGCGGCTTGCCCGGTCCATACGCGGCGTAGCTTATGGTTTCGCCACGCAGCTCTGTTTCCCTCGAAAGACTTGCGGCCAAGCGGAGACGCCGTTTCGGGACTGCTTCCGCGAGCAGCTTGATGCCCGCTTCACACCGACGCCGCGTCCAGCACCTCTGCCACCAGGGGGTTGGGGAAGCGCCGCCGCAGCGTCACCGCGAGGAACCGCTCGGTGATCCCGTCGAGCCGCGCGCGTTCCACCAGCATACCCGAGGCCAGTTCGTCCTGAACCACGATGGGCGGGATAACGGCGAGGCTCGTGCCGCTGCGCGCCAGCAGGCGCAACATCGCCATGTCGTCGGCCTCGGCGGCGATGTGCGGCACCACGCCCAGCCGCTCCAGCATCGCGTCGAAGGCGGCGCGCAGGGCCGATTCGGGCGTCGGCAGGACCAGTGGCTCGGTGGTAAGCATCTCCGACAAACCCCGCGCATCGCCCTCGCCCACGGGCACGCCGACGAGGCTCACCGGCTGCTCCGAGATCGCGTGCACAAGGTAGGGGCTGCCCGCGTCACGCGCGGGCACGAGGTTGGTCAGCACGATATCCAGCGTCAGCGCCTCGAGGCCGCGCATGAGGTCGCCCTGCGCGCCCGAGCGCAGCACCACCTCGACATCCGCGCGCCCGATCAGCGGCCCGACAAACCCGATCTGGAAATTGCGCGACAGGGTCGAGAGCGCCCCCACCCGCAGCACCCGGCGCGAGCCGGGGGCCTGCGCCAGCGTGGCCGTGAGGTCGTCGGCGGTGCGAAAGATCGCCTCGGCGTGATCGAGCGCGATGCGCCCCGCCTCGGTCAGGACGAGACCGCGTCCGCGGCGTTCGAAAAGGTCGTGGCCGAGCGTGGCCTCGAGCGTGCGCAACTGCGTGGACAGCGCCGATTGCGACAGGTTGAGGCCGCGCGCGGCCCCGGTCAGCGTGCCGTCGCGGGCGACGGCGCGGAACAGGCGCAGGTGGTGGAGGTTCAGTTGGGACATTGTTCTATTTTATCTAACCTTATCCATCATAATATGTAATTTTCTGGAAGCCGCGCAAGCCGTATCTGTTTCTGCAACCCTCTGGAACAGGAGACGCACGCCATGGACCTGCCCCCTCTGAGCCTCTTTACACCCCTGATTCTGCTGGCCGTCGCGGCGCTGGCCATCGCCCGCCCGGGGCACCGCCCGGCCCACCTGCCAAGGCTGGCCGAGGGGGCCGCGCTGGCGGCGCTGGCCGTCGGTGCCGCCGGACTGGTGCAGCTTCTGATCGCCGGTCCGGTGACGCTTCCGGGCCTGATCAGGCTCGACGCGGTGAGCGCGACGATGGTGGTGCTTGTGTCCTTCGTCGGCTGGGTGGTGGTGCGCTACTCGCGCAGCTACCTGGACGGCGAGGCGCGCGAGGGAGCGTTTCACGGGCTGCTGCTGGCGGCGCTGGCGGCGGTGAACCTGCAGGTTCAGGCCGCGAACCTCGCGGTTCTGGCGGCGGGCTTTGTCGCCACCGGCCTCGCCATCCGGCAACTCTTGCTGTTCTACCCCGACCGCGCCGAGGCGCGGCGCGCGGCGGCCAAGTTCACACTCGTCTGGGGCGCGGGCGACGCGGCGCTGATCCTCGCCGCGGCCCTCTTGTGGCACGCCTTCGGCACCATCGGCATCGCGGAGCTGACCGTAGCCGCGGGCGCGGGCCTGCCGCTCGCCGCCAAGATTGCGGTGGCGCTGCTGGTGATCGCGGCGGCGCTCAAGACCGCCGCCTTCCCGCTGCACGGCTGGCTCACCGAGGTGATGGAGGCCCCCACCCCGGTTTCCGCCCTGCTGCACGCGGGCATCATCAACGGCGGCGGGCTGCTGCTCATCCGGCTGGCGGAGGTGGTGCAGGCAAGCCCCGGCGCGATGGCCGCGCTGGTGATGCTGGGCGGGTTCACCGCGATTTTCGGGGCCGTGGTGATGCTGACCCAAAGCGCGGTCAAGACGGCGCTGGCGTGGTCCACCGTGGCGCAGATGGGCTTCATGCTGCTGCAATGCGGTCTGGGCCTGTGGGCGCTGGCGATGCTGCATATCGTGGCGCATTCGCTCTACAAGGCGCATGCCTTCCTCGCCTCGGGCGGGGCGGTGCAGGCGGTGTTGTCGGTGCGGCGTCCGGGGCCGGTGGCGGCACCGGGGCTGGCGGCGGTGGCGCGGTCCTTTGCGCTGGCGCTGGTGCTCTACGCGGTGGTGGCCACCGGCTTCGGCCTGATCGCCGGCCCGAAATCGGCGCAGGCGCTGGCGCTGGGGGCGATCCTGATCTTCGGCGTGGCCTACCTCGTGGCGCAGGGCCTTGCCGATGCCGCACCGCGCGCGCTGACGCTGCACACGGCGCGCGCCTCGCTTGCCGCGGCCTTGGCCTATTTCGGCTTTCACGTGCTGGCCGGGGTGCTGTGGGGCACGCACCTGCCCGCGCCGCCCGCGCCCGGGCCACTGGAATGGGGCCTGATCGTGCTGGCGCTCGCGTCCTTCGGGCTGGTGGCGGTGGCACAGGCGCTGTTCCCGCTCTGGGCGCACCACCCCTCGACCGCCGGGCTGCGGGTGCATCTCGCCAACGGGCTTTACCTAAACGCCGTGCTCGACCGCCTGATCGGCGGACTGAAAACCGCGAAATCCAACTGACAGGGCAGGAGTAGAGACAGATGTTCCTCAAGCACACACAGATCGCCGCCGACCGGGTCTCGGGCCTGCTGACAAACGCCGAGGCTGCGGCACGGGCCATCCCGCCCGCCTTTCCGCTGGATGCCACCGTCGCTGTCAACCCGTTCCTTGGGCAGGCACAAGAGGACCTTGCCACCGCAGCGGCACGGCTGGCGCGGGTGGCGGGGGTGCGCATCACCCGCCCGCGCACCGAGTATGCCGCGCTAGTGAAGGCGGGCGGGATCACCGATGACGATCTGGCGGCTGCACTCTTTGACAGCACGTCGGCGCTCAAGCCCGCGGACCTCGCACTGCTGAAGGCCAAGCTTGCCGCCGAAAGCGCGGCACCACAGGCCTTGCCCACGGTCGCGAAGCTGGCATCGCAGGCCACCGGCACCGACTGGCCCGCCGTCATCGCGCGCAGCTTCGGGCTGTGGGCCGCAGGGCATTTCGACCGGGGGCAGGCGCTCTGGACGCCCGCGCCCGGGCGCGGGGCCTTTGCCGCCTGGCGCGAATGGGCGACCCATGACCTGACGCCCGAGATCGCGGGGCTCGCGGGCTTCTGCGCGCATGTCGCCGCCGCACCGGACACCGCCGAGCGGGCGATCCTGCGCGCCGCCGAGCGGCTGGACCTGACCGAAACGGCGGCCGAGACCGCGTTTCACCGGCTGCTGATGGACCTGGGCGGCTGGGCACAGCACGCGCGCTGGCTGCTCTGGCAGGCAGAGATGGCGGGCGAGAGCGACACCACCATCACCGACCTTCTGGCGATCCGCATGATCTGGGAAGAGGCGCTCATCGAGCACGCACCGCAGGTCGCCGGGACGTGGCAGGAGGTGGTGACCGCCCATGCCGAACCGGTCGCGCCGACGCCCGATCAGGCGATCGATGCGATCCTGCAGGATGCCGCCGAGCGCGCGCATCAGCGGCGTCTCTCGGCGGCCCTGACGGGCACCACGGCGCAGGAGGCGCGCCCTGCGCTGCAGGCCGCGTTCTGCATCGACGTTCGCTCGGAGGTGTTCCGCCGCGCGCTCGAGGCGCAGGGCGGCGCGATCGAGACCATCGGTTTTGCCGGGTTCTTCGGCCTGCCGGTGGCGCACAAGCCGCAGGGCACCGACATTGTGCAGGCGCATCTACCGGTGCTGCTGAACCCAGCGCTGACCTCGTGCAGTCACGAGGGCGAGGAGGCCGAGCAGGCGGTGCGCACATCTGCCCGCGCGGTGCGCGCCTGGGGCCGGTTCCGGCAGGCAGCCGTGTCGTCCTTTGCCTTTGTCGAGGCGGCGGGTCCGGCCTATGGCTGGAAGCTGGTCCGCGACGCGCTGGGGCTGGAGACCAAGGCCAAGACCCCCGACCCCGCACCGCAGATCGAAGGCGGGCTGACCGCCGAGCAGAAGGCCGAGACGGCGGCCGCCGTGCTGCGCGCCATGAGTATGACCACGGGGCACGCACGGCTGGTGCTGCTGCTCGGTCACGGCGCGCATGTCACCAACAACCCGCACGAGAGCGCCTATCACTGTGGCGCCTGCGGCGGACAGACCGGCGAGGTCTCGGCGCGGCTGCTGGCGACGCTTCTGAACGATCCCGAGACGCGTGCGGGCCTGCCCGCGCAGGGAATCGAGCTGCCGGGCGACACGCTGTTCATGGCCGGGCTGCACGACACGACGACCGATGCCATCACGCTCTACGAGGACAGTCCCGCGCCCGATCACGCCGCCGATATCGCGCAGGCGCGGGCTTGGCTCGACGCGGCGGGCGGGGTGGCCCGCGCCGAGCGGGCGCGCCGCCTGCCCGGCGCACGGGCCGAGACGGTGGCGCGGCGCGCGCTCGACTGGGCCGAACTGCGCCCGGAATGGGGTCTGGCAGGCTGTGCCGCCTTTGTCGCAGCCCCGCGCGGGGCGACCGCCGGGGCCGATCTCGGCGGCCGGGCCTTCCTGCACAGCTATGACTGGCGGGCGGACGCGGGCTTTGACACGCTGGAGCTCATTCTCACCGCGCCGGTGGTGGTGGCGAGCTGGATCAGCCTGCAATATTACGGCTCGACCGTGGCACCGATGGCCTTTGGCGGGGGCAACAAGCTCATCCACAACGTGGTGGGCGGGATCGGCGTGGTGCAGGGAAATGGCGGCATCCTGCGCCCCGGCCTGCCCTGGCAGACCATCCATGACGGAGAGCACGCGGCACACGAGCCGCTGCGCCTGTCGGTGATGATCGAGGCCCCGCGCGACGCGATCACCGACATCCTGGCGCGGCATGAGGAGCTTCGGGCGCTGTTTGACAATGGCTGGCTGCACCTCTTCACGCTGGAGGAGGGCATCGTCTCGGCGCGGTATCTGCCGGGGATGGAGTGGCAGGAGGCGGCCGCGCAAAAGGCGGCGGCCTGAGAAGCGCAGGCGGGGGCGGCGTGCCGCCCCTGCTCAGCCTGCGTGATCCTCGAGGATCATGTCCGAGGCCTTTTCCCCGATCATGATGGCGGGGGCGTTGGTATTGCCCGAGACGATCTCGGGCATGATCGAGCAATCGGCCACGCGCAGCCCCGTGATGCCGTGCACCCGCAGCCGCGCATCGACCACGGCGTCGCCGCCCTGCCCCATCTTGCAGGTGCCGGTCGGGTGGTAGATCGTGGTGGAATGGTTGCGCGCCCAGTCGAGCGTGCCCTCGTAATCATCGAGGTCGAGCGTCGCGTCGGGGCGGAATTCCTCTGATATCTTGGTGTTGAGGGGCGCGTGGCGGGCGATGCGGCGGGCGATCCTGACGCCCTCGACGATGGTCCGGCAATCGGTCTCGGTCGAGAGGTAGTTGGGGTGGATCTTCGGGTAGCGTCCCGGATCGGCCGAGGCGAGGCGGATTTGCCCCCGGCTCTCGGGCCGCAACTGGCAGACCGACATGGTGAAGGCCGAGAAGGGATGGACCCCCTCGCCGGGGCTGTCGGCGGACCAGGGTTGCACGTGAAACTGGATGTCGGGGGTCTCGACGTGGTCGCCGGTGCGCATGAAGCCGGTGGCGAGACTGGCGGCCATGGCCATCGGCCCGGCGCGGAACATCGCGTATTTGAGGGCGATGCGCGCCTGATTGAGCAGGCTGCGGACCTCGTCGTTGAGGGTGGGCTCGTTGCACTTGAACACCAGCCGCGCCTGCAGGTGGTCCTGCATGTTGCGCCCTACGCCGGGCAGGTCGCGCAGCGGCTCGATACCGTGCTCTTGCAGATGCGCGGCCTCGCCCAGCCCGGAGAGCATCATCAGGTGCGGCGAGCCGATGGCACCGGAGCACAGGATCACCTCACGGCCCGCGCGGACCACATGCTCATGCCCGGCCCGGTCGCGATACGCCACGCCGGTGGCGCGGGTGCCGTCGAAGGTGATGCGGCTGGCCTGTGCGCGGGTGAGGATGGTCAGGTTCTCGCGCCCCTTCACCGGGTTGAGGAAAGCCACGGCGGCAGAACAGCGCCGCCCGTTGCGCGCGGTGAGCTGGAAATAGCCCACGCCCTCCTGGCGGGCCCCGTTGTAATCGGGGTTGAACGGATAGCCCGCCTCCTGTGCCGCCGCGACCCAGGCGTCGCAGATGGGCCGTTGCAGGCGCATGTTCGACACCGAGAGCGTGCCCTGATCGCCGTGGTAGTCATCGGCACCGCGCTCCTGCCGCTCGGAGCGCTTGAACAGCGGCAGCACGTCCTCCCAGCCCCAGCCGGGATTGCCCATCTGCGCCCAGCGGTCGTAATCCTGCGGCTGTCCGCGTACATAGAGAAGCCCGTTGAGCGAGGACGACCCGCCCAGCACCTTGCCGCGTGGCCAATCGAGGGCACGTCCATTGAGCCCCGGATCGGGCTCGGTGCGGTAGCACCAGTCGACGCCCGGATTGTGCATGGTCTTGAAGTAGCCGACCGGGATGTGAATCCACGGGTTCCAGTCGCGGCCGCCGGCCTCCATCAGCACGACCGTGTTGTTCGGGTTTTCGGAAAGCCGATTCGCGAGCACGCATCCGGCAGAGCCTGCCCCGACAACCACGTAATCCGCTGATATTTCAGACATTTCCGACCAACCTTTGCACAAATCCTGTGCGGGAAAGATTTTCCTTGCCAGAATGAGCATAAGTCTATCAATATTGAGACTGCAAGTATCAAAATTTGCAATCAGGGAGGATATCATGAAAGTATCGAAAGCCCTCAGCGGGATTTCCCGCCGGGACCTGTTCCGCCTGACGGGCCAATTCGGCCTGTCATCCGTGGTGTTGGGCGCGGGCGCGCTCACGGGGGCGGTGAGCCTGCCCTCGCTCGCGCGCGCCGCCGAGTCGAGCTATGAGAAGCGGTTCGCCAAGGAGCCCAAGCATATGCTGAAGCTCGGTGCCGCCGGCTTCAACCCGCGCAACCTGCTGATCGAGCGCGCCGGCGTGCTGGAATTCGCCCGCGACCTGGAGGAGCGGACCGAGGGCGAAATCCGGGTGGAATTCATCGGCGACAACCAGATCTGCGGCCAGCTCAACTGCGTGGAGAAGACGCAGACCGGCGTGATCGACATGTATGCCGCCTCGACGCAGAACTCAGCGGGCGGTGCGCCCTATCTCAACGTGCTCGACTATGCCTACATGTTCCCGAGCCGGGCGGCGCAGTACCATTTCCTCTATTCGCCGGAATCGCAGCGCATCCTGCGCGAGCCGCTGGAAAAGCGGCACGGGCTGAAGTTCCTGTTCTCGCATTGCGAGCTGCGCGGCATCCAGCTCGGCAACAACTTTGCCGAGAAACCTACCGTGACCAAGCTGGAGGAACTCTTCGGCACCAAGAACCGCGTGACTGGCACGCAGCTCGGTCGTATCGCCATGCAGCTTCTGAACCTCAACCCGGTGCCGGTGGCTTGGGAAGAGACACTCGACGGGCTCAAGCAGGGCCTGATCGACGGTGCCGAGACCTGGGCGTCGGCGGTGGCCTATGCCAACATGTCGCCGGTGGTCAGCCAGTCGGTCGACCTCAAGTTTTTCTGCGGGACAGAGCACACCTCGATGTCGGCGCGGGTGTTCGACGAGATGGAGCCGCACCTTCAGGACGCGATCATGGAATCCTCCTACCTCGCGCAGGTGCACGTGCAGGCGGCGAACGAGGCGGCGCTGGTCAAGACCGTGGGTTTCTCCGATCCGCAACTGCCGGGCACGATCTTTGCCGAGCACGGCGTGCGTCCCGCGTTCCTCGCCGACGACCAGATCAGGATGGCCGAGGAGATGTGCTCGCCCGAGTTCAACCCCGAGCCCTGGGCACAGTGGCGCGAGCGGCTCAACGGCTGGGCCGGTGGCATCGACACCTATCAGGACATCTACAACACGGCGCGCGAGATCCCCGTGGACACGCTGCCCGAGAATGTCGAGCCGCGCCGCTGGTGGCGCGCGGCCTGATCGCCTAGCATAGGGTCGGGCCGCGCGCGGCCCGACCTCAAGCCGCCGTGACGTGCGGCCACGACATACGGCAACCCAAGGGGAGGAATGGGCATGACCGGCTGGTTTCAGGGCACGGGAGAGATCTTCGGTGCCCTCGCCTCGGGCGATTCATGGATGTTGAGCGAAGCGATGCGCGCACCGGCAACGTGGCCGCTGGGCCTGATCGCGATGCTTGTCGTGGCGATGGGCTTTCTCATCCTCTACCGCGTCGTGCCCTGGGCCGAGCGCAACCTCGAACAATCCCTGATGGTCGTCTCCTACCTCGCCATCGGCGGGATCATCTTTGTCGAGGTGTTCCGCCGCTTCGTGCTGTCGCAACAGGCACCGTGGTCCACCACGCTGCCGCCGTTCCTGTTTCTCATCATGACGTGGTTCGGATGCAGCTATAACGTCAAGCTGCGCACGCATCTCGCATTCGCCGAGTTCCGCATGGCCATGCCGCGCGCGGGCAAGATGGCGTGCCTGGTGCTCGACGCGGTGCTGTGGATCGGCTTTTCCTGGATCGTGGTCGTGACCTCGACCAAGGTCGCGGTGAACTCGGCGGCGAATTTCCAGATCATGCTGGGCACGGACAACGTGATGCAGTGGTGGTTCCTGATATCGGTGCCGCTGGCGTTCACCACGCTGGTGGCGCGGGTGATCGAGAACCTGCTGACCGACATCGCCAATTTCCGGAGTGGTGACACGCTTATCAAGCAAGCCGTGATCGGAGGCGACTGACATGACCGATCCATCCACCCTTGTCACGCTCATCTCCATCGGGGTGACGCTTCTCTTCATGCTCGGCGTACCGGTCTTTCTGGTGATCGGCTACTGGGTGATCGGCATCTCCTTCGTGCTTGGAATGCCCTTGCAGAATATCGGCGGCGCGCTGGCGGACGTGTTCACCGACGGGTTTGCCCTGCTGGCGATGCCGCTCTTCATCCTGACAGGCGATCTTATCAACCGTTCCGGCATCGCGCGAAGGCTCAGCGATTTCGCCTATGCCTGCCTTGGCTGGATACGCGGCGGGCTGGCAATGGCGAGCCTCGGGGCCTGCGGGCTTTTCGCGGCGATCTCGGGGTCGAACTCGGCCACCACGGCGACCATCGGCTCGATGCTGCATCCCGAGATGGTCAAGGGCGGCTATGACGAGCGCTTTTCGGCGGCCACCGCCGCCGCCGGCGGCACCGTGGGCATCATCATCCCGCCCTCGATCATCTTCATCGTCTACGGGTTCCTCCTGAACCTCCCGATTTCGGACCTGTTCGTCGCCGGCATCCTGCCCGGCGCGCTGATGGTTCTGGGCATGATGACCGCCGCCTTCCTGATCTGCTGGAGCAACAAGTGGGGCTATCTCATCGCACTCAGCCCGATGCGCGTGATCAAGACCGCCATCGGCGCGTGGCTGGGGTTCTTCGCCATCGGGCTGGTGCTCTGGGGCATCTACACGGGCAAGTTCTCGCCCACCGAGGCGGCGGGCGTGACCGTGGGGTTCTGCGTGATCGTGGGCTTTCTCAGCCTGCCGCTGCACAAGATCATGGGCGGGGCCAAGGGCCGCGACGTGAGCGAGAAGCGCGTCTCGGAGATGCTCGTGGTCGAAGGGTTCAGCCCGCTTGAGCTGCCCTCGATCACCATGCGCTCGGCGCAGATCACGGGCATCCTGGCCCCGCTGATCGCGGTGTCGGTGGTGATGCAGCAGATCCTGTCGGTACTGGGCGCGCAGGAGGTGATCGGCAGTTTCGTGACCTCGATGGGCGGCTATTACGCGGTGCTGTTCACCTCGATGGCGATCGTGTTCGTCTGCGGCATGGTGCTCGAAAGCCTGCCGGTGACGATCATCCTCGCGCCCATTCTGG
>Ga0102934_1001931_pt1 | contig 14531 bp, 12 predicted proteins | sample SalPonR2_A_D1_MG_FD_78175 | JGI IMG/M metagenome (GOLD analysis project Ga0102934, IMG submission 78175) | Salt pond soil microbial communities from South San Francisco under conditions of wetland restoration - Salt Pond MetaG R2_A_D1_MG | ecosystem: Environmental > Aquatic > Marine > Intertidal... | reverse complement strand
TTTCCTCAGAAAGAGTGGATGATTGACGCTATTCATGAACGTATTCTCCCTCTGAAAGGACATCAGTCCACCACTGTACAAACACCGGGAGAACTGCTCCGGCAAAACCGGTTGGGAGTGTAAAATGTGGGAAAAACTGGACAATACCGCGCGTATTGAGAAGCTGCGCGGTATCATATCGAAGGAGTGCGGCAGTGACGGTAAAACCGAGCTGCCGCCTCAGACCAAAGAAGTGAATAACCATGTGCATACCAGTTATTCATTCAGTCCGTATACTCCATCGGAGGTGGCCCTCAAAGCGCGGGAATCCGGGCTTATGGCAGTAGGCATCATGGACCACGATTCGGTCTCAGGGGCACAGGAGTTCGTAGAAGCCTGCGCAGTGGCTGGGGTGGCCTCTACCGTAGGGTTCGAGTTGCGGGTGAATGCCGATGCTACCGCCATCGAGGGCAGAAAGATAAATAACCCCGATACTAAAAATATTTTTTACATGGCGGTACATGGTATCCCTCATACCCAAATTGAGGCTGCCGATGGATTCCTGCGTCCCATCAGAAAAGAACGTGGGCACCGGAACCGACGACAGGTAGAAGCCCTTGCGGATATTTTACGTGCAAAGAAATTGCCTACCTTGGACTACGATCGGGATGTAGTTCCCGAATCGATGGCCCAGGAAGGCGGAAGTGTGACCGAGCGGCACATTCTGTCTGCCCTTGCAAAACTCCTTGAAGCCCAATGGGGCAGGGGAGAAGGGTTGGTCCGACAGCTCGAGAGTGTGTTTGGTATTACACTCAATGAGCGGGTGGGCGGATACCTTTCGGATACACACAATCCCCATTATTTGTATGATCTTTTAGGTGTCCTTAAGAGCAACCTACTTCCTCAGTTCTACATTGGTCCCAACAAAGACGAGTGTATCAATGTGAAAGATGTCATCGCCTTTACCGATTCAATAGGGGCGATACCTGCGTATGCGTATCTCGGGGATGTAGCTGATTCACCGACAGGCGATAAAAAAGCAGCCAAATTCGAAGACGATTATCTGGATGAACTGGTAAAGACGCTGGGAGAATTAGGTTTTAAAGCGGTTACCTACATGCCACCGAGAAATACCACGGCCCAACTGGACCGTATCATGCGGCTCTGTGAAGCCCATAATTTAATGCAAATCAGCGGTGTGGATATAAATTCCAGCCGTCAGACATTCAACTGTTCTGAGATAATGGACCCGAAATTCGGACATTTAATAGATGCAACCTGGGCTTTAGTTGCGCATGAAAGGCTCTCGGATAAAAATCGGAGCAATGGCCTGTTTTCAGCCGGCTTTCGGGATTCTGACCAGGGCCTGGAAGCGCGTATCCGGGAATATGCGGTCATAGGACGGTCGATGTATGAGAAGTAACGCAAGGCCGGGCCGTTTCGAAAGTTGAAATAGAAGTGAAATAGAAAGGAAAAGAGGTAACAAGATGGACCTTGAAAAAGAGAATGAACAGTCCGTACTACTGCGAGGTAGTGCCTGGAACGGTGTTGCAGCTCCGTTAGTTCGATTCATTGACAGCGAGCGGCAAAGCGGTCCTGAGGGAACGGATTTAGAAACGTTTCGCCAGCTCAGCGATAAAGACCTTCCGGCACAGATATATATAGAGGGATTGGGGACCTATGCGTTTGGAAGTACCCCTGACCAGCTTGAACGTAACGTGAACGGAGCGGGCGAAAAGGTCAAACTTCGTTCTCGGCGAGGACGGGCGGATACGGTGCGCGGTAAAGTGTGTGCTGTCACCGGTGGTGCCCAAGGTTTCGGTAAGGAAATTGTGTTACATTTGGTGGAGGACGGAGCGTTTGTTTTTATCGCTGATATGAACTATACCGGCGCACGGGAGCTCGCTAAAGAACTCAACAAGAAGGCCGGTTGTACAACGACATTCCCGGTAGAGGTCAATGTTACTGATGAATCTTCGGTTGAAAAAATGGTATCTGAAATAGTAAAGACCACAGGTGGAATTGATTTGTTTGTCAATAACGCCGGTGTGCTGAAAGCCGGCAGTGTCAAAGAGTTTGCTTTTAAAGATTTCTCTTTTGTCACCAATGTGAACTACTTCGGCTATTTTTTATGTGCCAAACATGTGTCTCAGGTGATGGCCCTTCAGTACAAAGGGGATAACACCACTACATATTTTACCGATATCATCCAGATCAACTCAAAGAGCGGGATGGTAGGCTCTAATAAAAACGGCGCCTATGCCGGCGGAAAGTTTGGAGGTATCGGATTAACACAGAGTTTTGCCCTTGAGCTGATTGAAGACAAAATAAAGGTGAACTCTATATGTCCGGGGAACTTTTTCGACGGCCCGTTATGGTCGGACCCGCAGAACGGGTTGTTTGTTCAGTATCTAAATACCGGGAAGGTACCTGAGGCCAAGAGTATTGAGGATGTGAAGCGCTTTTATGAAGCAAAGGTGCCAATGGGCCGCGGATGTTTGGGCAAGGATGTGTACAAGGCGATACTCTACTGTATCGAACAGCAGTATGAAACCGGACAGGCGGTCCCGGTTACCGGCGGCCAGGTAATGTTAAGTTAATTGCGGCCCTTTCAGACAAAGGGAAAGCGTCGCTTATAGAGTGAGGAGGAATAGGATGAAAACTACGGCGGTACGCCTTTACGGAAAAAAAGATTTAAGGCTGGAGACATTTGAGTTGCCGGAGATCAAGGAAGACGAAATACTTGCAACGGTGGTCTCCGACAGTATCTGCATGAGCAGCTATAAAGCAGCCAAACAGGGCGAGGACCATAAACGGGTCCCGAATGATGTCGCTGATAATCCGGTAATGATCGGACATGAGTTTTGCGGTGAGATCGTAGAAGTAGGTGCTAAGTGGAAAGACAAGTTCAGCCCGAGTGATCGGTTTACTATTCAGCCGGCCCTTAACTATAAGGGGTCTCTTGATGCACCGGGATACAGTTATCAGTATATCGGCGGAGATGCCACCTATGTAGTGATACCGAATGAAGTAATGGAAATGGACTGTTTACTGCCCTATAACGGGGATGCATTTTTTCACGGAAGCCTATCCGAACCGATGAGTTGTATAGTCGGGGCTTTTCGGGCCAATTACCACATGAAACAGGGTACCTACGTGCACGAGATGGGCATTAAAGAGTCCGGTAAGATGGCGATTCTGGCTGGAGCCGGGCCGATGGGGCTCGGGGCAGTAGATCTTGCATTGCATGGCGACAGGCGGCCATCCTTGTTGGTAGTTACGGATATCGATGATGCCAGACTCGCTCGGGCAGCAGAGCTTTTTTCGCCTGAGTCGGCGAAAGAATTCGGCGTAGAGCTACGCTACATTAACACGAAAAATAATCCGGACGCCCTGAATAATTTGGAGTTTGATGATGTATTCGTGATGGCGCCGGTAAAACCGGTTGTGGAACAGGCCGACAGTGTTCTTGCCAAAGACGGGTGTTTAAACTTTTTCGCCGGCCCGACAGATGCCTCTTTTTCTGCAATGATCAATTTTTACAATGTGCACTACGCTTTCCATCACATTGTCGGCACAAGCGGTGGTAACACAGAGGACATGCGAATCAGTATTGATTTAATGGAATCCGGAAGGGTGAATCCTGCTACCATGGTGACCCATATCTGCGGTATGGACGCGGTTGTCTCCACCACCCTCAATCAACCGGACATCCCTGGTGGTAAAAAATTGATCTACACACAGTTAAAAATGCCTCTGACAGCATTAGCCGATTTGGAAAAACTGGGTGAAGACAGTGAATTCTACGCTGAATTAGGTCGGATAGTTGCCAAAAACAAAGGGCTATGGTCGAAAGAAGCCGAGCGCTATCTGCTTGCACACGCAGAATCGATTTCAGAGTAAGGAGGCACTCATGGATCATGTAATAGCGGTCCTGGATATTGGAAAAACAAATAAAAAGATTGCAGTTTACAATCGTAGTCTGACACTAGTCGAACTAAAAAGTGCCAAGTTTCCGGCCGTGGATTTTGAAGACGTTCGGGTTGAACAAGTAATTGAGCTTGAAAAATGGTTCCTCTCCACAATAAGGGAGCTTGGGAAGAAATATGATATACAGGCAATTTCGATTACTACACACGGTGCAGCTGCCGTGTGCATCGGTAAAGACGGTCTGCCTGCCGTTCCCGTACTGGATTATACTAACGAAGTTGATGAGGATGTCCACCGGGAGTTTTACCGTGCAGTGGGAAGCCCGGCTGAACTGCAGAAGGAAACCTGTACTGCCGAAATACGACCGCTTATAAATGTGGCCAAGTTGTTGTTCTACACTCGCAGGCGTTTCCCCGAGCATTTTTCCCGGGTGGAACATGTGCTTCTGTACCCACAGTACTTTGCCTACCGTCTTACCGGTCAGATAGCTGCCGATTACACTTATGTAGGGTGCCATACCTATTTGTGGAATTTCGCGGAGGAAAAATGGTCTAATGCAGCGAAAGAACTGGATTTGGAATCTCTGCTTCCGGGCTCTGTGGACTATCCCACAAAAATTGTGGGCACTCTTAGCCGGGAGGTCGTCGAAAAAACAGGCCTCGCGCCTGAGACGCCGGTGCTTTTGGGAGTACACGATTCGAACTCTTCTCTATTACCGTATTTGTACATGGATGATGGTGATTTCTTACTGAATTCTACAGGGACCTGGTGTGTGGCCATGCATCCCGAAGAGCGGGCGGTAATGAAGGATGATGATATCGGAAAAACCGTATTTTATAATTTGTCGGTAAACAATACTCCTGTAAAAACTGCGATATTTATGGGCGGGCTTGAGTTTGAAACCTGGTTTACGGTCCTCCAACAGCTACATGGGCGAGACGACAAACCCACCATCTCTGAACAGGGTATCCAAACAGTTATTGACGCTGCAGAGGATTTTATACTACCAGGTGTAGTTCAGGGGGCTGGTCAGTATCCAAACTCAGTAGCTCAGGTTGTTTCAAAAGGTACACGGCACACCCTTGAATCTATACAAGCTGGGGAGCATGTGCCTGAACTGTTTCAGGATTATGAGAAAGCCTTTACCGTTCTCTTGCTCTCATTGGTGCTTCATACAAAGGTGGCTTTTGAGCGTGCTGGTTTGAAGAAAGGGACCCCGATTTATACCGAAGGCGGTTTTCGGCAAAATAAGTGGTATAACAAACTGCTTACCGTTCTTTTTCCGGAAAACCCCGTTCATACTACAGGAATTGAAGAGGCAACCAGCTACGGTGCTGCCTGGCTAGGATGGGCTGCAGTAGAGAATAAAGAGCTGAAAAGCATGAGTGAATATACCGACTTTCAAAAAAAGCTGATAAAACCTGTACGCATAGACGGGATAGAAAAGTACGCTGAAAAGTTTTTCTCTCTTCTTGAGGACTATTCAAAATGAGGTTTTTGGAAGCTTTTCTCTTGATAATGTATGAAATGTGGATAGGATTGGATTAGGAGAAAAAGAAGATGATAGCACAGCTGACCGAGAGGGAAAGAGAAATACTTGATATTCTCATCGAAGATTCAAATAAAAGTATCGCCGATATTAGCCAAACCTTAAACGTGTCCAAGGTTACTATTCGGAATGATTTCAATTCTTTAGAAGAGAAAGGCATTATTGTAAGAACACGAGGTGGGGCGTTTCCGGCGTTTCATCCGGATATTATCGATCGCCAGAAAAAGGGCGTAGAAGAGAAAAAACTGATAGCAAAAACAGCCGCATCACTGATCAAAAGCGGTGATACCGTCATGATAGACGACGGGACAACCACAAGCCTTATACCAAAATACCTGTTGGGGAAACGGGACATTCATGTTGTATCAAATTCAACACTTGTGATTCCGTATGCACGGGTGAACCCTAACCTCAATCTGACCTTGGTGGGAGGCGAATTCCGGGCTTCGTCGGAAGCACTGGTTGGCCCAATGGCGTTCAGGGACATTGAAAACTTCAATGTAAAGTATGCTTTTCTCGGAACGGGCGGTTTCTCAATAGAAAACGGACTCACCACCCAGCTTATCGAAGGAGCGGAAATCCTGCGAAAGATGACCCAGCTGGCGGAAACAAAAGTCCTTCTTGCCGATTCGAGTAAATACGGACTAAACGGGTTTGTGCGTATTCTCCCGATCGACGCGATGGATATACTTATCACTGATTCCGGTCTTCCGCAGGAAAAAAGAAAACAGCTGGAAGATATCGGGATTAAAGTAATTATTGCAGAATAATTAAAGGTCTTGGCGTTTAAAAATCAGAAATTTTTAAAAGCGCCTTAAGTGAAGGGAAAAACGCTGGCAGAAACAACACTTATTTTAGCACATGATTTGGGCACCACCGGCAATAAAGTAAATTTGTTCAGTCAGAACGGAAAACTGGTGGGGTCCTACTTTTTTCAATACGCAACTACATATCCCAACCCTGAGTGGGCCGAGCAGGACCCGGCCGTCTGGAAGCGTGCTGTGCTGGAAGGTACGAAGGCGCTTTTGGACCACACGGGCGTTGATGCCGGGCGAATCGCAGCAATCAGCTTTAGCGGGCATATGCAAGGCGCTCTGCCAGTGGACTCGTCTGGTAAGCCGCTCAGAAGTGCAATTATCTGGGCCGACCAACGTTCAAAAGCTGAGGCTGCGCGGCTGGAGCACGTACTCGGTGCGGAGGAGATATATAAACTTACAGGAAATCGCATTAGTCCTGCATATACTGCAGCCAAGATCGCATGGATAAAAAACAACCAGCCTGATATTTATTCTAAGACCTATAAAATCCTTCAGCCAAAGGATTTCGGCGCCCTCGTTTTAAGCGGAGAGTGTGCTACTGATTTTTCTGACGCTTCCCTGACACAACTGCTTGATGTAAATCGCCGAGAATGGGCAACACCAATCTTCGGGGCACTTGATATAGATGTAAAGAAAATGCCGCAGCTTCATCCCGCCGATGCAGTAATCGGCAAGGTAACAGACGCAGCGGCGGAAGCGAGCGGCCTAAAGGCCGGTACTCCGGTGGTCATCGGTGGCGGTGACGGGGCCTGTGCGACGGTGGGTGCCGGAGCGGTAAACTACGGAGATGTGTATAACTACATAGGCTCGTCTTCATGGATCGCGATGTGTATGGACAGGACCTTGCTTGATCCGGAACAGCGGACCTTTAACTTTCTGCATTTGGACAAGGATTTATGTGTTCCCGCCGGAACGATGCAGAGTGCCGGCGGGTCCTTTGACTGGCTCGAACAACTGTTGCGTGGGGATGCCTCCGAACCGGTCTATGATACTCTGATTCAGGCGGCTGCTCACACGGCACCAGGCGGTAACGGCGCACTGTTTTTACCGTATCTGCTTGGCGAACGTAGTCCTCTGTGGAACCCGCGGGCACGCGGCTGTTTTATCGGTCTTTCACGGCCTGACAGCAGGGGCGAGCTCACGCGGACCGTACTGGAGGGGATTACGTTCAATCTGAAACATATACTCGACATTCTCACCACCTACGGGACCAGCACTGAGGTGATGCGGGTCATCGGCGGCGGAACCCGCAGCGTAGTCTGGCGCCAGATTATAGCTGATATCTACCAGCTGCCCCTGCAGCGGATCGACCTCTCTTCCGAAGCAACTGCCCTTGGAGCGGCAGTGGCTGGCGGAGTAGGTGTCGGCCTATTTAAGGATTATTCTGTGGTGAAAAATTTTATCCAGATTGAGGATGCTGAAAAACCCCAACCGCGGAACCGCGCCCGTTACGAGGCCCTTTATAAACTGTTTCGCGAAAGCTACACCGCCTTGGAAGGAATTTTTGATGGGTTGGCCGAGTTGCCGTTTTGATATATCACTCGAGATAAAAAACCTCATCTAACGGGATGGTAACCGGTGAATTGTCCTCGTTCACTTCCATTAGATCGGCCATATATTCCCACCAGCGTTTTACTACAGGGTCCGACCCGAGGTCCTGGGATGAGGATTCACCGTCAATCTTTTGTACTGCAAACAGAATGCGGGTGTCCTTATCGTAGAAAATGGAATAGTCGTACACGCCGGTGGACTTAATGAGTTCTTTCAGTTCGGGCCAGATGTGGTCGTGCCGCCGTTTGTATTCGGCGACACACCCTTCTTTCAGTTTCATCTTAAATGCGAATCTTTTCATGACGTCTGCATCTCAAGTTTTTTCTCGTTTTCCTTTTTCTGTCTTTTCAACTCTTTCGATTTGCGGGCCTTTTCTATTAGTTCAGGCAGCAGAATAGCTATTATCAACAGAAAACCGGTAAAGATATTCATTACTTTACCCGGTACATTTACCAATCCCATTCCATATCTAAGAAAACCGAGTAGAAAAATGGAAGTGATTACACCGCCGATTTTTCCCTTTCCTCCGGAGATGGCGACCCCGCCCAAGACGACCATTGTGATTGCCTCGAGTTCCCAGCCATTTGCAATAACCGGCCTGGTGCTGCCGATCCGTGAAGTCAGCATCACCGCCGCCATGCCGGCCATAAGTCCGGTTACCGAAAAAACAATGAACCTTATCTTTTGTACTTTGATCCCTGAAAATTGGGCTGCGGTCCTGTTGTTGCCAATGGCGTACAGTTTTCTTCCAAAGGGTGTCTTATGCAGAACAATTCCGAACACAACCGCCATTAGTAAAAACCATACCAGCTGGAAGGGGATAACAGTGTTGCCCACATATCCTTGACCGAAATAGGCAAAGCTTTCCGGGTAGTCGGTATAGGCCATATCTCCAAGTACCGCATGCGCAATACCGCGATACAAGCTCATTGTACCGATCGATACTGCGACGGCTGGAATATCGAATTTAGTAATGAGAAAGCCGTTAAATGCTCCGGCCAACAGTCCGACCCCTAGGCCAACAGCAACAACAGTTGCAGTATCCGCACCGGCCTGTGCTACCATTCCCATAAAAAGAGAGGAAAGGGCTAGGGTTGAGGCAACTGAGATATCGATATCACCGCACATAATTACAAAAATTATAGGTAATGCCAGAATGGCTTTCTCCATAAAGATAAACGTAGAGTTCATCAAATTAAAATAGTCCAGAAAATAGGGAGAAATAAGGGAATTGACCAGAATCTCGATAAGTAGAATGAGAAATAAAATAGATTCCCAGCGTGTAATTATGTGTATAAACTGCTCTTTACGGCTTTTTTTTACCAGCCGGTCCTGACTTACTAAAGTAACATTTTCACCCATTATAAGCTCCTTTTCTGCAGAATCAGGCGTTCGGTCCGTCTATCCATGAGAGTATTGGAAACTATGGCGAGTAAGATAACAAAACCATGGATGGCCATCTGGTAGAACGGAGACAAGTCGATTACCGGAAGCGCGTTGTTTACTATGCCGATAAAAAAGGCACCTAACACTACCCCGGGGACCGTACCAATTCCTCCGGTAATGCTTACGCCGCCGATCACACACGCCGCTACTGCCTGTAGCTCAAAAGTTGTTGCGGTATCGTTTTGGGCGGATGCGTAATTTGTCACATACAGCAAGCCAGCTAATGAGGCAAGCACACCGCTCAAAATGAAGGAGGTAAGCTTGACCTTCTTGGTTTTAATTCCTGCGAAAATCGAGGCAGTTTCATTATTACCGAGAGCATAGATTTCTCTACCCCGTACAGAGTAATTAGTAAACAAAAACAAAAATACGATAACTATCACGGTAACCCATATCATAGAACTGATACCCAGGAAGGGTGTGTTCGGAATGGCCATGAATCCATCCGTCATCTCATGGGCCCCGACCCACTGTCCTCCACTTAGCAGAAAGGTGAAACCTCTATATATATTGATGGTCCCGAGAGTCGTAATTACGGCCGGAATATTGCCATACGCCACAAGTACACCGTTAAATGCACCCAGTACTGCCCCAATCAGCAGGGTAATCGCTACGAGGGCCAAAATCGGTATATCGGGGTTGTATTGATTCAACATAGCCACACTCATTCCCGACAGTGCCATTGTTGAACCGATGGACAGGTCGATCCCTCCAATCAAAAGCACCAGTAACTGGGCCATACCAATGATCATAAGTATGCAGGTATCATCAAGTATTTTGTAAATATTTGAGGGGGATATAAATCCGGGAGTTCGTATGTTTATGATCAGGAACAGAGTGATAATAAGCAGCACCAGAGGAATTTCACGGTATCTACTTATTAGTTGTTTCATATCTATAGGCTTATTCATTTTTTCCTCCAACTGCTGCAAATACCAGGTTTTCAGAGTTTGCTTCATCTCTGCTGAATTCCCCGGTTTGGCGACCTTCATGCATAACTATGATTCTATCTGCCATTCCCAGAACTTCGGGTATTTCAGAGGATATTAAAATAATGCCATAGCCCTTTACTGCCATCTCGGAGACAAACTCATGAACGGCCGCTTTAGTGGCCACATCGATTCCCTTAGTGGGTTCATCCAGAATGAGTATCTTAGGGTCTGTGGATAACCATTTGGCAATAACCACTTTCTGCTGATTTCCTCCTGAAAGGTTCATTACATCTTCGTTCCACGAGGATGCTTTCACTTCCATTAAGTTTCCATACTGCTGTGCCAGTTTTTTTTCCTGTTTCCCGTCTGTAAAGAGACCGAGTGTGCACAGAGAATCGATCTTCGGAAGTGTTATGTTCTTTTCGATAGACATTCCTAAAATCGTACCTTGGTCCTGTCTGTCTTCCGGGACATATGCAATTCCGTATTTCATAGCATCGGTAGGGGTCCTTATATGCACTTTTTTATTATAGATATAAATCTGACCACTGGTGTGATGGTCTACTCCCCATATTGTTCGCATGACTTCCGTACGGCCCGCACCGATAAGTCCGTAAAATCCGAGGATCTCACCTGCGTGAAGCGTAAAGTTGATGTCCTTGTAGATACCCTTTTGGGAGAGCCCGTTGACCGAAAGTACTGGTTCGCCGATGTGGGCATCTTTTTTTGGAAACATCTGATCGAGACTTCGTCCTACCATCATATTTATAATGTGCTCAGTATCGGTGTCTTTTAAATACCCGGAGCCGATGAGCTGGCCGTCACGAAGTACTGTGTAAGCGTCACCGATTTCCATAATTTCTTCAAATTTATGGGAAATGAAGACTATTGCCTTTCCCTCCGCCTTTAGTTGTCTGATGATCTTATAAAGGTCCTCAATTTCATGCAGTGATAAGGCGGATGTTGGTTCATCCATAATTACGACTCTATCCTGCATAGATAGGGCCTTTACAATTTCAACCATATGCCTTTGGGCTGTACTGAGGTTTTTTATTTTCGTTTCGGGATTAATATTCAGATCTAATTTACTAAGCAGGTCAGCGGTTTTCTGATGCATGGATTTCCAATTAACCAAACCGCTTCTGGCCTTACGGTCCATATGCCCCATGAATACATTTTCCGTGACCGTAAGCTCTTGCATCATAGTTGCTTCTTGATGGATGGCTGTAATTCCATGGTCCCTGGAATCATTTGAATTATCGAAATGGACCTGCTCCCCATCCATGTATATCGCACCGTAGGTCGGCTGATAAATACCGGTCATGATTTTCACCAGTGTTGATTTTCCTGCGCCGTTTTCCCCGATCAGTACATGTACCTCTCCGGTACGAATATTCATATCTACATTATCAAGCGCTTTAATACCGGGAAAAAACTTTGATATGTGCTGTAACGATACTATTTCGTTATCCACTGATCACTCCTTGGCTGTCGCACCTTAGTTCATTTAATGAATGAGAAGGACTGCCCAGAGGGGCAGCCCTTTAAAAACTAAAATAGGCAGTTCTTTTTTTTCTCATTGTTAGAAGAACTTTGCGTATTTTGCGATATTCTCTTTAGTGAATTCGAAGGGTTCACCCATAATTGCTACGGTCCCCTCTCCTACGTTGATTTCGCCCATTCTTCCGCACTCGAAGCTGGTACCTTCGGATACTTCAGTACCATTCGTAATCATGTCGTAGAGAATATAGGTGGATGTGTAGCCCAAGTCGATCGGGTTCCAAAGGGCCATTTTGTCACAAATACCTTCTTCAACATACAGCTGCATTTCGGAGGGAAGCCCGAGACCGGTTACTTCTACTTCATCTTTCAGCCCGAGGTCTTTTACAGCTTTTGCAGTCGCGGCAATACCGACGGTGGTGGGGCAGACAATTCCGCCGAGATCGGGATAAGATTCGATAAGGCCGACAGCTTCGCGGTAACTCTTATCCGATACATCATCACCATATACAACGCTTACCAGTTCCAGGTCGTTGTATTTTGGTTTTTGTACTTCTTCTTGCATTACTTCAATCCATGCATTCTGGTTAGTTGCCTGTGATGAAGCACTCAGAACAGCAAACTGGCCTTCTCCGCCCATCAGATCGGAGATCAGTTTTACCTGACTTTGTCCTATCAGTTCGGTATCGGATGGGGCCAGATGCAGGGCGCGGCCGGGTTCAGCAACACCAGAATCGAAAGAGATAACTTTGATACCGGCTTTCATTGCCTTTTTTGTAACCGGAACAAGTGCGTCCTTGTCATTTGCAGAAATAGCAATTCCGTCTACTTTCTGGGCTATGAGGGTCTCAATAATTTCGATCTGTCCTTCAGCGGTAGGTGTGCTTGGCCCTTGGTAAATTATCTCTACATTATCGCCAAGTTCACCAGATGCTTCAACAGCACCGTCGTTTACTGCTTCAAAAAAACCGTTCCCTAAGCTCTTAACCAAAACGGCGATTTTAATCGAATCCTTTCCTGATTCCTGTTTTCCTTCAGCACACAGCGGTGAAATAGCGATTGCCAACACCAGTAATGCGGTAAGGAAAATAAACGTACCTTTTTTTCTCATTGCGGCACTCCTTTTAATTTGATTTATTAATTATTATAGAATTGATTTTTAAAATTTGGTTAGAGACAAAATCTATGAATTCGTAGTCATTTTCTTTGATTCCCTGTATTCGGTCGGGGTCATACCGTAATATTTCTTAAAAACCCTGGAGAAATGTCTACTGTTTTGATAACCGACCACTTCTCCAATTTCTTTTATACTCATGGACCCGGAAGATATGTAGTATACCGCTTGTTTTAGACGGATCTCCGTGAGGTAGTTTATAAATGTTTTTCCCACTTCTTTGTGAAAGAGGGAGCTCAGATAGTTTGGTGTTAGTCCAAAATGGTATGCTATTTGAGCAATTCCTAAATCCTTCATGTAGTATTTTTGAATGTGTGCGGTTACCTTTGTGATAATGTTCTTTGTATTGAGCGTAGGGGTTTTCCTTTTTTCTTCTTGCGCACTAAGATCGTTACATACCTGTTGTTTTTCTTTTTGTAAAGTGTTCACAATGAAGTCTGCTGCTTTTTCCGGCGACAGAAAAACAGTCGGATCAATTTTGGCTTTGCTTGGCAGCGTAATTGCACAAATAAAGCGAAGGATATTTTCGCTATTTTCAATTTCTTGTACTATCGTTTTCCAAGGTACCTGCAGGAGCTTTTGAACAATGTGATCAATATCTAGCAGATTCCTTTCAATCTCAGTATTGAATAATGTCTCAAACTTTGCCATAACATTTCCAATATGCGTTTTTTCTGATAATTCCAAGAACGTATCGTCAAAAACCTGTGACTTGCCGAACCCAAAAAATAGACGTAATAGCTGTGCGTTGTCTATGACCTGAATGCGCTGAAGAAATGCGGGGAAATTACGGAAATCGCCACTTAGGAAAATAGTGATGGTAGTGTTATGTCTATGGTCTCCATTTACCTGGGTCACGAACTCATCAGCTATAGTCGGAAGAACGGAAGCGCTCTTTTTTTCTCTTGCTTCTACAATGATTAAATTTCCATAAGGTGAATAAATAACACCAAGCTTTCTTCTTGGTTCCATATATCCGGATAGCTTTTGTTTAAGCATATTGTCCCAATTTTGTTCGTGTTTATAGGGTTCTTTTTTTATTGAAAAAGGGGTATCGAACATCACCTCCGCGCAGTTGAACTCCCATCCGTCAAGATACTCAGATTCCTGTTCGTAAGCTGTAATCCCGTTTATCAATGAGTTCATTCTGTAAGAAAACTCAATGCTTTCTTGCCGAAGCGCATTTTTATAATCGCTATTTACTTTCCAAAGAGCTTTCTCTACTTCTTCAGGATCAACCGGTTTAAGAAGGTAGTCGCTTACATTGAGTCGCAAGGCACGTTGTGCATAATTAAATTCCGAATAGCCTGAAACAACTATCCAGTAGATAGTGTCAACCGTTGTTTGTGCTTCTTCGATCGCTTCCAGACCTGTCATAATCGGCATTCGTATATCAACAAATATAATTTCAGGCTGCTTTTGTTTTATTAACTCCGCCAGCTCATTTCCGTCTGCTGCTTCACCGACTATTTTTATGGGTAAATTAGGGATCTCTTCTACAATTGACCGAAGTGTATAGCGGGCCAGTTCTTCATCATCGGCTATTACAACTTTGTTCATTCGACCTCATCCTTACTGATATGGATTGTTATTACGCTGCCTTTGCCCGGGGAGCTTTCCACCATCAAACCAGCATCGTGGTATTCGATACT
>Ga0102934_1001930_pt1 | contig 14539 bp, 25 predicted proteins | sample SalPonR2_A_D1_MG_FD_78175 | JGI IMG/M metagenome (GOLD analysis project Ga0102934, IMG submission 78175) | Salt pond soil microbial communities from South San Francisco under conditions of wetland restoration - Salt Pond MetaG R2_A_D1_MG | ecosystem: Environmental > Aquatic > Marine > Intertidal... | reverse complement strand
TTAAACCCATCTTGAAATCTATGATTTCCTAATGTATATGCTTCTAATTCTTCCCAAAAATATTTTATGACATCTTGTCTTTTCATTGTAGCTCCTTAATTTTATTGCATTTAATCCTTATTAAGTGACTTCTCCGTAGGAGAAGCTTGAGTGTTATTTCGGGGCGTTTTTGATATAGCAAAGACCATTAAGTTTCTATCTGATTCAAGTTTTTTATCAGCAAACTCCCAAAGATTCTGCCATAAATCTAACTGTTGAGAATCAGTTAAATTATCTATCTCAATCAGGATTCTTTGAATATTACTCATGATAAATACCCCAAACCAAAAATTGCTACAATTACAAGTATCATGTTTATCCATAACATAACCCAAATTAAAGCAAATTCCCAAACTTTTATTTTTGCTTCGTCATTCCATTGCATTTTAAATACCTCATATTTTTAATCATACCTTTTGGAATTAATTGGTTATGTTTAACCATATCTTCTCCGAAAAGCATAAAACCAAGTAAAACAGATTCTTTATCTTGATTGAGCAAATAACCTATTGAATATGTATGAATTGGCTTCATGTTTTGTATCATGTAATCAATTTCTTCTGCTTGTCCGAATCCTGATTGAGCATCAAACCATTCAATTTCAACAATTTTGTATTTTGGTCTTTCCATTTTTAGCTCCGAAATAATATTTCACTTAATATTAGGGATAACGATAGTTTTTCACAAAGTGAAAAATTAGGGGAAATCATTTTGTGATTTCCTCTTTATTCGCTATTATGTTCTCCGTAGGAAAATCACGAAGTGATTTAGTTTGAGAGGTCGGCGATTTTGATAAAAGTTTTTGTTCTTGTTGCCTAAATGCTGTATTGAAAATTTCTAAACCAGCTTGGGGAGATACACAATTATTTATTATAGTTCTTTTATCTCCCTTGTAATTATAAAAATTTTCAACGACAATTCCTCGATCTTGCATTTTCTTTTTGAGATTTTGACCCTTATTGTTTCTAATAATAGCATCTTTTGTTAAGTCCTCTATTTTAAAATTAGCCCAATAATAGTGCCGACCATCGATATATGGTTTAATCAATGGGTCGTAATAGCTTTTAACATTTTCTACAACCCATTTCCCTTTAAAAAAATGTTTAAGTAATATGATTTCCTCATAAAGTTTCATATCTGGAAATCTTGGTTTAACTCCTTTCCCGTTAATTAAAAGAGTATTTATTCTTGAATGTGTCGGACACGGAGGACTTGACCATATAAAATCAAACTCTCTAAAATGTTCTAATAGGAATTTGTGAGCATCTGCAATAATAACCTTATCCTCTGGAAAAAAATCTTGATAAATCTTTGCTATATCTGGATTTATCTCAACAGCAGTTACATCTACATTTTCCCATAATTTTCTATTTCCTCCTATTCCAGCATACAAATTTAAAACTTTTATTTTTTTCATTGTTTCTCTTACTTTTTTCATTTTAAAATGCCTCTTCCACTTTTTGAGCTGATTCTTCTGAGATAGTTGCATGACTATATAACCCAGTAGTATCCATGCGAGAATGCCTTGCCCATGCCTGAACTTGATGTATTGGCATTCCAGAATTTAACAATGTTGTAACAAATCCATGTCTTAACATGTGGAAAGTAATATGCTTTTTCAAAACTCTTTTTCCCAATTTAGTTACATAATTTTGTGTTGATCTATAACTTACTCGCAAAGGCAAGTTTCTTTTCAAATCTTCTCTTGTTATTCCTGCTTTTCTAAAAACTTTTGCAGGTAAAGGAACAACACCATCTTTCATTCCTTTTCCTGCAATAATTCTAATAAAATTATTTTCAATTCTATCATAGGTCAAAGGAGGAATTTTTGTGTATATTGTTTTTGTAACTTCGGTATCTGTATTTTGTTTTTTATAAGTATAGATTTGTTCTTTTTCTAATCCAAATATTTCACTAATTCTCATTCCTGCACCAAAACCAAAACACATAGCTATTAAGTATTGTTTCAACCTATACCCTTTATTTGAATATTCCTTTTTTCTTGGTTTCCACTCTTTTTCCAAATCTTTTTTCACAACTTCAATTAATTTTTCAAAATCTTCCTTGCTTATTGGATGAGGTAATTTTCTATGTGCCATTTTATATGTTAAATAATAACATTTAATCTTTATAAATGTTTCGTTTTTTTCATATAAGACATATTATATGAAATAATTTATTCTAAGAATGATTGGAAAAATTAATTGAATCTAAATTTAATGGATACAAATTATCTTGTGGATGTTGAATCCAAGATGTATTTGAGTTAAAATATATAATCGAAGAAGGATTATTTGTTTGGAATTGAATTTTTCCAATTACTGATTCACCATATTGTTCTTCAATTAATTTTGCTCCAAAAATAAATGGTTTTGCAGTGCATTCCCCACATGGAGAATGAATTTCAACAACTAAAATATAAAAAAGAAATAAAAGACAAATAATTAAGAGAAATAAATTTAACTTTTGCAAAAAATTTTTATCTAGATAAATCTGACTCATCTTCATCATTCATTTCTTCTACGCTTAATGAATCTAAACTTTCTTTTAGATTTTTTATTTCCTCTTGAAGATTCTCCATTGTTGTTACTATGTAATTTCTGAACATCTGTTCGTCTTTGGTTATTTGTTGAATCCTCAGATGGTAATTCTCTTGAATAAGCTGTTTCATGTCCACCTCCTCCCCCTGATTCTCTTGATTCTCCTGATTCTCCTGATTCTCTTGATTTGAATCCTTCTTTTCCGATTTTATTGACTTCTTTTTCATTGTCTAAATATATACTAAACCTCCTTTCACTTATATTTTTTGGATCTTTAAGTTCTGAATATTTATCTTTTGAAGGAGCATTTTTATTTATTTTTTTGGATTTAAGAAAAAAATAAATAATTATTAATAAAGATATTACTAACAAACCTAAAAATAAAATACCTATTATACCTATAAAGTAAATCCAATTCATTTATCCTCCTGGAGAATTTACTGCAGATTCCAAACCACTTCCACCAGATTTTAGATTATGCAAAGATCCAACTAATTGTCTTATTTCTGCTGTTACTTCTTTTGATAATTCCATTGCCTTTGTTGATGCACTCATTATAGAAGTATATTCTCTAATGATTAAGAAAGCAAAAACACCTATAACAGCAATAAATGAAATTGATAAAATCCAATTCCCATATTTATCCCACCAAGTTTTATCATCATACCTTTCTTTTAATTTTGATTCTATTGAAGTATAAGCATATCTCATATTTGTTGCAGTAAATTTTATTCCTGCTTCATGAGATTCTCTATCCAAATCCCCTAAGACAAAATCATACCAATAACCATCTGGACCTGCAACAAACCAATAAGTATCCTTAGAAATCTTTTTTCCATAAGCAACTCTATAAACCTTTTTCTTTTTTAAATAAAGAACTTCTTCACCTTGATTACCAATTTTTACTAATTTAGCTTTATCTTTAAAAGTAGGTTCTAAACCCTTTCCAGAAACATCTTCAAAAAGAACAATTTTTTTATTAAATAATTTTTTATTAATATAAAACCATAATCCAATTCCAACACCAATCAATATAATAAAAACTACAAATATCCAAGTTAAAATTATCCAAAGATTTTCCCCTCCAAATTGAGGAAGAGATGGTAAATTTTCTTCAATAATCCCCATTTCTTTCCTCCAAAATTCTTTTAATTAGGTCATTATATGATTCATTTTTTTTACCCAATTCATCAAGTTTTTCTTTTACTGATGGTTTAATAGAAATCTTTGGATCTTGTTTCTCTTTAACTTCATTATATTCCATAAAAGAATTATAAATTCTATACTTTTTAAAACTATCGTTTATAAAAAAAATAAAAAAAGAAAAAACCCACCAATTAAATTAGTGGATTATAAAAATCAAACTTTATTCCAGAACATCAACTGAATATCTAGTTGCAAGTCCTGAGCCAGTTTTGTTCACTTTAAACCTTTTTATATCTGGTTTAATTTTCAGAGCTTCCTGTAATTTCTCAAGAACTGTATTTGGAACTCTGTAATCGTGTCCTTCAATAACTGCTACCTTATATTCAAAAGTTTCTCCAGTTTCATTTCCATTGTCATCTTTCTTTTTTCCAGTTCTTTCTTCCAATTGAAAGTTAATATCTACTGAACTAAGGTCTGCAATATTAAAAGTTTGCTGTGGCTCATATGCCATTGCTTCTTCTTTTATTGTTGCCATTTTTCATACCTCCTTTCATTTTTGATTATGTCATTTATTTCTTTACCCAATTCATCAATTTTTTCAATACAAGCATCTATTTTATCAAATCTATCTGTTATTTGTTTATTCATTTTTATAATACTTATCCCATATTTTCTTTATTAATTCTTTATCTTTTTCGCTTAGATGTTGATAATCCTTACTTTCTTCATTTTCGTAGCGTCTTGCCCCATTTCTGTGGCTCACAGTCCTTGAATATTGCGAGGCATAGGGGTTATATAACCTTCTTTTCATTGTAAAACTCCTAATTTAACTTCATAAGCATATTTTAAATTATCTATCTCCTTTTGCTTATCCCAAATCTCCAATAAAGCAACTAATGAAACACAATAAACACCACTCAAAAAAATTTTAAAATAAACTATTGGAGGAATATAAGGTTTCAATTTAACCCCTCCAATAGTTTATTTATTGATGGAGATGTTTGCCAAAGTTTGATTTTTGAAATTAAAATATTGTTTTTGATGTATCGAACTCTATAAAACCAACCATTAAACTCAAAAAATTCAGTCCTCATCTTCCTCAACCTCTTCTTCAGTTATTTGAACCCTTTTGATCAAAAGCAAATTTTCATTTCTTTTTCCAAAAGAGTGTTCTATCTTATAGTTTTTTGTTAAAAGATCGTTCATTTTCTCCTGTGCCTTATCTCCCTCTTCCAAATTTACTACAACTGTATCAATTTTTAGCTTTTTCATTTTTATTCCTTTTTTTAGGTTCTTCAAACAAAAACTTTCCAAATGATTTATTTGGATGAGATGTTTGAAAGTGAATTTGAAAATTTCCTATACAATGATTTTTAGATATTCCCTTAATTTTTTTTTCGCATATTGGACAGAAAAGATAATAGCTACTCTTTATTTGTTTTTTTTCATATATTTCCAATTTTTTATTCATTTTACTTCCTCTTTATTTCTGTATCAACAGACTTAACTACATCATCTGCAAAATTTTTCTTTTTTTTCAATTCAGCAGATATTTTTCCTGCCAAGGCTTCGGATAAAACTTTATCGTTTTCTCTTGATTCTTTTATACATTTTTCTTCCATTTTAATCTTAAGGCATAAGGGTTTAAATATTTTTCGGTTTTCATAAATTTCTTACATTCCGTTAGTTTTTTATACTCTTGTTTGTTTTTATCTATGGAATTCATTTGCGTGGGTTCCTGGGGACTTCGGTCCCCATTTAATTAATATGAGCGGGAAGAACTGCATTGGTGGGCTTCCACATATGCTCGGCGACCTTCGTCCCGAATGTGGAGCGCTGCATTCTCCCTCGCCCATAACAGAGTTCATTGAATATGCGGTTTCTTCCCTGTGTATATACACACAGAACAACTATTTAAATCTTTGAAATAGTTCCAATTATTGAAATAACTTCTTCTTTCATTAAATTAAGGAGAATTAAATGTTTTTAGACTTTTTGTGCAAGAACTACTTATTGTGCAAAGCCGGTTTTCATAAATTACCTCTGGAGAATTTTTTTAAATTTGGGCTTTGCCTGTGAATATCTGCGAATAAGGATAGTTTTTCACAAAGTGAAAAATTAGGGGAAATCATTTTGTGATTTCCTCTTTATTCGCTATTAAACGATTTACTTGAGTTTGAGGTATCGCCGATAGTCTATCCTCGCATATCTGTTTGTATTGAGGGTCTATATCAAAACCAATGAATCTACGATTTTTTTTCTTACATGCAACTGCTGTTGTGCCTGAACCTATGAAAGGGTCAAGAATTAAATCTCCTTCCTTTGAAAAATGTTTTAAGCAAAGGGTTGGTAACTCCTCTGGAAATACTGCACTATGCCCATTAATCCCAGAAGATACAGGAAACTTCCAAACATTATGGGTATATTTTTCTGTGTAGTATTTCCCTATTGGATGTTTGCTTAAAACAAAAATAAATTCGTAAGCATTAGTTAATCTATTTTTCAAAGGTATTGGGTTATTTTTATGCCAAATGATTAAATCGTTAATAAAATAACCAATCTTTTTTCTGACCCTTTCTATAATATCAAAAGGTCGCATAACTCCTGTTTCTCCGTAAGAAAAACAAATATTCAAACAAACAAGCCCATCCTCTTTTAGTTTTGGATACAAAACTTCAAGCATATCAAATATGATATAAAGAGGTTCTCCGACATCACGATTATAATGAAAACCAGAACCTCTTTGATATTTGTGTGCTGAATTATAATAAGGTGGGCTTGTTATCACTAAATCTATTGATTCATTGGGTAATTCTTCTATGCCCTCAATACAATCTTTTGTATAAATTACATCTGTTTCCATTTTCTAACTTGCGAGGCGATACCTCAAATTTCGTTTAATATCTATTAACATTACTTTTTCATTTAATTCTTTATTTTTTATTATTTCTCTTACTTTTTTCATCTTTTATTCTGATTTTGCCAAATTTAACAAAATTTAACCAATTTAACCACTTTAACGGGGTTTGCAAAAAATTTACTATATATATATTTTTTTTTTAACCCTGGTTAAAGTGGTTAAATTGGTTAAAAAAATAACCGAAATCTGACAACTTTCCATCAATTTTGTTAAATTTAACCGATTTAACAGGATTATTAATATCTTGTCTGGATATATATACTTTTCTTCCAACTTGGTTAAATCGGTTAAATTCATTATTTTGGCTATTTTCTGATAATTTTTTCCATGATAAACCCACCCAAACCCTATATATTTTATTTTCAGGAAAAGTTTCTCTATTAGAACTTGTGTAATTTTCTTTCATATATTCATTAATTTCGGATGTTGAAATTGGAGGAAAATGATTTGCTTTTAACCAGCTTTTCAATCTATCTTTAAATTCCCACTGAAATAGATAATCTTTTTTATTTTCTACACAGTTTTCATCAATGAAAAGAAGAATTGGATTGGATAATTTTTCATAAGTTTTTTGCATTTCATTTTGGTCAATATCATAGGAAAAGGTAAAATTATATTTTTTCAATTCTTTTAGGTGCTCTAAACACTTATAAGCCAAACCATTTAATTCTTCTTCTGTTGTTAATTTTTCCATTATAAATCTATCAACTTTTGAATTTTCAACAATATTTGAAAATTCAATTGTATATACTCTTCTATACCAAGCTCTTGTTTTTTCTTTTACTACAGGGAGTTTATTCGTTGAAAATATTTGTTTTGCATATAATCTTGCATTATAAGGTTCTTTATACATATTCCTTATCTTAACAGAATCTTCCCCAACTATTTTCTTAACTTGATTTATATTATCCAAAGCATCATAATTTATATCAGAAACAATATTTGCCATCTTATACTGCATTTGAGCTGTTGCATGAGTATCTTTTTGAATATCTTGAGGTTCAACTGAACAATAATTATTTTCCCCAAGAAATCTTTCTAATAATTCTAAAAACTTACTTTTTCCAGTATTTGCTGGACCATATATAAAAAATAATTTTGGATAAGGATACCGTTTAAACAAACAATAAGAACATAAATCATATAAAATATCTTTGTATTCCTTTCCTAAACTTTCTTCAAAAAACTTATCAATTTTTGGGCATTCTTTTTGAGATTCAAGAATATCTCGTGGAATTTTGTTTGTTATGTGGAATTCTGGAGAAAAATCCTTAAATACTTCATCTCTTAAATCAAAAACTCCATTATTAAATGCAATAAGGTAAGGATTATTATTAACTTCAAAAGTAGGATCATAACAGACATCTTTAATGTGGCTTATAATCTCTTCAACATAATTCCTTATTTGTTGTTCTTCTCCAAGAATTTGTTTTCTAATTAAGCTTCTTAAATATTGTTCTGCTTTTTCTTTCCAAACTCCTTCTTTATAATCATATCTCCATAATGTTTTATTGGAATCATATTTTATTATTAATTTATCTAGGATAATTTGTGCATAAGGCACAGGAGAAAATTTATTCATCAATACAATTTTATTTTTTGGTTTACTTTCTTTTTGAAAATTATCCTCTTCATTAAAATAATATTCCCCTTTTTTTGCTTTTATTTCAACAGCCATTTTATACATACCTCTCTGCTTCACTTTGTTTTATTGGTGCTTGATCTTCAATAACTCTTTCTTGACATTTTTCATCATACTCTTCCCACATTTCAAATTCATCAATCATTTTTCACCCCTTTATATTCTTCAATATCATATATTTCTGAAAGAAATAATCTTATTGGGATAGAAGTATCTAATTCGATAAACCAAAAAAACTTTCCTTCTTGTATTCCAGAAACAAACAAACCATTTTTCCAAGTTCCTTTGGGTATTGTTAGAACATGAGATTTAATCTCGTTTAAACAATAAAAATTTGCTTTTTCAATTATTTTCTTTTCAATTTCATTCCATTCCATTTTTCAATTCAAAGGAGAGGTAGGAAGAGGTGAAAAACCTCCTCTCCCTGTTGTAGAATTATTTTGTTAGCACAGAAAATCCTACATGATTTCAAAAGAATAATTGTTTAAATATCTTTCTTTTAATTATAAAGTAGTAGTAAAAAAAAGTTCTTACAATCTACATTGTGCGAACTTTTTTTTGTTTAATTTTTGATTTATTTGTATTCTGTTTAGCTTGTTTTTTAAAATTAAAAATTTCCAAACCTATAACTTTTTCTTCCCCACTTAAATCAAAAACAAATCCATTTTCAGTTTCAATACTATAATCTACTTTAATATGGGGACACCAATTTATTGATAAAATATCATACTCTTCGTCGTAAAGTATAGAAGGAGCATAAAATCTCTTAGATATTTTGAGTTTATCTTTTCCATTCATTTTTCATTTTAATATTGTGTGTGCCTTAGACAGTGCCAGGTTTTAGACTGGAATTTATCGTTTAAGGCACACAAAAAATAAAGTTTTATTACTTTTAAGTTTTTTTATTTATATCTTGTTCCAACCATATACTCCAGGTTCCCATACATTATCTTTAACTTCATTTTTCCAAGTAAATCCATCATGAGTAACTTTTGCACCTAATGGATAAGCGTCGTGACTTCCTTCTGGTTGAACCCATTCAGATATTTCTCCAAATTCATATAAAATTAATTCAGTATATAATGAGTCTGTTGTGTCTGGTTTCCAATCAGATTGTGAAGTGTGTTCTTGTATTACCTTATATGCTTTTCCTTCATATTGAAAAGTATCATTTACAAAATATTTTTTGTTTATTTCGTATTCTTCTAATTCATTTTTAATTTCTTTAATTATCTCTTCAGATGTTTCTTTTGTCCAAATATCTTCCATTGTTTTTGTTTCTATATTTATATAAGTTGGAATTCCATTTACAGTCATCAATTCTTGTTCATTCTTTGACTCCTTTATTAATACTTTATCACAAACTCCATTAGTGTCTTTATTTATCTTTGTTGTATATTCTCCAATTCCATTATTGAATTCTATTGTTTCATAAACCACAGTTCCATCTGTTGCTTTTTTACATACTCTTGTATGCCCCGTCTCATCTTCAAGGAATGCATGTGGTGAATTAGATTCCATTGCTCCATAATACAATGTTCCTGTCACATTTGTATCCCCTTCAACATGTAATTCCTGAGAAGGATTATCTGTTCCTATTCCAATATTGCCATCATTTCCTCGAAGAAAAAAAGCATATTCATCAATATTGCTTTCAAATTGTATATCCATATCCAAACCTAAAGGATTAATAACAGTTTCTGATATATAAGTTTTAAATACACTTTGTGTATCATCATATACTTTCAATCCTTGGTTATTATCTATTACCATTGCTGTTCCAGAGTCGTATATTTCTCCATCACCTGCAAAATTAATTTTGTCATTAAGTGATGAAGTAAATGAAATACTACCACTTGATCGTATAGAACCATTTACAGAAAGTTTAGCAATAGAATTATTTGTTCCTATTCCTATATTATAATCTAAATTATCTGGATGTAAGGTATTTCCACTAACCTCCCAATTATTACTTAAAGTATCATTGCTTCCATGATAAGCTGTATAATGAACAACAATATCAGAATCTGCATGAGTTACATTAATATTAAACCCACTGCTTGTAAAGTTTGTTAAACTTCCTTTTATATATCCTATAACATCTCCATTCTGGTCAGCATATCTAATTCCAATACACTCAGAAGTATTACCATATTCAGAAACTGCATTAATTGAATTACCTGATCCTCCACTATGCACAACTCCTTGCTCCAAAGTTGTTCCTGTCCATTTTGCATATCCGTGCATTGTCCCACCATAATTATCAACATTATTTGCATTTTGAGTTCCTTCATCATCAACATCTTCATTTTCAACAGGAGCAACAGCTGTAAAAGTTACTCTATCAGGTTCAAAAGGAATTCCAGCAACTGTTTTAGTTCCAGTATTTTCAATAACAAAACTTCCAGTATCTACCAAATTAACAACAGTTCCATTAATAATAGTTGCATTAACCCCTGAAGAAGCAGTGGATAAACAATTGCCTCCATCAATACAAACATCATTAGTTGCTTCAATATCATCAACATTCAAAGTGCTGGTTGCTTCTTCATAGAAAAAGCTATTATCCTCTCCAATATTTTCACTTACAGAACTATCAACAAACAAGATATTATTATCACTTAAACCAGCAATCGCATTTCTTAAACCAGTATTGGATGAAATTTGATTTGTTACACCAGGAGGCATTAAACCTGATAAAGTATCTGTCGCTAATCTTGTTGCTTTTGCTTTTTGGTTTTCGGTTAAATGAAAAAATTGGTCTAGTTCTTCATTTCCTCCTTGTAAATTTGATAAAGTATTGTGATTAATATTTGAAACCAGTGTATTCCATACGCTTCCTCCAAAAGTATAACCTACACTTTCGTCTTCAACAACAACAGCCCATCCAATACTTGGTTCTCCATAATCATCATTTCCTGAACTTAACCAGTTACCACTTGTTGCATTATATTCAACAATATAATTCTCTAGACCACTCCACGCCCCAGTAGCCCCACCTGGAGATTCAACAGTCCCTTTTGAAATTAAACTATCCTCCCTATTTGAATACCAAGTATCATGTTGGTTTTCATTCCAAGGATCTGCTACAACCCCCAATTCATAAATTGTTCCTTCAAAATAAGCTCCAGCAGTATTTCCATCATGAAAATCTTTGCTTGAATGAGTATACCCAATTCCTCCATCTCCACTGTGAGCATTCATATACTCAGGAGTTATTGCATTCCCTATTTCTGCACCATTAACATAAAAACCATAATCTCCATCACTATCATAAGTCAAAGTCACATAATAATCTGTATTTGTTGAAATCCCAGTATTAAAATTATTTCCACTCCATCCCTGAGATTCACTCCACCATCGAGCATATAAATCCCCTTGATAAATATAAAGCAAAACTCCATTAACTCCTCCACCTTCTGCAAAAATAGTTTGCCTAGAAGTTATATCGCTTCCAGAATTAAAAACAATATTATGAGTTCTTTCACTCCCAGAATCTTGCTCATTCCATTGCGATTCCCAAATATTTAAATTTGCCATATTCCAAGCATCATCATCCCCATCAAAACTTGTTCCATATCCTTTATTTCCATTATTAGCACTTGGACTTCCTACTTCGCTTGTGTAATCATTTGCACTCTGTGTTTTATCAATCCCTCCTTCTGTTTCATTAAAATCATAAAACATAATGTAATCACTTGTAAAAACATCAGTTCCTGCTTCAGAATTTACAGCATCAGTATTATTAAAATAAAGATAAAATGTTTCATCACTTGAAGAACTTAAAGAAGGAATTTTAACATAAGCACTTAAAACATTATTAGATTTATCAAATCTTTCAATCCTGTGGTCTAATTGTTCACTTCCAGAACTATCTGCAAAAATAATATCATCTCCATCATCCTGGGCTTCTGTAAATAAATCATTTGCTCCATTTATCTGAACTTGAACCAAAGCATCTGTTTCATCTTCTGCAACATTAGCACTCTGAATTGTTAAAGGAATTCTTTTATCCCATTCAAAACTATACCAATCAGCTGAAGGAGAAACAATATATCTATCCCCATCACTCGGAGTTGCAGGAGGAGAATTTAAATCTTTATCTAAAACAGGAGATTTCCAAGTTGTTGAAATATCTGTTGTTGAAACTCCTAATTGACCACCAATTTCTTGCAAAACATCTTCAGTATTATTATTTTCATAAAATTCCCCTTCATCTGTTACATTTACATTTTCAGCAAGTATACTTCCTTCAATAAAATCCTGAGAATCTACATAATTAATTGCTGGTTCTGTTTGATTATACCAGTATTTTGAATATACTGAATAATTTGAGTTCCAGTTTTCATTTGTTAAATCATAAGTTTCATTATAAGTAGATAACCAATCAATTGTCGGAGCATTTTTTATGTAACTCCAATTCAAATTCCCATAAAAATCCGGAGCAGTAACATTATAAATAGCATTAAAATAATCTGCTTTTGCTTCCCCTGCAATATCTAAAGCATCTCCTTTTATCTCTCCTCCAACTTTAACATCATCATCAAATTCAAAACGAGAATCAAAATAATCATATTCCAAATTATTAATTCCCAAAACATAATTCTCAGAAACAGAATCATTTGTGTAAATAAAACTTATTCCTGGTTTATCTCCACTTGAAACATCACTTATTAATGCTCCAGCTCTTCCTAAGTCAATTATTTTTTTATCTGTAGCTTCAAGCGAACTTATATCATCAGCATAAGGATTCAAAGTAGGAAAATCTATAGTTGAACCAGGAGAAAACTTACTAAAATTTCCTGTCCAAGTTGAAATATTTATATTTGTATCTGCATCTCCTATGAAAACATTTTGATTAGTTGTAGAACCTCTCTCTGTTACTGATTGGAGTGTATCAGATTCTGAATTTACACATTCAACAAATTCTAATTGACTTCCTGCTAAATTAACAGCAACACATTTTCCTCCACTTCCACTATAAGTCATTGGTGTATCTTCAAGAGATGTAAAATTAGTTAAGTTTCCTTCATATTGATAAACATCTCTTATCTTTTCTTCATCTTTTCCTATAAAAACACCCTCTCCTGATTTTTTTATTCCGTCTCTAAAATCAATAGATGAAGAAATTAAATTAAATGAAATAAGAATTAATCCAATTAACAAAATATATTTAGCATATTTCATACTAATAAGTATAATTTAACATTTATTTAGTTTTCTATTAGAGAAGAAGGACTAAATTGTCCCACTTAATCCTTCTCCTCTTTGAGATGTTTCGTTTCCTCCAAACCTATTCACTGCAAAGATTACTATACTAATAATTAGTATAATTACTACTACAGATAATAGAGCTAACCAGGTTGTTGCATCTCCGAAAAAGTTTGTTACTCCATCTGAAACATTGCCTTCTACTGAAGCGAATTGGTTATAAGTATAAGAGTAGTCTATGTTTACATTTGGATATGTTACAGCAGTTGCATTTACTAATGTTGTACCTGATGCTACTGTATAATTTCCACTTTCAACAACTTGTCCACTACTTGCATTTCTTACAACTAAAGAAGTTTGATCAAAGCTTACATCTGGTGCAGATGCTCCATCAAATACATATCCTGTGCTATTAATATAACCTGATTCATTAACTACATTTACATTTCCTGAAGTTTTTGCAACACCTACATCATTAAGTTCTGTTATAGCTATAATCATAATAAATCCTATGATGGCTACAACAAACAGTAAAAGCATAAAAGCCTTAGCTGTATCTAATCCTGCAACTCCTCGTTTATCTTTTACTATTGGTTTTAATTTCATTTATACCTCCTTTCAATTTTTTTTTATTATAAAATATTAAATAAAAAAATAAAAAAAGTTTGGTTTTTCAACCAAACTTAAAAATTTTTAAATACCTTCTCCACCATTTCCTCCAAACCTATTCACTGCAAAGATTACTATACTAATAATTAGTATAATTACTACTACAGATAATAGAGCTAACCAGGTTGTTGCATCTCCGAAAAAGCTTGTTACTCCATCTGAAACATTGTTCAAAACACTTTGAGTAGCATTAGTTCCAGCATCACTATTATTCAAACTGCTCATAGCAATCAAAAGAGCAAATCCTACAATTGCTAATGTAAACAAAGTAAGCATAAAAGCCTTAGCTGTATCTAATCCTGCAACTCCTCGTTTATCTTTTACTATTGGTTTTAATTTCATTTATACCTCCTTTCAATCTTGTTTATTCTA
>Ga0102934_1001929_pt1 | contig 14550 bp, 12 predicted proteins | sample SalPonR2_A_D1_MG_FD_78175 | JGI IMG/M metagenome (GOLD analysis project Ga0102934, IMG submission 78175) | Salt pond soil microbial communities from South San Francisco under conditions of wetland restoration - Salt Pond MetaG R2_A_D1_MG | ecosystem: Environmental > Aquatic > Marine > Intertidal... | reverse complement strand
GGGCCCGATGCCAATAATCAATATTGATCTTCGGCATCGAGGTCAGAGTGTTAAAGGCTGTTTTAGTTATGGACTGACTCTGTCTCAGGGTGTAAACTCACAACCGGTAACGGTATCGAACCTTAAGGGAACAACGATGGCAGCTTGGAACCAAATCTACTCTTTGATGTGCCGGAAGGTGTGGTACGGAAGCATGCAAGGGAGCGTACGGTGAAATCGAAAGACAGCATTATCAGAGTAGGAATTATCGGCTGCGGTAAGATCGCCCTTGGAAAGCACATGGCAGGGCTCGCTCGTATTCCGGGGGTCGAAATTACCGCCTTTCAGAGCAGGACCAAAGCCAAGGCCCTGACAGCTGCGCAGGAGTTCGGTTCGAAGGGGACGAAGGTCTACGATAAGTACAGCGAGTTACTGGCCGATCCACAAGTAGATGTGGTGCACATCTGTACCTCAAACGAGAGCCATGCCGACCTTTCGATTGCCGCGCTTGAGGCGGGCAAGCATGTGATGTGCGAGAAACCGATGGCCCTCAACGCTGCCGAGGCCGAACGGATGGTTGAGACGGCCGAGCGAAACGGAAAATATTTGTCCGTCAGCTACCAGAACCGGTTTCGGAAAGATGCTCAGCATCTTAAAAAACTGTGCAAAGACGGAGTTTTGGGGCATATCTACTTTGCCAAAGCGCATGCCTTACGGCGCAGGTTTATTCCCACATGGGGAGACTTCCTCAATAAGGAAAAGCAGGGCGGGGGAGCGCTCATTGATATTGGTACCCACGCCCTCGACTTGACCCTGTGGCTGATGGACAATTATGAGCCGAAGCTTGTTGTTGGAAAGACGTATAACTATTTCGGTCGCAAGGAGAATATACCGATGCGGATGACTCCGGAATCCTCGGAAGAATACGATATTGATGATTCCGGTTTTGCCTTTATTGAAATGAAAAACGGTGCCTCAATTATATTAGAGAGCAGCTGGGCCCTGAATACACTCGATTTTGCTGAGGCCCAAACTACACTGTGCGGCACACGTGCCGGTGCCGACATGAAGAACGGCCTGCGCATCAACGGGGTTTCCCAGGACACGTTGTATGAAACCCATATAGATGCACAGGAAGAAATTGACCCCTTTGCAGATTCTGCCCCGGGGCGGAGGGAGATGGAAGCCTGGATCAACGCGGTCCGCGAGGGAACCCAGCCGGTGGTACAGGCACGCCAGGCCCTGGCGGTGGCCCGGATCCTGGATGCTATCTATACCTCTTCGGAAACCGGCCAACCGGTCCTGTTTCCGGAGTCTTCCGCCGAACGGACAGCGGCCGGAGACAGCTAAGGGAGCCTCCGGCCGTAAAATTTCTAAAAAATCCTGCGTAAGAACCTGCGAACGATCCGGCGAATCATATAGGAAAAGGAGCTTTGCGCCTCCCGCTTTACCGAATCAATGACGGTGTCCTTCAATCCCTTTTCTTCAAAGTTGTTGGTAGTGCCCGGGCCTGAAGCCCCTGAAGGACCGGCTGCTGAGGCATTTGCCTCAGGGCTCTGCGGCCCGAAGGAGACGGCGGTTTTCCAGCCGGGATCGCCTTCAAAAAATTGAACAAAAAGTTTTTTAACGGTTTCGACGGGTAGATTTGTGTCTTGACATTCAGTGTAGCCGCCCCCATCGTTGTACCCCACTAGCATTCCGGAGCCGGAACCTGCTGCTTGAATGAAATCATCATTGTTACTGAGTATACAGTGATCAATATCCTTCCCGACCCTTTCTACCATAGCCTCAACATCGCTGCTGCTTCGAGGCTCACTTATCTTGCCTGAAGAATCTTCCAGTTTCATATTTACCCTCCATTTAATGTATGTAAGTATTGTACCCCAAATCGGGATAAAAGCAATTCCAATTATTAATATTGACGAGAATAAGGGGGCGTGTAAGACTGCAAGGTATGAAAGAGTTCGACCGCCGAAGAAGGTGTATCTTTATTGTTCTATGTGCTGCAGCGGTGGTCTTTGCATATGTCTCGGATAACCGAATCCATATTGCCCCCCTTTTACTAGGGATCCTTTTCTTAATGATCATGTTGTTTTTTACCCTGACCGGGCGCAGTGAGTGGTCCAATTTATCGGAGTGGACGACCATAGCCGTTGAATTGTGCGCGGCGATATTTGCAGCTGCGGGTACCGGGGTTATGCTGCTGCTGATTTTTTTACCGGTACATGCGGCCCGGCTGCTACTATGTGTTCCTGGAAAGAAGGTGTTATGGAAACGCCTTACCATTTTTGTACCCTTTGTTCCGGCTTTTATTGCAGTGATACTGGTACATGGCCTTTTTAGGGAGTTGTTGTGTAGTACTGTAGCTGGTGCGTTGGTTGCTCTTTTTATCCTGGTGTACCTTCGGGAGGAGGAAAAGCGGCTTGTTCCAATAAAACAGAGCCTGGCAAATAAAGATGCTATTCTTTCTACTCTTTCCCATGAAATTCGTACTCCCCTAACTGTTATTCAGTCGACTATAGATATTATGACAGAAGGCAGGACAGGAGAGCTGAATACGCAGCAGCAGCAGTTTCTCTCTTCCGTAGAAAGTAATGTGCGTCGGCTGGTTTCGCTTTCGGATACTATTCTGGCGAGCATCAAGGTGGAGAGCGACTGGTTTACCGTAAATCTTCATTCTATAGACATACGGAGGGTGATAAAGGATGTGGCGACCCATATGCAGCCGGTGCTTGAAGAAAAGGACCAGCGTCTGCGTTACTCTTTCCCGAAGCTCCTTTCAAAACCGCTGGCTGATGAGAACTGGATCCATCAGGTACTGGTAAACCTGGTGCACAATGCGGTAAAACATCTGCAGAGGGAAGGTACTATTCAAATACATGTAAATGAAAACGAGCAGGGGATTGCTGTCTCGGTAAGTGATAACGGCAGTGGTATTAAAACAAAGGAAAGGCTGAAGGTGTTTGATGAGTATTTCCAGGGCGACGGGTATTCAGTTACAAATCTGGATGGCGCCGGTTTGGGGCTGTCGATAGTGAAGCGGGTGGTTGAAAAGCATAACGGGAAAATATATTTCGGCTCGGTAAAGGGGCTTGGAACCAGCGTTGTGTTTACCTTGCCGACGGAACGTTCAAGAGAGCTGGTGGAAAAAAAGAGTGAATAGTGTGCACAATAAGATTTTAGTTGTCGACGACGAGCCGCATATTCTCAACATTTTAGAGTTCCTCTTAATGGATGAGGGATACCGGGTTACTACGGTGGAAACAGGAGAAGAGGCCCTGGAGGTATGCGATGAAAACAACTTCGACTTGGTGGTGTTGGACCTTGCCCTCCCGGGAATAGACGGTTTTACCGTGTGCCGTACCATGCAAAAAAAAGGCGTGCCTATACTGATGTTAAGCAGCCATGATGAAGAGGAGTATGTCATTGCCGGTTTAGAGACGGGGGCCCTGGACTATGTGCGAAAGCCCTTTAACCATCGTGAGCTTATTCTACGGATCTCCAACTTAATCGGAAGAAAATCGAGAGAAAGTAATCCTACCCGTCTGCGCAGTGGTCATATTGAGATTAACCTTGAATCGGAGCAAGTGCTGTGCCGCGGTGAAATGGTCCGGCTTACTCCAACCGAATATCTGCTGCTTGTCCTATTGATGCAAAAGCAGGGAGCGGTGGCCTCTTGGGAGGAGATACTACAGAAAGTATGGGGCTCCGAGGAATGGGACGGGGCAAAGCAATTGATAAAAGTAAATATTCGCAGGCTTAGAACAAAAGTAGAGTCTAATCCCCGGGAGCCTGAACTTATTGTCAGCCAGTGGGGCCGAGGATATCGTTTTTCCGAAAAAGTTACCCTTTTGTAACCTATTCGTTCCTATATTGTTTCTTGTGAATTTGTACCTGCCGGCCATACAATAGATCATATATTCAAAGAGAGATCAGGAGGAGATTTATGATGAAAAGAGTGATTGGTATTACTTTGGTGCTTTTACTTGCGGTGTCTTTTTCCGCATTTGCCGGTGGAGGCCAGGAGTCTGAAGGAACTATTACCGCGTACACCACCCTTGATGAAGAGTTGGCGCGGAAAGTATTTAATGCATTTACCGAAGAGACAGGCATTCAGGTGGACTGGGTACGGCTTTCAACCGGTGAATGTGTAGCCCGTATGGAGGCTGAAAAAGAGAATCCCCAGGCAAGCATTTGGTACGGAGGCGTGGGACTTGGCCATATTGAGGCAAAAAACAAAGGCCTTACCATGAAGTATGAATCTCCGGCATGGACGTCGGCTGATAAATTTCGGGATGCCGACCGCTTTTGGTCCGGCATATACGCGGGGCCCCTCTGTTTTGAAAGCAATACCCAGAGTCTGGAGAAATACGGTCTTGAGGCACCTACTTCTTGGGAAGACCTCACCGATCCTCAGTATGAAGGCCATATTCAAATGGCAAATCCAGGTTCATCCGGGACCGCCTACAACGTATTGGCAACTATAGTGAATCTGAAGGGTGAGGAAGAGGGCTTCAAGTACATGCAGCAGCTCGACAGCAATATTACTCAGTACACCCGCAGCGGTTCGGCCCCCGGTAAGAATGCCGCCATCGGAGAGACAACAATAGCCATCGGCTACGCCCATGACGGTGTAAAACTGGTAGACCAGGGATACCCCCTTGAAATTACCTTTCCCTCTGAGGGGACCGGTTATGAGATTGCCTCTGTAAGCCTTATTAAGAACGGACCGGAGGGTGAACTTGAGAATGCCAAAAAGCTGTACGACTGGGCATTGGGTGAAACAGCGGCAAAGATTTATACTTCCGCCTTTGTAGTACCCTTTGTCGATGTACCGCTTCCCGATGGTGCGGTGCCGATTAGCGAAGTAAACACGATTGATCAAGAGGATGAATGGGCGGCTGCCAACAAAACCCGTTTGGTTGAAAAGTGGAACGACGTAGTCGGAGGAGAAGCGAAAACCGAACCTGAGAACTAAAGGTTTTCCTTAAATAGTAAATTGGTCGGCGGCTTTAGGTTTTCATGCTGGACATGCATAAGCCGCCGGTCGAAATTTCAGCTATTTTACCAGCAACCAAGGAGCGTCTTCTATGACCACTACACACACACTACGGCCGCCGAAAAATAAGTTCTATCAGTTGACCCGTGAGCCGGCCCTATTGATCGGTGTGATTGCCATCTTTTTCCTGCTCGGGCTTTTTATACTTTACCCGCTGTTTACGGCAATTCGTATGAGTCTGACCCCCGAGGGGGTTCTGACCGGCGAGGTATATCGGCAGCTGTTTTCACAGAGCAGATATATTAAGGCTATTCGCAATAGCATATTACTCGGTACCATAGTAGCAACAACCGCTACTATCATCGGTTTTATTTTTGCCTATGCGATTACACGGGCACGGATCGGCGGGAGAAGGTTTTTTCAGGGAATGGCACTTTTGCCGATTATCTCTCCCCCCTTTATGTTTGCCCTCTCGGTAATTTTGTTGTTCGGGAGAAACGGACTCATCACTGCAAAATTACTGGGGATGGATATGGCTAATATTTATGGTTTGAAGGGCCTTGTGATAGTTCAAACCATAGGTATGTTTCCAATTGCCTACATGACCCTTTCAGGGATACTGCAGGGGATCGATCCTGATTTGGAAACCAGCGCAATGAACCTGGGGGCGAAAAGATTCAGAGTGTTTAGAACAGTAACCCTGCCGTTAGCTTTTCCGGGGATTTTTGCCTCGTGGCTCCTGGTGTTTGTAACCAGTCTTACTGATTTCGGTAATCCGATTATTATCGGCGGTGAGTTCGATGTGCTGTCGGTTCAAGCCTATCTTGAGTTTACCGGAATGGGTAATCTTCCGCGCGGGACTGCCCTGGCAATATTATTGCTGGTCCCTACTGTGGGAGTGTTCTTTGTACAAAAGCACATCATGAAAAATAAAAGTTACATTACCGTGACAGGGAAATCCAGCCGCCGCAGTTCGGCGACAACCACCCCCCTGCTTAACCTTTCACTCACGATTATCTGCGGTATAATCGCCGGTTTTGTGCTGCTGTTCTATATAACCATTATCAGCGGCAGTTTTATCAAATTATGGGGAGTTAACTGGAGTTTTACCCTGGAACATTTTGCCTACAGCTGGGATGTGGGCCTGCGCACGATGAAAAACACTTTATTACTTGCAATAATAAGTACGCCGATAACAGCTTTTTTCGGAATGGCGATCTCATATATTGTGGTACGTAAAGATTTTCCGGGGAAACACCTCATGGAGTTTCTCTCCCTTCTCAGTTATGCGATACCCGGTACAGCGGTCGGTATCAGCTATATCCTCGCCTTTAACAAAGCGCCCTTTGAGCTTTCAGGGACTGCCTTCATTCTGATTACCTGCTATGTATTCAGAAATGTTCCCATTGGTGTTGAAGGAGGAATTGCCGCTCTGAAACAGATATCCGACGAAATTGAAGAATCTTCGATTAATCTTGGGGCAACCAGCTCTGTGACATTCAGAAAAATAACCCTGCCGCTGATTCGTCCGGCCTTCTTTTCGGGAGCAACCTTTGCCTTTGTGCGGAGTATGACTGCAATCAGCGCGATTATTTTTCTTGTGTCGGCACGGTGGAACCATATGACGGTCCTGATTCTTGCTCAGACAGAAATAATGCGTCTTGGGGTTGCATCGGTGATGTCCTTTGCATTGATAGTGATAATAATGGCATTCATTTTTATAATCATGAAGCTCACCGGTTTAGGCCGCGAGCAGATTTTCGGAACCACACAGTAATTACACATTAAAGGAATACTTTATGGACCAGAATAACAACGAAAACTATCTTCTATTGAAACACCTTGTAAAAGACTTTCATGACGGCAGAGGAAATATAGTCCGGGCGGTGGACGACATAGACCTCTCAATAAATCGGGGTGAGTTGGTAACTTTGCTCGGCCCCTCGGGCTGCGGAAAAACCACCACCTTAAGAATGATCGCCGGTTTTGAAGTGCAGACCGCCGGAGATATTGTGTTGAACGGAAAGAAAATCAATAATGTGCCTGCCTTCAACCGTAACATGCCGATGGTATTCCAGAGCTACGCCTTGTTTCCTCACCTGTCGATTTTTGAGAACATCGCCTACGGATTAAAGCTCCGGAAAATGCCGAAGGAGGCAATCCGCAACGATGTCGCTATGGCGGCACAGATGGTCAATTTGGTAGGCTTGGAAGACCGGTATCCGGGTGAGCTTTCCGGAGGACAGCAGCAGCGGGTGGCCCTTGCCCGTGCATTGGTACTTAAACCGGATATAATTTTGTTTGATGAGCCCCTGTCGAACTTGGATGCAAAACTGAGAATACAAACCAGGACCGAAATCAGACGGGTCCAGCAGCTGCTGGGAATAACAGCGCTGTATGTCACCCATGACCAGAGCGAAGCACTGAGTATTAGTGATACCATTGTGATAATGAACAACGGAAAAATTGTGCAAACCGGATCACCGGAGGACATATATAACCATCCCGCATCTCCCTTTGTGTCCGATTTTATCGGAAACGCGAATTTTTTCGATGGGAAAGTATCCGGGTCGGATGAACAGTTTTTAAAGGTCTCTATGCTCGGGTCTGAAGTCCATATTCCTCAAAGAGTAATTACCGACGACTTCCAGGTTGGTGAAGAGGTCTCTTTGGCTATTAAACCGGAGGCGGTAGTAGTGGCCCCAGGAGAAGGATCCTTTCAGGGTAAAATTGAAGTGAGCAGTTTTATCGGCGCTACCACCGAGTATAAGGTGGAATATGCCGACGGATTTTTAACTGCGATACATCCCAATACTCACGGTGAGGTGCAAAACTACCGCTTCGGGCAGGAGGTTTCTTTTTCTTTTAAGAGCGAGTTTTTCCGGGTCTATCACAAATAGGCTCGGAAGTTTGGGCCGTATATGGTACAGTGATAGGTTATGAAAAGATTTCTCCTTCGCCGGCATGGGCGTTATTCCTTTGAATTGAAATTCCGCTATCTTTTAAATAGAAAAGTGAGAAAGCGGCGAAACTATTTTAACATAAAATTCTACCTGTTTTTTCCGTATTCCTTTAACATAAATCCCTTCAGTTATCCTAAGGAACATTTTTATGAAGATCAAAAACTCTATCTTCGTTTTAATACCCCGGTTTTTACTCCCCACGAGCTTACTTCCGAAGAGAACTCGCCCTTTATTCGCTGTCGTGAAAGGCCCATTCACATTGACGATTACATGTACGAGACTAAATTATGCGGCAGCGTGTATAAGTCGGTGGCCCGGGATGCGTATTATAAAATACGGAAAAGGATTTACCAGGAGTCTCCCGACGAGTGGGGCGGAGATGTACAGACTCTAGTGTCAGAGATAGCTGAGGTGGCCCGGCATTTTCACGAATCGGCCCGTCTGTCGGAAGATTTGTCTGAAGAAGTACATTACCACACCCTTGTAATTGACGAATACATTTCCCTTACCTTGGAAAAATACTTTATCTGGTTGTTTGACCTTTTTTATACGTATGAACCTTCAGATAAATCAGCAGAGGATATAAAGCAGCTCCTGCAACACACCATAAGTGATGAGATGGACTACCGCAGACAAAGTGGTTACAGCTCCGTAAGCGGCAGTGATGAAACACCGGACAGTTATGAGGAGTATGCGTACAGGGCAAAAATACTGAAGCGGTACGCCAGTGATGTGCTCTTTTTTAATGTGCGAAGAAAGTCTCAGGGCAAGCGGGTAGAACACATTTTGTATGCTGTAGCCGCCGGAATTGCCATGTTTTTTGCCACGGCCATAGCTTTTTTGGGACAAACTACCTTCGGAAATTTGAGTACCTCCCTGTTTATTCTGCTGGTAGTAAGCTATATGCTGAAGGACCGCTTAAAGGATATTTTCAGGGATCTTTTCAGTAAATCGATAGGTTCATTCTTTTACGATCGAGGGGTGAAGGTGTATGACCCGCGGTTGAAACGGAAAATGGCCCATGTAAAAGAGCGGGTGTCCTTTATAGATACGGCAAAACTTCCTCCGGAGGTAAGAAAAGCAAGAAGCCGGGGCTCCTTTGAGGAGTTTTTATCCACCACCGCTTCAGAAAACGTCCTGTTGTATGAAAAGAGTATCAGGCTTAACGCCAAAACACTCAGGAACCTGCATTCCAGAATTAAGGGAATCGCCGATATAAATATCATAAGTTTACGTCGTTTGTTGCGCTACCTCACTGTCCAGCGAAGGGATGTTCCGATAGTTGCAGAGGGTAAAATAAAAAAGCTTATCCCAGTGAAACGGATATACCATCTTAATATGGTGGTCTGTTACCAGGGGGATGATACGAGTTTTGTAGATCGTGTGCGCCTTATTGTAGATGGTAAAGGCATAAAGCGCATAGAAGAGGTGTCCCGGTAGGCCGCCCCGCCTCAATAACCCGCCACCGCACAAAAGAGTAGAAAGCCCCAGCGAGGTCCCAGCGGGGTCCCAGCGGGGTCCCAAGAACCCGCGAAAAAAAATTTGACTCTTGGAAAAACTGTGTTATAATAACTGCCAGGTAGTTGGTAGTTATTAGTTGTTAGTAAAGGAGTGGGATTTGTCGAGGACGACCAAGCGCGCTATAGATTTTTTTCAGCCTATCGATATGGAAGATCCTGCGGATAAGATAATTCAACAAATTCGGGACATGATTCACGAGGGAGTACTGAAACCGGGTGACCGGCTCCCCTCGGAGAAGCGGATAGAAGAGCGGGTTGGAATAGGGCGCGGACATGTGACCAGGGCGCTCAGGCGTCTGGAGACCTACGGTATCCTGCGGACGGTCCCCCAGAGCGGCACCTATGTGGCGGGCATCGGAATAGATGCACTGGAAAGTCTTGCTACCAACATTCTGAAGCTCAATGATCAAAATCTTGAATCCCTGATGGATGTCAAGTTTGTTCTGGAAAGATACGCCGCCGAAAATGCAGTAAAAACGGTAACGGATGAGCAAATCAACGAACTTGAAGAGGTGTCCCGAAGCATCGCGGCAAAAATCGACAAGGGACAAATTAGTTTCGACGAGGACATGGTCTTTCACCTTAAAATTGCCGACATGGTGCAGAATGCGGTCCTCCGCTCTCTTTTAACATTGCTCTCATCCCAGGCTATTACCCTCTTTAAAGACCTTGAAGAGAAACTCGGAAGGGACAAGCTCCTTGAAAGGCTGCATGATGCAGTTGAAGAGCACGAAGAAATTGTGGCGGCATTACGGGCCCGGGACAGTGATCAGCTTGTAGCGGTGATTGCAGGGCACTATGAACGGGCGAAGTTCTTTCGTTCTCATTTAAATGGAAGCACCTAAAAGAAAAAGTATAATGTTGGATTCCTGGGCCGGTGGGCCCAAAAAATATAGGAGGAAGGTATGAAAAAAATAGGTCTGATTGCTGTGATGATCGCCATATTGGTGAGCACAGCAGTATTTGCAGGCGGACAGCAGGAGGCTGAACAGGCCCCGGCAGCTGCCGAGAGTACAGACGGTTTCGATTGGCGACAGTTTGAGGGACAAACAATAGTTGCCTGTTGGCCGAACCATGGGCACTACAATGCGACCATGGAATCGGGAGTAATCGAAGAGTTTGAAGAACTTACCGGTATCGATGTCGAGATCGACTTGCTGCAGTACATCAAAATGCACGATAAGCAGGTCCTCGAAATGAGCAAGGCGTCCGGTGACTACGATATGGTATCAATGGTAGTAATGTGGAAGGCAGAGTACGCCATGGGCGGAATGATTGAACCTCTCCAGCCCTTCTTTGATAATCCGAACCTAGCAGTTCCCGAGTATGATTTTGACGACCTCGTTCCGGGGTATGTTGAAGTAACCGGTATTGCCGGTGGAGAGAATATCTACATGGACGGCCCCGGGGCCAAGCTGTATGGACTTCCCTTTGGTTCTGAAACCAGTTTCTTGGTATATCGACAAGACCTCTTTGATGAGTATGATATCGATGTTCCCGAAACTTATGACGATCTAATTGAAGTTTCAAAGTTTGTACATGAGAATATCGATGGAGTAGGCGGTCTTACCATGCGCGGCGCTTCCGGCCACCATGCTACCCATGGTTATCTGCTCCACGCATCTCCTTATGGTGCACGTATCCTTGAAAAGGGAACCTGGGAACCTGCGTTTACCGAGCCCGAATCAATTAAAACCATTGAGTTTATGAAAAAGATGGTTGAATACGGACCTCCGGGAATGACCGGCTACACCCAGGATGAAGAGTGGCAGGCCTTCTTGCAGGGCGATGCAGCTATGTACCTGGACGCCAGTGTGTTCACTGGTGCGGTAAATGATCCCTCCAAATCGAAGGTTGTCGGCAAGGTCGGCTATGCACTGCATCCTACCGCAAAAACCGCCGGTTCAGAAACCGGAGGATTCGGCTTGGCTATTCCCAAGAATGCCACTAATCCGGAAGCCTCTTTTCTCTTTATGCAGTATCTGACCATGAAAGAGACTGAGAGAAAGATCATTGACAACGGCGGTGCTCCTTTCCGCATGTCTTCGGTAAACGATCCTGCGCTCCAGGAAGAATATCCTGAGTTTGAGGTCCTCGCCGAGCAGCTTAAATATGCAAATCCCGACTGGCGCCCGATCATACCTGAATGGGGTGAGATCAACAGTACCATTGGTATCAACATCAACCAGGCCCTCACCGGTGAAAAAACTCCGGAAGAGGCTATGGAAGACGCGGTTGATCCGATTAGGGACATCCTTATTCGAGCAGGCTATATAGACGAATAGATCTAAAAAACTGTGTTGTTGTACTAGACCGCCGCATTGTAACTGCGGCGGTCTGCAGCAACCGGCGGGAGGAATATCATGAGCTCTCTTTCATTACGTCAAAAATCAACTCCGCTAATGTTTCTACTACCCTCACTGGTTATTATGGCGTTCATCCTACTGGTCCCAATTATTATGGGATTACGGCTAAGTTTTTTTGAATGGCTTATGCGGGATATATCGAAGGAACCGACATTTGTAGGCCTTCGCAATTATATCGAGCTGTTTAAAAGTGATAACTTTCGTACGAGCGTCTTGGTCACTATACGCTTTGTGTTAAGTGTGGTGGTAATAGAAATAGTAGCTGGGCTTATCCTTGCCCTGCTGTTGGAGTCGGGACTGAAGGGGATGCGATTTTTTCGTACCCTCTTTGTGCTGCCGATTATGGTGGCCCCGGTCGTCGTAGGTGTGATGTGGCGATTTATGTACAACCCCTCCTACGGTAAGATCAACTATCTTCTTACCCAACTGGGCTTTGAGCGTGTGGGGTGGTTGTCGAATCCGGATATTGCATTAACGTCGGTTATTATTGCCGACGTGTGGCAATGGACGCCCTTTGTGTTTCTGCTTGCCCTAGCTGCCCTGCAGGGGATACCTAAGGACCTCTCCGATGCGGCTGTCGTAGACGGGGCTAACTATATGCAGAAACTTTTGCGCATAAAGCTTCCCTATATCGCGTCAATTCTTGGAGTGACGGCGATTCTTCGTCTTATAGATGCATTTAGAAGTCTGGTTGTAATCTTTAATTTGACCTATGGGGGACCCGGTGTTTCAACGGAGGTGATGAGCCTTCACTTATACAAGTCGGCCTTTGTAAGTCAGCGCCTGGGCTTAGCATCAGCAATTGCCGTGCTCTTATTGCTGCTGATCGTAATTCTATCCCTTGGACTGATAGTCAGCAACCTGAAAAATAAGGAGAACTAATGATGCCGCTGCTCACAATGAAAAAAAGACAGAAACTTGCGATGGTGTTGCGGTATGTATTCATTATTGTGTTTGCCGCATTTGCCCTCTTTCCAATTTATGAGATGGTTGCAACCTCGTTAAAAAATGAGGTCGACGCCTTCAGCATTCCCCCGAAGTGGGTATTTTTACCGACCTTCAAGAATTATCAGGAAGTACTCTTTGAAGGTAAGTTTTTCACGTATTTCTATAACAGCATCTTTGTAGCCCTCACCGCAACGGTGCTGAGTGTGACCGCTGGGGCCCTAGGCGCCTATTCGCTGGCACGTTTTAAGTTCAAAGGAAAAAAGCTGGTGGTTTTGGGGACCCTGTTGATGAGAATGGTCCCGCCGGTTATTCTGGTGGTGCCGATCTTTCTGCTCTACAATCAGCTGGGGGTAACTAACGCGAGGATGAGCCTTGCCCTGGTGTATGTGGCACTCAACCTTCCGTTTAACATTTGGGTGCTGCGAACATTCATCATGGAGGTCCCAAAGGAGCTTGAAGAATCGGCCCAAATGGACGGCTGTTCTCACATGATGACCTTTCGGAGGATTATTTTGCCCCTGATTGCGCCGGGGCTTTCTGTGGCAAGTATATTTACCTTCAGGATCAGTTGGAACGAGTTTATTCTGAGTTTGGTCCTGACTAATCGCAATACACGTACACTGCCGGTGGCGGTATCCCTGTACTTAACGGACACGGGAACCGAATGGGGAAAAATAACCGCGATTGCAACCATTATAGCAATCCCCGCCTTTATTTTTACCTTCACCGCGGCAAAGAGCTTAATTATGGGTTTAACGGCAGGAGCCGTAAAAGGATAAAATAAATAACTATTTTGGAGGAACGAAATATGGGAGATAATTCCATGAATGTAAAATCAATAACAAAAGAGCAGTGGCTTAAGGATGTATTTCCCGAATGGGGTACCTGGCTCAATGAAGAGATCAGAGATTTCAAGGTAGAACCGGGAAATTTCTCCATGTGGTGGCTCGGAACCACCGGAATTTGGGTAAAAACTCCCGGCAATGCAAATATCGCCATGGATTATTGGGTAGGCCGCGGCCGTTCGACCCATGAAGAGCCGCCCTATGAAGAGACCCAGGATTTTCAAATGACCCGAATGACCGGCGGGCGGGCCCTTCCGCCTAATCTAAAGGCGTACCCCACGGTGATGGACCCCTTTGAGGTGGGCAAGATCAACAAACTGGATGTGCTGTTCTCTACCCATATCCACGACGATCATATTTGTCCCTACGTAGCGGCGGCGGTGGTGCAGAACACCGATGCCCCCTTTGTGGGACCACAATTGTGCGTTGATAAGTGGCTGGCCATTGGAGTTCCCGAAGAGCGCTGCGTAGTGGTCAAGCCCGGGGATACCTACAAAGTAGGGGATATAACGGTGCATGCGGTAGAGTCTTTTGACCGCACCGCCCTCATTACTACTCCCCCCACCGGGGATCTGCGGGGAAAAATGCCGGTGGATATGGATGAGCGAGCAGTAAGCTATGTCATTGAAACCCCCGGTGGACAGATCTACCATTCCGGAGACTCCCACTATTCAAACGGCTATTTTAAGCATGGAAAAGAGTTTGATATCGATGTCTGTTTGGTCTCCTACGGCATCAATGCACCGGGGAACATGGACAAAGTACCCGCCTCCGATTGTCTGCGAATTGCCCAGAATCTGGATGCGCGGGTCTTGATTCCCTTCCATCACGACACCTGGACAAACCAGGTTCCCGATGATCATGAGCTGGAAACATTGTGGCGGATGAACCATGAGCGGCTGCAGTTTGGGCTGTTTCTCTGGAAGACCG